>Ga0302274_10005118_pt1 | contig 11211 bp, 9 predicted proteins | sample III_Bog_N2_1_FD_198755 | JGI IMG/M metagenome (GOLD analysis project Ga0302274, IMG submission 198755) | Peat permafrost microbial communities from Stordalen Mire near Abisko, Sweden - III_Bog_N2_1 | ecosystem: Environmental > Terrestrial > Soil > Wetlands > Peat | place: Sweden: Abisko...
TCGTGGACCTTCGTGAGCCTTGGGTTAGCGCTTTTGGCAGGCACCCATAGCGCCAATGATCGACTGAAATAATCCTTTGCCCGCGCCCCGCTGTGTGTAATCCTGATCAGCACAATCGAAAAAACGCAGTCAGAGGGACGAAGACAGATTCAACATTCCACGAACTGGAGAGGATATCCGTGCAAACCAAGAGTTTTGTTTGGGCCATCTTCTTTTCCGCTGTGCTCATGTCGGCCGCTGACACCACACCGCTGAACGTCAAAGAAGGTCTTTGGGAAATGACGGTGACACATTCCATAAGCGGGATGCCTGCCGCTCCGAATCTTCCGCCCGACGCGCTTGCCAAATTGCCGCCCGACCAGCGCGCCCGTATTGAAGCGATGGTGAATGGAACGCCCGACGTCCACAAAGAGTGCGTGACCAGAGAGAAACTGCAAAAGAACGCGGCATTCAACGCCAACCGCGGCGACTGCACGCGTACCGTGGTGAATTCAACGGGGCGCAAACTGGAAGTGAAGTTTCATTGCGAAGACAAGCAAACCATATCCGACGGAACTCTTCTAATCGACGCGATGGGAACAGACAGCGTAAAAGCCACGATGCACTCTGCCGTGAACTCGAACGGCCGCGCCATGACTATGGATTTCAGCATCACCTCAAAATACCTTGGGGCAGACTGCGGAGACGTAAAGTAGAGGCAACGTCATGTTCCAGCCTTGCCGCCGAGCGGGCGCAGTTCGTCGAGCGATCGTTTCTTTGATGAAGGCGCAATCGAGGGTTTGCGTCGCTCTCAGCCTGTTGTTGCTGCCACTGGCCGCGGAGGCGCAACCGGCCTCAATCGCACCTGAAAAACGCGTCCAACTTGAAACCGCCATCTCCCATTTCATGGCCGCGAACAGTATTCCGGGAGTTTCCGTCGCTGTGGTTGAACACGGCGAGGAAGACTGGTCCGCAGGATTCGGCAGTGCGGATCTGGAGAATTTTGTACCGGCCACCTCGCAAACGCTGTACCGTCTCGCGTCGATTTCGAAGTCGCTTACCGCAACCGGCGCGATGCTGCTCTGGCAGCAGGGCAAGCTTGATCTGGACGCGCCGATTCAAAAATACTGTCCGGCATTCCCGCAAAAAGATGCGCCCATCACGACCCGGGAACTTTTGGGCCATCTGGGTGGAATCCGTCATTATAAGGAGGGTTCGCCCGACGATTTCGAGAGCGGCAACACCAAACACTTTGCCAATCCGATTCAGGGTGGGATCGATTTTTTTAAGAATGATCCGCTGGTTGCGAAGCCCGGCACGGAGTTTCATTACTCCACACAGGGTTTCACGCTGGTCGGCTGCGCCATCGAAGGCGCTTCGGGTGAAGACTATGTCGACTACATTCGGAATAACGTGCTGAAGCCCGCCGGGATGACGCACACGGTAGTCGATAATCGCATCGCGATCGTCCCGCTGCGCACACGGTTCTACAGCAAAGATAGTTCAGGAGCGATGACGAACGCCGAATTCCTCGATTCCAGCTACAAGATTCCGGGAGGCGGATGGCTCTCCTCCGCCGATGACATGGCGCAATTTGAAATCGCTATGTTGGACGATCGGATCGTCACCCGTTCCACGCGCGACCTGATGTGGACTCCGCTGAAACCTGCCGATGAGAAAGAAGATGATTACGGTCTGGGGTGGGCGACCGGCAAGAGTGTCGGAGCTTTCACAGTTGGGCACGATGGCGGCCAGCCCGGAACCAGTACCACTTTCCTGATCGTCCCCGAGCGCCGCGCGGGAGTTGTCGTGCTCATCAATCTCGACGGTGGCAACGCTCACGATCTCGCGATGCAATTAATGAAAATTATTCTCGCCAACATCCCGGCAAATACTAAATAGCAAAGCTGCTTTTCCGCGTTTCCTTTTTTCCATCCGCGTCACAGACTCATCGCAACCAGCGCTGTGCAGCGTTCCACAAACTCGATTTCTTCGGGCGTCCAGGTGTCTTTGAAAAAACTATTGATATCGAATTCGGCCTTGACGATGCCCCGCACGAGAATGGGTACCACAATTTCCGACTTCGTCTCCTGCACACCCATCAGGTATCGCGGATCCTGGCTGACGTCATTGACCGCGACGGTCTTGCGCAAACTGGCGGCGGCTCCGCAAAGGCCGCGGATCAAGGAGATTCGCACATGCGGCGTGGTCAGTCCCGAATGGGGACCCAACAAAAGATAGTTGGGATCGGTCGGGTCCACCAGATAAAAGCCAACCCAGTTGTAACGAAGTAGTTCATTGTGCAGCCGCTCGGAAATATGTTGCATGAGTTCATTCGGCTTGCTTCCGGCGCGCGCGATTCCCTCAAACTCGGCTAAAAGTTCGCGATGACTCTTCATTTCTCTCCCATGTGTCGAAATCTCAATTCTGAATGATAACGGTCTTGGGAGCGTATGTGCGTAAAAATACCCCGCCGAAGCGGGGTTTGGGAGTGTTTGCTCGAGGATTGAGCTTTAGGCCTCGTCAACAATCAGTCTTAGTTGGGCATAACTACCGAATCAATCACGTGAATCACACCGTTTGATTGAAAGACGTTGGCGATGGTTACTAAAGCGGTTCCACCTTTTTCGTCCTTCAGTTCGATATGCTTGCCATCATGCAGCTTGACCCACAGCTTGCCGCCTTCGACGGTGGTCAACTCAGCCGTCCCTTTGCCTTCTTTAATTTTCTTCATCAGGTCCTGCGCGGAGAGTCGTCCCGCGACCACGTGATAGGTCAAGACTTTGGTGAGCGTAGCCTTGTTCTCCGGCTTCAACAGCGTGTCCACCGTTCCAGCCGGCAGTTTGTTGAATGCTTCATTCGTCGGAGCGAACACGGTGAACGGGCCAGGGCCCTCCAGTGTGTCGACCAGGCCTGCGGCTTTGACGGCAGCCACCAGGGTGGTGTGATCCGCGGAATTGACGGCATTCTCGACAATATTCTTCGTGGGATACATCTCGTGACCGCCAACCATCGGATCGTTCATTCCAGCCACGGCCGACATGGCAGCCAGGCCCAGCAGAGTCAGTACAACCAGCACGTTGCGTTTCATAAACTCAGATTCCTTTCCGTTCTTGGAGGATTTGCCCTTCGCAATAGGTACGGTTCGCCGCGCCATTCGGATTGGCAGGATTCGGGCGGACAAATTTTTGAGGGTCGTGAAAAACAAAAAAAACGCGCAGCCCGTGGGCTGCGCGTGTGTTGAATGGTTTTAAGGGTTATCGGCCCGCAACCATCGCCATCGCTTGCGGCTGTGACTGGCTGGTGCGGTCGACGTATACCTTATACGATTGGTACACGGCGAATAGTACCGCCATGAGAGTTGCCAGGGTGGTTAGTCCGCTGACGGTAGTGAAGGTAGACACGATCGCAGTCAATCCGGCACCGATCACGTAGTTCGGGAATGACCACAAGAACACCTTATGCCATAAGGCAAAAGGATTGCCACCTTCGGTTAGGCCGATGATGCTCGCGACCGGCGCCGTATTGGCCAGAAAATAAGTTGCCGAGGCGAGCACTAAAGACATGGTATGCGCTGGCAGGTGGGCTCCGATCATCTGGCTGTGGTACACCAGGTAAGCGAGTCCCGCTGCGTTCAGCAGTGTGCATGCGTTGAATAGGAACTGCACCGGTTTCGTTTTATTCCCGCCGGACGTATAGGACTGAGCGACGGCCGCTGTGATTGCTACCAGCAGGCTACCGAACATTCCCAGTTGCGTTACTCCCAAGAGAATGACGGGCAAATTTCCCGACATTGAACTCGTCATCCCCGGCAGCTTCACCTTAAAGCGTGAACTGATTGCGGCTGCCGCGGACAGGAGCACCAACTGTGGCCAGGCTTGCGATTGCCATCTGAGTACGCCGAACGACAGGGCGCACAGACTCGCAACGGCCACCATTCCGATCATGACTTTGGCTTTGATGGGCAATGTGTTTGTCATGGCTGTCTCCGAGTATGGTCAGTCGGTTGGTTAGTTGTCTCCTGGGTCGCCGTCGCTGAGTGCTGCCAACGAACTATCGACCGAAGAACTCACGCCCCAAACCACACTATAGCCAGACATGGAAGTCGCACCCCAAACCACACTGGTGGCTCCCCACACTACCGAGTTACTGGTGATTGCGTTGGAACCCCATACTACCGAGTTCCCCCAAACCACCGAAGTCGCTCCCCAAACCACGCTGCTGCCCGAGAAGTTTGAATCTGCTGTATTCGAAACAACCAGGTTTCCGTTGGAGTTAAAGCTCACGGTCGGAGAAAGAGCATTGCCGGTCGCGAGATCGGTGCTGCTGAGCGCGGCGTCGATATCCAGATACCCCGCGCCGTAGGTGAAGATGTCGTATTCGTTATTGTAGATATTTCCCCACCAGTCGTGGGAATAGGTGAATTGACCGACACCCTTCCAGGCGGTCTTCATCAAACGGGCTTTCACCTGATCGGGGGTTAAGGTTGGATTCTGCTGCAACATCAGCGCGACCGCGCCGCTTACGATCGGCGTCGCCATGCTGGTGCCGCTCAGTTCGTAGTACTTTGACGTTCCGCTAGCCGGGGCGACCTCGTATTGGGGAAAAAGCGTATCCAAAGTGCTGCCGGCAGCGCGCAGCGATACCATACGGTTTCCAGGTGCAACCAGGTCGGGTTTCACGATGTGATCGATCGTCGTTGGGCCCTTGGAGCTGTAGCTGGCAATCTGATCATCGACTCGGGTGTTGGTTGTCTCCGTCATCGTCGCTCCAACGGTGATTACCGCAGGATCGTTGGCCGGAACCCCAATCGTTCCGAAGCCATTCGTCAGCGAAAATCGTCCATTGTTGCCCGCGGCGGCTACGACGACGATGCCCGCCTTCCAGGCAGCTTCCACCGCCTGATCAACCGGGTCGAGCGTGTAGCTTTCGAATACGGGGCGTCCCAGCGACATGCTGATGACGCGGATGTTGTAGGTGTTCTTCAGATTGATTGCCTGTTGAATTGCAGCGATCACCTGACTGTCGGTGCCGAAACCGTTCTGGTCAAGCACTCGCAGGTTGATCAGGTTGACGTTCGGAGCCATGCCCGCGTAAGTCGCTGCATAGCCGTTGGCGCTTCCTGAACTTGCTCCGTTGCCACCGACGAGTCCGGCCACGTGAGTTCCGTGTCCAAACTGGTCCGTGGTGCTGCTGTTGAGAAACACAAAGCTCTGGCTATAGACCACACGGCTCGCGCCGTTGGCTCCATGCAGGTCGGGGTGATCCGCAATGCCGCTGTCAATCACGGCTACGCCGATGCCGGTGCCATCGAATCCGTACTGCGATGCGGCCACGTCCGCCTGAACTGCGGTGGCGAACTCTTCGGTTACCGGATTCGCAGCCATCTTCTGGTGACGGTCTGGGGTGATGTAGGCGACGTTGGGATCATTCGCCAGTTCGGCCAACATGCTGACCGGGACGCGCATGGTCACTGCCCGAATCGCTTGAAACTTCGATCCGATCGCGGCGCCACGATCCTGCAAGCCCTTGAAATGGGCGGTCGTGGGCATCTGCCGATGCTGGACAATCACGGTCACCATTCCGCCGGCGCCCAACTGTCCTTGAAGGTCGCGTGAGAACTTGGTGGTTGTACGAGCGTCGCCATCCAAAACCGGTCTGGTGCCGCCGTAGGACGGTACTGCCGCAAGAGCCAGCAGTGCCAATCCAAGAGCACGACCCCATCCGGCACCGAGCCCCGGGGATTCGTGCGGACTTCGTTTTAGTCCGTCTTGATTCTTCGTAGTTTCTGCATTCTTCATAGGTTTGTTTTCCCGCGGCTTATCGAAGAAACGCTCCGTGCGCTCTTCTTGCCTGGCCTATAAAGGGCAATCGCTGTGCCATCTTGCTTGGCGTTAAATGTTTTTAAATGAGCAGGTTATCGAAAGTTTCAAAACCGCGCTATTGGGACATCTTGGCCCACTTCGAGCCCCATACCAGCCTCGGTCGGACTAAGTTATTCAAAATAAAGGTTGGGCTGGCTGGAATCGTGCATTGGGACATTTTGGCCCAAAACTGGCCGCTAAGAAGCGACCTCGCAGGACCACGGAGTACCTTTAAACGCGGCAAAGAGAATCGTCTGTAGCGGCCTGAGCTGAAGAGGAATACGGTGGGTTGAGACTCTCCTAACTTATTCCTTGGCTAACTACGCATCAAGATAAAGGAAGATGCGATGCCGCCGGCTCAGTCGCTCACGCGGCTCTCGCGCAACGCCAAAACCGGACGCAGGGGTGCGCTTAAGCCCGCCATGACGCGTTCGAATTGGCCCAGATCGAGGGATTGTGGGCCGTCCGAAAGCGCCCGTTCCGGGCAGGGATGGACTTCAACGATAATGGCATCTGCGCCGACCGCGATTGCTGCCCGCGACACCGGACCGATCAGGCTCTGCTTTCCCGTACCATGAGACGGATCTGCGACGACTGGCAGATGCGAAAGTTCTTTAGCCAGAGCCACGGCTGCCAGGTCGAAGGTGTTGCGCATCCCCGTTTCAAACGTTTTGATGCCGCGCTCGCACAGCGCGACTTGATCATTTCCTCCAGAAAGCAGGTATTCCGCTGCCAGCAGCCACTCTTTCACCGACGCCGAAGGGCCACGCTTCAGAAGAATCGGCTTCTTGATGGTCGCAAGGCGGCGCAGCAGCGCGAAGTTCTGCATGTTTCTCGCGCCCACCTGGAGCATGTCGGCATATTCGCAAATCAAATCCACGTCTTCCGTGCCCATCACCTCGGTGACCACGGGAAGCCCTGTAATTTCCCGCGCTTCGCGCAGAATCTTCAGGGCTTCGATTCCCAGGCCCTGAAATTCGTACGGCGATGTACGAGGCTTGTAGGCTCCTCCGCGCAACATGGTGGCGCCCGCGCGCTTCACGCCCCGCGCCGTCTCCAGCAACTGCTCGCGCGATTCAACCGAACACGGTCCAGCGATGACCACCACTTCTGGACCTCCAATCTTGACTCCGCCCACATCGACGATGGAAGGCTGCGGGCGAGTCTGGCGGCTGACCAGTTTGAAAGGTTGAGCGATCGCGACCACAGTGTCGACGCCGGGCGCAACCGAAAGCGCTTCGATTTCGTGACGCCGTCCGGCGCTGCCCACCGCCGCAACGATGGTGCGCTCGGTGCCGCGCGTAACGTGAGGATTGAATCCCGCCTCTCGGATGCGCTGAATGATGTGCTCAATCTGCTGCTCGGTTGCATTGTCGGACATGTTCACAATCATGGTGATCACCTTTCGTGGCTAAAAGCCCTTTGCAGCAAAAATAAAGCCGCGATTTTTATCGCGGCCTCGGTGGGATCTTTTGAGCTCTTTTTAACCGGGTACCTTGCTCTGATCCAGCACCTGCGCCGCGCATAAAAACCAATAGCGGCTAAACTCACGGAAGTTGCTAAATCGAGTCATCGACAAGGTCCAGTCAGATTCAGGAATTAAGTTCGCACTCTACTGCACGTTACTGGCTACAGATGAAAACACGTTATTGGCGTTACCACCGATCAAGCGTACCGTACCAATCACTAATACGAGTATGACCGCGAGCATCACTGCGTATTCGGCGATGTCTTGCCCTTCTTCACTGCCACAGATATGACGAAAAAAACGAACCATTTAGATCCTCCGGACCCCACAAAGCATTTCGGGGTAAAACTTGTGTACGTAATAATGCCCACTCAGGGGGGGAATGTCAATCCATGACCCTTCCGTTTTTCCAAGCAGCCGAATTCGCTATAGACTATCGAAACGCCGCCACCGGCAAGGGTTTTGGCGCCCCGTCCCGTTGGGCGTCAAGTGCGACCAAAAACTACGCGGTACGACTGGTTGATGTTTCCCTGCTTTTTGTCTGGGATGCACGGATCTTACAGTTACTTCACCAGAGCGAGCGACGGTGGAGCCGGGGCGGACCGGTCGCTCACCAGTTGGTGCGCCGATTCGGTAGCGTAGTCCAGAACGCGTCCCGGAAACACGCCAAGATAAAGCGTGAGCCCGACGCAAATCGCTATTGCAAACGACGCGGCCGCTGGCACGCGAGTTACGGGAACTTCGCCGCGGCCTTCGCGCATGTACATCATGACGATAATACGCAGGTAGTAGTAGGCTGCCACCGCGCTGTTGAGCACCAGGATAATCGATAATCCCACCAGGTTTGACTTGAGCGCCGCGCTCAGGACATAGAACTTCGCAAAAAATCCGCCCGTAATCGGGATGCCGATCAAAGACATCAAAAAGAAAGTGAGCGTCGCGGCCAGGTAGGGAGAACGCCGGCCCAAGCCAGCATAGTCTTCGAGCGCAACGTACTTTTCGCCCGCGTTCGCGAAATGGCTGACTACGGCGAATGCCCCGACATTCATGGCGGCATACGCGGCCGTGTAGAACATTGCCGCGGAAGTTCCCAGTTCCGGTTGCGCGGCAAACGCCACCAGCAGATATCCGGCGTGCGCGATCGACGAGTACGCGAGCAAGCGCTTGACGTTATCCTGCAGCAACGCGCCCAGATTTCCGATCGTCATCGAAAGCGCTGCCGATACCCAGATCAACCAAAACCGTCCTGGAGCATTCGCTTCAAACATGACGCGCAGCAAGACCGCAAAGGCCGCCGCTTTGGGGCCAGTCGACATCAACCCCACCACCGGCGCGGGAGCTCCTTCGTAAACGTCGGGCGTCCACACATGGAACGGCGCGGAGGCGACTTTGAACCCCAAGCCGACAAACATCAGCGCCGTCGCCACATATGCCAATACGGGTACGTCGCCTGAGCGCAGCGCAACGCTGATCGCGTCAACATTCGTGGACCCCGTTGCCCCGAACATGAGCGCGACGCCGTAAAGAAAGAATGCGGTCGCAAATGAGCCCAGCAAAAAATACTTTAAGGAAGACTCGCTGCTTGCCGCGTCCCGCCGCCGGAAGCCCGCGAGGACGTATGTCGAGATCGACGAAATCTCTAACGCGACAAAGATCAAGACCAGTTCAATCGCGGACGACATCAGGCACATGCCCACGGTGCCAAACAAAATCAGAGCGTAATATTCGCCGGCGCGTATCCGTTGCACCTGCAAATATTCGAACGAACTGAGAATGGCGACCGCGGCGATCGCGATTACCAGGAAGTGAAAGAAGACGCTGAAGGCTTCCACGCGAACCATGTCGTAGAACGCGGTTCCCGGGTATTGCGCCATCCATACCGTCGAGGCCAGGGCGGCCAGCGTTCCGATGATTGCGATTGCGCCGAGCGACTGATGGCTCTTGTCGGGATCGAGCAAGGGATCAATCACCATCACCGCCATGCCGAAAAGCGAGAGCACGATCTCGGGCAGAATGCGAATGTAGTCGACCGCCTGAGGTAATGACGCTGACGCCGACAAAGACGAGGGCATGGCCGCCTGTAGCTGCGCCAATAACGCTGTTAAGGAATGCGAATGCGACAAGATTCCGATCGCCGGAGCAGTCATGGTCGTAATCATGTTTGCGATCATGTTTGCGATCATTGCCCCACCACCTTGCTCACCAACTGGGTGACGGGAGCAAGAGCCACCTGCACCGCCGGATCGATCGCAGTCAGCCAGATCAGCGGCGCAACGCCCATGACCAGAGCGGCAATCGCGATGGGCGACAGTGCCACTTTTTCACGCACATTCAGATCGAGCAACGTGTTGTTCACATCGTGCGTCACTTTTCCGAAGAAGACGCGCTGGTACATCCAGAGCAGATAGCACGCACTCCAGATCACGCCCGTTGCAGCGAGGATCCCGTAAATCGGCCGCGCCTGGAACGCTCCACTCAACACCAGGAACTCGCCGATGAACCCATTCATCAGCGGCAATCCCACCGAAGCGAGAACGGTCACCAGGAAGAAAGCAGCGTACTTCGGCATGGGAGTCGCGAGTCCACCAAATTCTGTGATCTCGTAGGTATGGCGTCGTTCATAGAGGATGCCCGCCAGCATGAAGAGTCCTCCGGTCGCGACTCCGTGCGCCAGCATCACGAAGACGGCTCCGTCCATGCCTGCCGCAGTGAAACTGAAGATGCCCAACACCACGAATCCAAGATGGCTCACCGAAGAGTAAGCGATCAACTTCTTCATGTTCGGCTGCACCAGCGAAACCAGCGCGCCATAAATAATGCCAATCAGCGCGAGGACCATGATCCAGGGGGCGTTGCGCCGCGCCTGTTCCGGAAACAGCCCGACGTTGAACCGGATCAAACCGTAGGTGCCCATCTTGAGCAACACACCGGCCAGCAGCACGGATCCGGCAGTGGGCGCTTCCACGTGCGCGTCCGGCAACCAGGTATGGAGTGGGAAAATCGGAACCTTGACCGCGAAGGCAACGAAGAAGCCGAGAAACAGCCAGAGCGAGGCGGCTTCAAAGCCCGGCACATTTCCGTTGTGAATCGCATTCTGAATCACCGCAAAATCGAAGCTGCCGGTCTTGGCATACAGCCATATAATCGCCGCCAGCATAAACATCGAGCCAATCATGGTGAACAGGAAGAACTTGACCGCCGCATATACCTTGCGCCCGTGCCCGTACATTCCGATGAGCAGTGCCATCGGAATCAGCGTTGCCTCATAGAAGAAATAGAACAGGAACAAATCAAGCGAGGTGAAGACACCGATCAGAGCAGTCTCTAGAATCAGCAGCAGGATAAAAAATTCTTTTACCCGCTCGTGAATCGAAGTCCACGAAATCAGCACGCACAGCGGTGTCAGGAAGGTCGTCAACACGACCAGCCACACGGAAATTCCATCAATTCCCATGTGGTAATGAATGTTGGGAGTCGTGATCCAGACTTTGTCGATCTCGAACTTGAATGCACCCAGCTCGCGGTGCATGTGAACGGGCAGATGCAGCGAAGCCACAAACGTCAGAATCGAAATGACCAGCGCGAATAGCTTGATATCGCGGTCCCGGCGCGGGATCAGCAAAATCAGCACTCCGCCAATCGCCGGGGTGAAGGTCACCAAGGTCAGAATGATGGGACTGAGGCTCTCCATATCGATATCTATCGCACTCCCATCCACACCATGTAGGCGATCACCACGGCTCCTCCAGCCGCAATCCAGCCGGCGTAGGATCGCAGGTTGCCCGACTGCATGTGGCGCGCAACATCCGACACCTCACGAGCCGCATGCGCCGATTCGTTGACCGCTGCGTCGATCGTTCCCTGGTCGATCCCGTGCCACAGAATCGTGGTCGATCCGTC
>Ga0302274_10005124_pt1 | contig 11200 bp, 6 predicted proteins | sample III_Bog_N2_1_FD_198755 | JGI IMG/M metagenome (GOLD analysis project Ga0302274, IMG submission 198755) | Peat permafrost microbial communities from Stordalen Mire near Abisko, Sweden - III_Bog_N2_1 | ecosystem: Environmental > Terrestrial > Soil > Wetlands > Peat | place: Sweden: Abisko...
AACGGAACTCTCCCGGCGTTATCCCAAGCACAAGTGGGTGTGACGTTCATCAGTGTTACCAATTTTGCGTTAGCTTGCAGATCCAGTCATTTCACCCATACCCTACTCTGGTGATCAGCGAGACGCCGCCGTAGCAGATGAAGATCCAGACTCCGTTCGCCATTACCCAGCTTCCAAGATTGATTCAATCGAGTCGAGCCATGATCAGCAGGAAGTGTCATCCACGCTCATGTTGAAAATTTACGGCGCAGTGAACCGATTCTGGATCGTTTGGAGTGCTTGGGCTGCCGCACTGCGTACTTCTTGGTTTGTGTCGCTTTGTAGTTGGTTGAGTTCGTCCTGAGTCTCCGCACTTGGAAAAGTCGGCAGTGCCTCAATTGCTGCAACTCGTGTGCCTGGAGTCAATGTGGCATTCCCAGCGGCTGCATTTTGCAGGGTCTGCTCTGCGAGTGGATTCTGTATTTGTCCTATTTCGGCAAGCAAACGCAGAGAGCGCAGAGAACTTTGAAAAGAGTTATGCGTCTATCAAATACATCTCTCTGCGTCTCAGCGGGAAAAACTTCCCCTGTTCCTATCAAACAAGGTTGTCTGAAGATGAATCGAAAGTGCTCTAGCGTGCAGAAGGAAGTCAGTGAGTGACAACCAATCGGAAAGGAACCCAGGCAAAGGCTGAGATGCAAATCATCCCTTCTCTCCTGAATCCCGAATTCCAAATCCTTTCCCACACCCCTGCGGGAGAAGTTTTTTTCGCCTGCGACAATGACCTGGACTCCATGTGGAATTTCATCGCAAACAAAAAGCCCCGCATGAATGCGGGGCTTTTCGTGATTAATGGTCAAGAAAACTACTCAGCGGCAGGTTCTTCGATTTTCTTGGACTTCGCTTTTTTGGCGGGCTTTTCAGCTTCACCCTCGGGGGAAGCTGTAGCCTCGGGAGTCTTCTTAACCTTTGGAGTCTTTGCAGCCTTTTCATCGGCTTCGGCAGCAGGTTCCTCGGTCTTGATCTCAAGAGCGTAATCAACCCACTCAAGGTAAGCCATCGGAGCACTGTCGCTCTGACGGGCACCGAGTTTGATGATACGGGTATAGCCTCCCTTGCGATCAGCGGAAGCAGGTGCAATCTCCGTAAAGAGCTTCTTCACGATATCCTTCTGCTTGAGATAGGAGATCGCGATGCGGCGGGAATGGAGATCCCCCTTCTTGCCAAGAGTCACCATTTTTTCAGCAAGCGGCTTGGTTGCCTTGGCCTTGGCGAGGGTGGTCTTGATGCGGCGATGCTCGATGAGGCTGCAAACCTGATTCGCGAGGAGCGAATCACGGTGTGCCTGGCTGCGGCCGAGTTTGACTGTTTTTTTGCGATGACGCATGACGTGTGTTCCTTGGTCTCCCGATCCTTATTCGGCAGGCGGTGCCGGAGCGGCAGGAGTGGTTTCGACCAGTCCCGGCTCGAACTTGAGGCCGAGGCCGAGTCCGAGCTGGATGAGCTTGTCCTTGATTTCGTTGAGCGACTTCTTTCCGAAGTTGCGATATTTGAGCATCTCTGCCTCGCTCTTTTGGGCGAGCTGGCCGACGGTGGTGATATTGGCGTTGTTGAGACAGTTGGCGGCTCGCACGGAGAGTTCGATTTCGTTGACACTCATGGCGAGCAACTTCTTGAGACGGCTGTTTTCCTGGCTGACTTCCACCGGAGTCTCGTCAAATTCGACCTGATTGTCGTCAAAGTTGACGAAGACATCGAGGTGATGACGAAGGATTGCGGCCGATTGAAGCAGGGCCTCGTCCGGGGTAAGCCTTCCATCAGTCCAGATGTCCAGGATCAGTTTGTCGTAGTCGGTGCGCTGACCGACGCGGGTCTGCTCTACGGCATACTTGACCTTGGTGACCGGGGAGAAAATGGAATCAATCGCGATGACACCAATTGGCTTGTCAGGGCTCTTGTTCTCATCACCCGTGGCGAATCCACGGCCAACCTTGACCTCGAATTCGGCATCAAACTTCATTTTCTTGTCGAGCGTGCAGATATGCTGCTCGGGATTCAGAACCTCGCACTGTGCGGTGGACTGGATGTCTCCCGCGGTGACGGCACCCTGCTTGTTGACCGAGAGGGTCAGGTTGCGGGGTTCATGATCGTGGGCTTTGAATTTGACCTTCTTCAGGTTGAGAATGATCTCGACGACATCCTCGACAATGCCGGGAATGGCAGTGAACTCGTGGGGCGCACCCTCGATTTTGACCGAAGTGATGGCAGCTCCTTCGAGTGAAGAGAGAAGGGTGCGGCGGAGCGAATTGCCGATGGTGTGTCCGTATCCGGCCTCAAAGGGCTCGGCGACAAACTTCGCATAGGTTTCAGTGGCTGTTTTCTCGTCCTTGACGAGGGTCTTCGGCATTTCGAAGCGACCGAGGCGGATAGGCATGATGTCTGATGGTTCTCGTTGCCGGGTTACCCTTGGCGCTGTTCGGTAGCCAGCACAAGCGGACTACCCAAGGACCGACGGCAGAGTTTTTCTTTGCGCGGTTGGTGAGAATAGCCCGCGAACATGGCTTGGCAAGTTGTAAATGACGAATTCGTTTAAAACCTGAATCAACTAGAACACCAGCTTTGGCGTTACAAAATTTTACCCAGCAGGAATGGCAGCAGTTCGGAGATCGGAATCCGGCGTTGCTGCATCGAGTCACGCTCGCGGAGTGTCACGGTATCCTTGAATTCCGGTTTCTCTTCCCCGAGGGTGTCGAAGTCGATGGTGATACCGAAGGGGGTTCCTGCCTCGTCTTGACGGCGGTACCGGCGACCGATGGCCCCCGTCTCATCGTAGAAGACAGCCATGTGCGGACGAAGCAGGGCAACGATTTCACGGGCCTTGGCGACGAGTTCCGGCTTGTTTTTGAGCAGCGGGAAAATACCGGCCTTGATCGGCGCGATCCGGGGATGAAAATGAAGGACAGTGCGAGTTTCGGTCTTTCCCTTCTCATCCGTCACTTCCTCTTCATCAAAAGAATTGGCAAGGATCGCAAGCGCCAGACGATCTAGTCCGGCGGAGGGCTCGATGACATGGGGAATATAGAGCCCCTTGAAGAGCTTTTCGGTCACGGCAACGATCTCCTCCCGGGTTGTCTCCGGCTTGCTGCGTCGTGCATAGGATTCCTCAATGAAGGCTGCTTTCTGCTCCGGACTCAGCTTGTCAGAGGCGGTTTTCAGTTCCTCGTCAAAATACTCGAGTTGCTTGCCGGAATGCGTCTGATGCTGGGTAAGATCGAAGGAACCGCGCGCGGCGATGCCTTCCAGCTCTTCGGTGCCGAAGGGGAACTTGAAGAGAATGTCGACGCAGGCGCGTGCGTAGTGGGCGAGATCCGCCTTCGTCTGCCAGAAATAGTCGAGGACATCGGGCCCCAGCCCAATGGATGCGTAGTAGGCGGTGCGCTGGGCCACCCAGTAGCGGTGCCACAGCTCCCAGCCCCAGTTGGGTTGAGGTATACTCAGATCGGCATCCTCGCTCCATGCGGCCACGGAGCCACGAATAAGTTGTACGGCTTCGTCAGGCCGGATGAAGAACTCCAACTCCATCTGCTCGAATTCACGGGAACGAAAAGTGAAGTTCTTCGGCGTCACCTCGTTGCGAAAAGCCTTTCCGATCTGGCCGATGCCGAAAGGAACCTTCACCCGCGAGGAGTCGCAGACATTCTTGAACTGGGCAAAGATCGCCTGCGCGGTCTCGGGGCGGAGATAGGCCACATCATCCTCTGTGGCCGTCGGGCCGATATAGGTCTTCAACATCAGGTTGAAAGGCCTGGCCTCGCTCAGGAGGCCGCCAGTCTCTGGATGGTAGTCAACTGAATTCTCGACGACCTCGATCCGCTCTTCGCCGAGAAGTTCGATTTCTTCGGGTGGAAAGGCTGCTCTTGCCGTATTTTCAAAGGGTGATTCATCTCTAGTTGGTTTCCCTAGTTTATCCAAAACGAGCTGTCGGACACGCTTGCGGAAACTCTCGATATGCTCTCCTTGTTTCATGAGCGCGGTGATATTTCGATTTATATGCTGAGAGCGCACATGACTTACCAAATTAACCCCAGAATACCTCATCACTGATCCACTCTGAGGCTCGACATGGTCGGCGCGGACACGCTTGTTCGTGATCGTGCATTCGCGCATCAGGTCGGCAAAGGTATCGACATGGCCGCTCGCCTTCCAGATGGAGGGATGCATGATGATCGTGGCATCGAGGCCGACGACATCGTCACGGTCGCGGGTCATCGCACGCCACCAAGTGTCGCGCAGGTTGCGCTTCAGCTCGGCTCCGAGCGGGCCGTAGTCCCAGAAACCGCCGATGCCGCCGTAGATTTCAGAGGACTGGAAGATGAAGCCGCGCCTCTTGGCGAGACTGACGATCTTCTCCATGCGCGATTCGAATGCAGGTGACTTGGACATTGGGGTAAATGTGAAAAAAGGGATTAAGGCTGAAGTCTGTTAGGCTTTTAGGTCAGAGGTTTACCAAGGCTTGATTTCACTCAAGTCTCAGGGTTCAAGCCTCCTCCTTCTCTGTTAAAAAGTCTCTCCGTGAATCGTGACACTTCCCGTTTTTGTCCAGATGACGCTTCCAGGCACTTCACTTTTTGCTCCCTTGAGAGTAGCAACGACATCGTAAGGAACTAACAGGGTGCCGCTCTTAAGGGCCTTGCGAATGGCAACCCGGAGGTTGTAAGAATCAAGCGTGCGGGTGGACTCGTCCAGCTGGAGTTCGCTCAGACGGATGCGCCTGTCGCCGATCCCTCCGGGAAGCGCAGGGGATCGGGAAAGAATTTCGTAATGATAGAGGGCGAATTTTCCGTAGGTCTCCCCCGCGTCCAACGAGCGCAGCACCAGGATGGAAAAATTGTCAACACGGCTGATCCAGCCTTCGAAGGAGAGCGTCTCATCCCCCTGTCGCTGAAATGTCACGCTGTAGTGATCGGAAGAGTGTTCCCCCTGATTACTCTGAGCGGGAATGACAGTGGCAGTAAACTGGTGTCCCTCCTTGTCGTGTGTGGCCCATTGACCGAGAAGCCACGTGTCGATGCCCCTGACCGGCCCGGAGGGGGCGTAGTCGTAGAGGCAACCGGTAAGCCCAAGTGACGCGCCAAGAATGAGAAGGAAGAGTGAATGGCGGGTGAATCGGTGGATCATCATGGATGGAGTAAAGAACGAAGAGGGTGGAACTGGTCAAATTCTCGTTCCCGAAGGGATCACTCCGTTCTTGGGGATGACGACTATGCCATCGCGAATGTAGTAGCCGGGGCCCTCGGTATTGACATCCTTGTCATGAGGGGTGATGACCACATTGTCGCCGATGCGGGCATTCTTGTCGATGATGGCATCCTCGATGATGCAGTCGCGACCGATGCCAATCGGAATGGCGCCATGGGGCGTCCCCCCCTTGTCGCTTTCGTAATAATCGGCCCCCATGACGATGGTGTTGCGGAGACGGGAGCCTGAATGAATCATGCTTCGAATACCGATGACACAGCGTTCCAGACGGGAAGAAAGAATCTTGCAGCCATCGGAAATCATGGCGCGGCTGACGATTGTATCCTCCACCACACTGGCTGGAAGGAAGCGCGACTGGGTGTAGATCGGGGCACCGGAAGCATAGAAACTATACTGCGGTTGAGGGTCGGTTAGATTCAGGTTGGCATTAAAGAAAGAGCGGATGGTTCCGATATCCTCCCAGTATCCGCGGTGGATGAATGCCTGAACATTGCCAGTCCCGATGGTCGAGGGAATGATGTTTTTGCCAAAGTCGGGAAGGTTGTTGTCGAGGCAGTCTGCAAGCACCTGACGGTTGAAAACATAGATGCCCATTGAGGCCAGGTAGAGTTCCTGATGATCGGGCTCCTTGAGTTCGCGAAGAAGTGCGGGTTTCATCCGCAACTCTTCGAGGATCGCTGGATCAGAGGGTTTCTCAACAAAGCGGCTGATGCGACGCCCCACATCGGTCTCCATGATTCCAAAGGCGGTTGCTGCCTCACGATTCACCGGGATGCAGGCAATGGTGAGATCGGCTTCCCCTTCGATGTGCTGCTGGATGATGTCGCGGTAATCCATCCGGTAGAGCTGATCTCCGGAAAGCACGATAAAGTAATCATGAAGATCCTCCAGAAAAGTGCGCAGATTCTGCCTGACGGCATCCGCCGTTCCCTGATACCAGGTCGATCCTTCCGGCGTCTGCTGGGCTGCAAGAATCTCAACGATGCTGGGGCTGAAATTGTCGAACTTATAGCTGGCGTTGATGTGATGGTGGAGGGAAGTGCTGTTAAACTGGGTCAGCACATAAATGCTTCGGATGCCGGAGTTCAGGCAGTTACTGATCGGAATATCGACAAGCCGGTATTTTCCACCGATCGGCACGGCAGGCTTGGCACGGTCTTTGGTGAGGGGAAAAAGGCGAGTGCCTGCTCCTCCTCCCATAATGATGGCAAGCGTGCGCGCCGTCGGGGGGATGGTATGTTTGATGGGCATGGGTCGCAAAAGCGCTATTTCTTGTATCTTGCGAAGAATCCAGCTGTTTGTCAGTCTCTTAAATCACTCCAAGAATCCTTTCAACAGGACGGAATGTCTCTCTTTTTAAAATTATGTGTGGAATCGTAGGATATGTCGGTCGTGCAGCGGCAGTGCCCATTCTTCTGGAGGGGCTGAAGCGCCTTGAATACCGGGGCTATGATTCGGCGGGAGTCGCCACCCTCGAAGAGGGATGCATCTCCATTCGCAAGGAGGTGGGCCGCATCGAGGATCTCAGACGAGCCATTGGACGGAATCCCGTTGGCGGCACCACCGGCATCAGTCACACCCGCTGGGCCACCCACGGCATGGTCACCCAGGAGAATGCCCACCCCCATTTTGACCGCTCCGGAAAAATGGCCCTCGTGCACAACGGTGTCATTGAGAACTATGCGAAACTCCGCGCTCTTTTGGAGGAAGAGGGGCACCAGTTCATTTCCCAGACCGACACGGAAGTTCTCGCCCATCTCGTAGGAAGGGCCTTTGACCGCTCCTCCGAGCGCACCGAGGGGGCTCTTGTTACCGCGCTGCGGGAGGCGTTGCAACAGGTGAGCGGAACCTACGGGATCGCCGTCGTTCACGCGGAGTTCCCCGGACTCATCATCGGTGCACGCCGTGGCAGCCCGCTCGTTCTTGGGATCGGAAAGGGCGAGCATTTTCTCGCCAGTGATGTGAGCGCCATCGTCACCCACACCCGTGATGTGGTTTATCTGAATGATTATGAAATCGCCGTGCTTACGGGCGATGGATTCACTCTCTCCACGGTGGAGGGCAACGGGGCGGACTATAATGTCACGACGGTCGAGATGACTGCGGAGGATGTCGGGAAGGGAGAATATGCCCATTTCATGCTCAAGGAAATTCATGAGCAGGTAAGGAGCGTCACCGATGCGATGCGCGGACGTCTGGCACATGAGGAGGCAACTGCAAAAATGGGCGGGCTCAACATGACCAATGCCGAACTGCGATCCGTGGAACGGATCATTCTGAGCGGTTGCGGCACCGCCTTTCATGCCGCCATGATCGGCGAGTATGCCATCGAGGCGCTCGCACAGATTCCGACCGAGTGCGAATTTGCCAGCGAGTTCCGATACCGCAATCTTCCGATGAACAAGGATACCCTGGTTTTTGTGCTGAGTCAGAGCGGAGAGACCGCGGATACGCTCGCCGCCCTCCGCGAGAGCAAGAGGAAGGGACACCGCACCCTCGGGATCTGCAACAATGTCGCCAGCACCATCGCCCGTGAAAGTGACGGGGGCGTCTACATGCACGCCGGGCCTGAGATCGGCGTCGCGGCAACAAAATCCTTCACCTCCCAGGTGACGATCCTGATCCTGATCGCGCTGCTGCTTGGTCGCATTCGCAATCTCTCCAGTTCCCAAGGCAGCCGGATCATCGCCGAACTGGAAAAACTTCCCGCCAAAATCGACCAGGTCCTCCAACAGGAAAACACAATAGCCGCCATTGCGCGCCGGTATGCCCGCGCCAAGGTCATGCTCTTCATGGGGCGCCAATACAACTACCCCGTGGCACTTGAAGGGGCACTCAAACTGAAGGAGATCAGCTACATCGCCGCCAGTGGCTATGCCAGCGCCGAACTAAAGCATGGAGTCATCGCACTCGTAAATTCCGAAACCCCCTCCCTCTTCATTGCGCCGGATGATGCCGTATTTCACAAAAATCTCAGCAACATTGAGGAGGTCAAGGCACGGGGCGGACCGGTCATCGCCATCGGCACCGAAGGAAAAGGAGAGGAGCTTTCGCTCCTCTGCGATGATGTGATCTATATTCCGGAGGCTCCCGAATACCTCACGCCGATTCTGGCCTCCATCGCTCTCCAGTTCTTTGCCTACCACATTGCGGTGGAACTGGGATGTGATGTGGATAAGCCCAGAAATCTCGCCAAAAGCGTGACGGTGGAGTAGGTGGCTTGGGATTGAAATCGGGCGCGCCCACGCCGCTCGCCCCTTGTGGGGCTGTGCTGATGCACAGTCCAACCTGCTCCCGCCAGTCGCAGGTTTTTTGCGCAGGGCGGTGTTGCTACTCGGTCGGCGTATGCTTGGCGAGTCAACCATGCTCTTTGCTCTCCCTTTATTGGATCGATGGCAAGAATGGCCAAGTGTCCTGTAATTGGTATTGCCCACGCCCCTTCTTACTCAGGTCTCGGCTTTCTTCCTTCTACCTCACACTGCCTTCAGCTTCTTTGTAAGCGTCAGGACATTCTTTCCATTCCGAAATTCGTAGTGCTGGGAATCGGTGAGTTTTTTGATGAAATGGATGCCGAGGCCACCGATCGGGCGTTCGGAAATGGGTTTGCTCGTATCCACTTCGGATTGCCCCAAGGGATTGAATCGGATTCCCCAATCGCTGAAGCGGATGGTGAGATAAGTGTCTGATTTCAACAGTTCGATCAGGCAACATTCGTCTCCCGGCATCGACCCCCCATACTTGATGACATTGCTTGCAAGTTCTTCCAGAATGACCTCGATTTCGTAGAGAGTCTGATCGGGCAGGTTTTGGGCACGACCAAATGATTCAAGCCTCCCGGGAATGTTGCGCAATTCCGAAAGATCATTTTTTAGCGAGAACTGACAGGGCGATTCGATCGCCGAGAATTCAAACTCCACAAGGGAGAAGTCATCGGTAAAGTCCTTTTTTCCCTGCTGTGACTGGATTTCGGAAACGATGGCATCGAGCGTTCCCTTTCCGCTTTTTGATCTCAAAATCTCAACAAATTCATCATAGGTCATCATCGGCAGGCCCAGGCGATCAATCTCGTAGACTCCGTCACTGAAGAGATAAAGGCGCGAGCCTTCAGGGATGATGACGCCCGCGTTCTCATAAGTTGCCGCCGGGAAGACACCCACAATCGACCCCCCGGATCCAAGGCGGATCGGTTGCCCCTCACGGGTGATCAGAATGGCCGGAGGATGTCCTCCGGAGGCATAGAGAATCTCCCTGGAGGAGAGCGAAAAGACTCCATACCATACCGTGAAATACATGTCGTTATGCCGCTCCATAGGGAAGGCAGCGTTTAATCCCGAGAGTACCGAGGAGGGATTCATGAAGTCGCATCCCGAGAGAGAGGTTGTTCGGAGATGATCGACCACGGTGACGGAAAGCAACGCCGCCCCGACCCCGTGACCGCACACATCAAGCAGGTAGATGGCAAAATGGTCGTCATCCAGCCAGTGATAGCCGAAGGTATCCCCTCCAAGTTCCGTCGAAGTCTCAAAGACCCAGTCGGTCGCGACAGGTCCATTCACCCTGGGGGGGAGAACAGCCCTTGAGTAGGCGGCTGCCTCGGCGATTTCCGCGGCCATGGCACGGTTTGATTTTTCCACGGACTCCACGGCCCTTGCGAGGTCGGCCGTACGTTCCCTGACGGTCTGTTCGAGATTGGTATTCCATTCCGAAAGCCGTTCCTCTCGAAGCTGAATCTCCCTTGTCATGGCCGAGAAGCTCTTGGCAAAGCGTCCCAACTCGTCATGCCTCGCCCCCATGCGTTCCAGGGCGAAATTTCTTTTCCCATAAGAACCTTTTTCAAACTGAATGGCTATTTCCTGAAGTTTCTGAATGGGACCCGAGACCCTGCCCGCAATGAAATAAACGACGCCCAGGAGAAGCAGTAATCCGATGCATCCAAAGAGGATGGACTGGGTTGCCAGATCCCGTGCAGGCGCAACAATCAGAGAGTAGGGAACTTCCAGAACCAGTTTCCAGTGCGTCAGTTTCCCTTCTGCCCAGTAAAGAACCTTGCCTTTGCCATCCTTGGTCATGATGGAGCCCGAAGTGCTGGAGAGAATCTGGGGAGGGATGGGATCCAGATCCTGCGAGTCTGATGAGAGTGTTAAGGATGAGTTTGCCGGTTTTTCTTCCGTGGTCCAATTCGGCCCGACGATCAGCTTCCCCTGCGAGGTGAGCAGATAGGCGGAACCGTGGACTTCCTGGGAACTGATCCCAAAACCGCTAAAGAGGAGGGAGGTCAGTCCCCTTCTGCTGATCAGGATTTTTTCCAACTCCTTGATGTTGATCTTTGCAATAATTTTACGGATCTCATCCAGGGAGACATCCGCACCCGCGACACCGATGAATGAACCCTCCCTGTCATAGACCGGCTGGGTGATGCTAATCATGTCGATGCCCGATCCCCCCTCGGCAAAATAGGGCTCTGTCACAAAGAGCCCCCCGCTCTTCTTCGCCCCGCTGTACCATGTGTGCGATTCGTCGTGAAAGTCGTAATTTAATTGCGCGGCATGGGGATAACTCTTACGGCTCACCCAGAGCAAACCATCCTTGTTCCTCCAATCCTGCTGATCCAGGATCATGTAAAGGCCGAAAACCGCCTTGATCGGGCATTGTTTCAGCAGGGAAGCGAGCCATGGGACGGTGACTCCCCCCTCCTCTTCCTGGGATGTTTCGTTGGCACTGATCGCCATGGGGAGCATGGCCACCCGATCAATAAGATCGTCCATGACATGCATCTGATCCTGGATCTCCTGAAGGGCCTCGTTGGAGGTTTGCTCCAGCAGAACCTGACGCGCACTCAGATAGCTGATCAGCGCACAAGCGGCCAGAATGATTCCCGCACCACCACCAATGGTCAGGGCAAAGCGCTGCCCGATCGAACGGGGGATGAGAAATTCAGGAAAAAAAGACATCGAACAGACTG
>Ga0302274_10005137_pt1 | contig 11182 bp, 6 predicted proteins | sample III_Bog_N2_1_FD_198755 | JGI IMG/M metagenome (GOLD analysis project Ga0302274, IMG submission 198755) | Peat permafrost microbial communities from Stordalen Mire near Abisko, Sweden - III_Bog_N2_1 | ecosystem: Environmental > Terrestrial > Soil > Wetlands > Peat | place: Sweden: Abisko...
GGGTACAGTGCACGTACTTCTCACCGCATCAGGAAGGGGACTCACCATGGCGACATGAAGGTACTGTGTCAAGTGGAGGGGCCTATTCGACAATGAGCACCAGGACTGCGCGGATGCCGCGAAGAAAGCTAAGTAGTAGCCACCCCACCATCCGTAGAAATGGCCCACCGGCTTCCAGCCCGGCGGGCCATTTCATTTCGGGGGAGGACCGCTGCGCTCCATGTGTTTCACCTATGCGGCGAACTTCGTTGCGGGGAGGGCGCGATTTCAGGCTACAAGCGGGCGTGCGCTGAATCTGAGCCATATTGCTCAAAAACAGGCCGCCTACAGCTCCTTGGCCCGATCGCCGAGGCCGCGGTGAGCCCCCGGGGCCATCCGGAACGCCGGCGCCGTGCGGCACACAGGCGCTGCTGGTAAAGTTTTGTCCCAACGACCGATCACTCGTTCGCATTCATTCGCAGCGGCCCGATCACGGGTCTATCGACTCAGTGGAGATCGGACTCGTCGCTTCGGTGCAGCATCTCGAAATGGGTTCTGATCATCGCCTGATCGATAGCCTCCAGGTACTGGCCATCATCATCCGCGAGCCAAACGCAATCCAGGCCATCGTTCCGCCTGTAGTAACCGATCCGAAAGGCTCGGCCCTCGTAGCCGGTCCAATCTGGCTCATTGCTGGTCACTTTGACAACCCTCACAAGTGAAAGGGGAGGTATGACAAGCGGGAGCGAACTGTCCATCTCTCAAAGCCTCAAAGCACCGATTCTAGCGAACTAAAGCAAGTATGGCGATTGTTTGCGTCTTCCGCCAATCTGAGTTCCGCCTGTATTGTGGCCAAACCGTACATAACCCGGGTTGGAGCCCGTCAGAGATCGTGGAATGGCCGAAAACCGGATTGGAAACGGTTTGCCGGTCATCCAAGTGGAATGCTCGCTTCTGCAATCAATTCGCTCATGGGGCTGCATTCATTGGTTTCCGCCAAATAAATCGACTGCCGTCAAGTAGAATAGGCCAACCGTCAGTCTGGCCCCATGGACTCAGCCCCGCGCGCGAAACCCGGTCCCCACGAGATCTTTCCCCCCATCGAATCGTCCCGGGCGGATGTACGCTGCTTCGGCGCGCAAAATGGCAGTTCATGAAGCCGGTGTGGCCGGGTCTTTTCGACATACAGCCCGGCGAAGGTCAGGTAGTTTTCCTTCTGGTTGCGCACTCGTTGTTTATGGGTATCTCGCTGATCGTCTTTGAGACTGCGGCGAGCGCATTATTTCTGGCAAGATTCCCGGCGGAAAGCGTGCCGTATACCTTTATCGGCACGGCGTTCGTGGTGCCCCTCTCCGGAATCGTTTACAACAGTCTGCGCAACCGAGTGTCTACTTCGTGGTTGTGGACTGGGACTCTCCTGTTCCTGCTGGCGGTGCCGCTGGCGGCTGTGGGAGTACTGCATGCTACTGACAGCGCGTGGCCGAGTTTTGTGCTGATGACGCTGGTTATCGCGATGTACGCGTTGACGGCGCTCGAATTCTGGAGTGTGGCGGGGCGGGTATTGAGCTTGCGGCAGGCCCGGCGGCTCTATGGCCTGATTGGCAGCGGAGAAGTGGCCGCCGGAATTCTTGGCGGGCTCGCGGTTGCGCCGATGCTCAAGTTCGTCAGCGTGATCAATCTGCTGCTGGTGGTTCCTGCGGGGTTCTTTGTTTGTCTGTTATGTCTCTTTGCCCTGCTACGGATACAGCATGGGCGTACCGGCGAGGCGGAAGAGGAGGACAAGGGTGACACCGGGAAGCAGAGCGTCGCGGGACTGCTGCGGGCAGTTGCCAAAGACCGCTACATTCTGCTGATCGTGGGTCTCTTCGTCTTCTATAACCTCACGCGCGACACGCTGGAGTACACAACGCTCAGCCAGATCCAGGCGTACTTCCGACAGAACGAAAGCCTGGTGGCGGGGTTCATCGGCGCGATGCTCTCGGTGCGTGAGATTGTCACGCTGGTGGCACGAACGTTTCTTTCCGGCCGATTGCTCAGCCGTTTCGGCTTAGGCGCCGGCCTGGCCGCAACCCCCGCACTCATGATGGCAGGATCGGTATCGCTGGTGACGGTCAGTGTGGCACTCCCATATCTGCCGCTGTTCTGGCTGGTGGTGTTCCTCAAGATTGCGGAAGGCACGGCGCGGAATTCGCTGTTCAAGCCCGCCACAATGATGGCATACCGGCCGCTTGCCCCGCAGCGCCGTGACCGGGCTCAAATGGTGATTGAAACGGCGATTGAGCCCGTTTCCGTGGGGCTCACCGGAGCGATCCTGCTGGTGCTCAATTTCACCCTGGCCGGTGCTCCGGCCGGTCAAAAAGCGATAGCCGCCGGCAGTCTGATGTTAGCTACCTCCTGTGGTTGGATGGCGATGGGGCGACTTGTGCGCCTGGGGTATCTGAACGTTGTGATGAAGGCGTTGCGCCGGGGCAGCCTGAGGGCTGAGGTTCTAACCCTTGATGACGCAGCGATCGCACTGCTTTCCAATCAGCTTCGTCTCACCCATCCCCGCGAAGCCCTCTATCTGCTCAAGGTCATGCAGGAAAACATGGAGCCGGCCAGGTTTGCGGCACTTCTTCCGGGACAGTTGGACCACCCGGAACCCGACGTTCGCGCGGCCGTAGCGAGGCGCATGGAGCAACTGAGGCTCCACTCGTTTCGGCCTGCACTGGAAGAACAACTGGAGAACGAAAGCGCTCCTATGGTGTGCGCATCGATCCTGTGTGCTCTGGGCTCGACGGGCGACCCCGCTATGATCCGGCGTCTCTCGCCGTTTCTGCACGATCCTTCCCTTGCGATTCGAGTATCGGCGCTGGCGGGCCTGCTGAAATACGGCCCCGAGGCGGAAGCGCAGCGGACAAGAGAGCAGTTGGCGGCGCTGGTTGAAGCGAGCGATCCCGAAGAGCGGCTCATGGCTGCGCGGCTATTACGGGACGTGGCGAGTGAGGGCCTCTATCGATCGCTGCGTCCGTTACTGGTGGATGCGAACCTCAGCGTCCGGGCGGCCGCTATGGAAGCGGCGGGGCAGTTGAACAATGCGGCGCTCTGGCCTGAGATCGCAGAGCAACTTGCCGTGCCGCAAATGTGGCAGCACGCGGCCCGCGCACTGGCACTTGGCGGCGACAGTGCGATTCCAGCGCTTGAAGAGATCATCCGCCTACCCGGCGCCGGGCTGACGGCCGGGAGGAGGGCAGTTGGTGTGCTCGGCCGGATCGGAACGGCGCGTGCGATTGCGACTCTGCGCCCATTTCTGGAACATCTCGAACTTCGGCAACTGGCTGCGCGGTCCCTGCAGGATTGCGGCTATCGGGCAAACGATAAAGAGGTGGAGGAGATCGACGCGACGTTTCGTAGCGAGGGCGAGCGGGTTGAGGGGGTGATTGCGGCTTTGGTCGATATGGGCGGCGACGACGACACCGCGGTCTTGCGGCAAACGTTGAGTTGGGAGATCGCGCGGTCACAGGACATCCTGTTTTCACTCCTTGCATTCCTCTACGACCCTGACAGCATGCGCAAGGCGCGCACTTATTGGCGCAGTGGCTCGGCGGAAAAGAAGGCATTCGCGCTGGAAGTGCTGGACAATCTCTGCGAGCGACGCCACAAGATGCTCATGATGCCGCTGTTGGAAGGCCTTTCCGCCGAGGATATGTGGCGTAAACTGAATGGACATTTCCAGCAGCCTTTGCGCGGCAAGGAAGCGCAACTCAAGGGTATCGTCAATGCGCCCCCGTCCTGGGCCACACACTGGGTACGCGTTTGGGCGGGCCGCGCTTTGGGTGAGCACGGGCCGGAGTCAGAGAGATCAGGCATGTTATCGACAATCGAGAAGATACTGCTGCTAAAATCGGTTGAATTCTTTCTGACTACCAACGACGATGTCCTGGTGGAACTGGCCGCGCTGGCAAACGAAGTTTCCGTGAAAGCCGGCGGACGAATTGTCGAGAAGGGTAAGGTTGAATCGACGATGTACCTGATTGCGAGCGGTCGCGTTCAGGTACAAGAGGGCGGGGAGACGCTGGCCGAGTTGGATAGAGGCAGCGTGTTCGGAGAACTGGCCGCCCTTGACGCTCAACCGCGTACGGCCGACGTCACCGCGCTATCCGACGTCCTTCTGCTGAGAATCGACCATGCCACGCTTGTCGACCTGATGGCCGAACACATCGAGGTGGCTCACGGAATCATTCGCTTCCTGATCCGCCGTTACCGGCCGCCCAGTAAAACGGCACACGGGTAACTTACCCACTCATCACGTCTTATGATCCAAAGCGTTCCCAGTAAAACCTATTACGACGAGTTGGCAACGGAGTACGATCAGCTCTATGTTGATGCGGTCAGCGTCAGCGAGAACTCGATCGTCGGTTCGCGGATCAGCGAGTATGTATTTGAAGGCGCGAGGATTCTCGATTTAGGCTGCGGCTCCGGACTGGCATTGGAACTTCTGAAACAACGACCTGGTCACGCAGCGTTTCAATACGTCGGCGTCGACATTTCGTCGCGCATGGCTCGGGCAGGGCGGGAGAAATTCCGCTCGGATCCAAATGCCGAGTTTCACGTCATGGATATGGAGCAACTCCCCCATTTTGCCGATGCATCTGTTGATGTGGTTTTGTCGTTGTTTGGTTCGTTTTCTCACGCCTTGAATCATGAGGCCGCGATAGCTGAATTCGAGAGAGTCTTGAAACCCGGCGGACGCTTTCTAGTGATGGTATATTCGCGCTTTTCGCTGCGCAATATCCTGCGCGCCTGCTTTAGGATTTCACCGGGACTTCTCTTAGAAGTTCGACCTTATGAAACCCGCCGCACCAGCGGTCCGCCCTTTGTAGATGCGTGTTTTTATGATCGGAAGTTAGTGAATGACGCGTTTGGAAAGTTTGACGATGTACGTGTGGATGGGCTGAATTGCCTCTTTGAGATGCCGTTCTTTGATACATGGTTCGGGAAATCCCGCAAACAAGCTGTGATCGAACGTATGTTGCGGTATGAAATGAAAAGGCTTGCTCTTTGGCCTTATCTTTGCCACAGCTTGATTATCACGGGCCGCAGACCACTATGATCAGGAGCGAATTCGAAGAGGACGGCGTTGTTCTGCGTTGGGCGCCGCGGCGAAGGTAGAACCAGTGTCTCCGAAGGACAGCAGAAACGCAGAACCGGTTTTTCGAAAACTTCGGCGACGAACTGCAGCGCACCGGGCTCATCGGCAGGTAATGCAAATTGCTCTTAGCGCTGGGAATTCCGGTAAGAGCATCATTGGGAACGAGTTGGTTCGGATAGCGTCCGGATGGTCGGCTATCCGGACATTACGCCCGTTTTGAGGCAACTTCCGGGCGCCGGTCAATCGTCAACAGTGGGGTGCTAGCCAGGGTCGCAGCCCATTTGCTTTCAGGTGCTCTACGGACGTGTAAAGTCCACGTTCATCAAGGTTTTCACTTCTACTGGTTGACCATTCACCTAAAACGACATGTAATTCCATGTCTTCGCTGCGTCGAATGCAGTTCTCCCAGTTTCGCCATGACGGCGTCGGCAGTGACGGTCGCCCCCGGAGCAACCAGCAACAACGTCTCAACCATCAACAGTCCTCATTGTTTGGCAGGGTAACAGATTTATGGTCGCGGCCGGTTGCTCGGCTATCCGGACAGAACCCCGCTTTTTGCAGGTTGGCGACTCCCGTGAGGCCGAAGACTGAGTTCCGTCCGGTTTGCCGGTCAACCGCCCGGACCTCTGGAATCTGCCTACCAGGCGCTCGATTAGCGTCTCGTCGATTTGACGAGAATCGCCAATCTGAACAAAGTCGGGGCGGCGCGGAGCGGATTACCGCTGGGCAAAAGGTTTGCCGCGCACCATGGTGTAGACGGAATCGAAAACCGTCAGGCTCTTGATGGCAGCTACACCGCCAACGGCAATTGGATCGCCGAGATACTGTACCTTGCTCTCCGCTTTCGTGAATGCGGGCCACGGGGGCAGGCCCGGTCCGTTGGGATTGCCTGACCTGGCGAAGTTAACCCAATAGCTGGACATCTCGTCGGCCAATCTTCGATCTCCCGGGGTCCATTGCCACGGCGACTGGTCCAGGTGGTCGAAGACATACCAGAGCTCCGCGAAGTGACTCGCGCCCCAGCCCGCATACACTGAGCCGGCGGGAAACGGCGGCCGCTGCCTGAACGAGTAGTAGTAGACGGGCTGCTTTCCCGTTGCGGCCTGCAACCGCGCCCATGCCCACATATCCCAGCCGAAGCGGAGGTCGCGTTCCAGGCCCAGCCGCGCTTCGCGTGCTTCGTCGTCGGTGGCGTGGGGATAAGCCGCAAGCAGCGGAGGCGGCAGAGCGCCGAAGCTTTTGGCAATGTCGCTGTCGAAAGTGGCAGCCGTCTGGTGCGAGACATCCACCAGCGCTCGCGCCTCCTCGGCATTCGAACCGATCAGCAGAGCCACATCGTTTTGCTGCCCCGCGTTGAAGGCATCGTAAGGCGAGAGCGGCAGGACATACGGCTCGATCACTGCGTGCACCAATCCGCCGCCATCGCCGGTAAGCTTGCTCGCGGGCACCTGGCGCAGTTCCTTCAGCGTAGGCGCGTTCAGCCCAGCCGCGTACTTCTCCCCGTCGAGCTCCGCATTGGCCAGCATGAACTTTGGTCCGAGTTGAAGCGGCTCGAACAGGCCACCGCTCTCTCCAATGGCGCGCTGAAACAGGCCCTTGGCAAGGGGCGAGGACATCAGGATGCTCACCGATATGGAACCGGAGGATTGACCGGTGACGGTGACGCATTGCGGATTGCCGCCAAAGGCAGAAATGTTTCTTTGGACCCACGCCAGCGCCGCGATCTGGTCCATCAGGCCGTAGTTCCCTGACGAATGATGCCCAAAGTCGCGCTCCGCCTCGCGCGTCAGTTCAGGTGATGCGAGAAAGCCCAGCGGGCCCAGGCGATAGGCGATGGAGACCACGATGACGCCCTTATGCGCCAGTTGGTCGCCCCAGTATAGAGGCATGGAAGCGGAACCGTTGATGAGGCCTCCGCCATAGATCCACACAATCACGGGAAGGCGTTCCTGCGGGCTATTTGCCGGTGTCCAGATGTTGAGATAGAGGCAATCCTCACTGACTGCCGGCGGCGCCTCCCCGGGCATGGACACACCCGTCTGCATGCACGCCGGAGCAAAAGCCACGGCCTTGCGCGTACCCTCCCAGGGTTCGGCAGGAACCGGAGGGCGCCAGCGCAACTCACCCACGGGCGGAGCGGCGAATGGAACTCCTCTGTAGACATTCAGCCCACCTTCGCGAACCCCGGAGAGCGCGCCGGATTCCGTCCGAATTATCGGACTCTGTGCCAGCGAGAAGCAGGACGCCACTGGAAGCATGGCCAGAAGAAGGGCACTGATGGCAGTCTTGGAAGAGATCGTCCGCATAGGGGGCTCCGGGCTGACCGATTGGCAGCGAAGAAGACTTGCAGTGGGCTTCTTTTCCGATTGAGTCAGGGAGCAAGAAGGCGGGGGGGCATGAATCGAGGGAAGACGATTCGGTATTTCGTTCCGATTGCTGCTGACAGATACGGTTCGCAGAATGGATTTGTTCCTTCAACCGAGAATTGCCCCACGGGAATCCACTCATCACCGAAAACAAGTCCCCTCGCCAATCACCGCTCCCGCCTCGCCAGAAGAAACCTCGGCATCCCGCACGTCTTGAGCTCAGGCCACCCACATTGAGACTCAACTCGGGCCCCTCTCTCCCCTCGAGACAAGCCAATTACGCATTGGCGGAGAATCCTTTTGTGCCGTCCTAGCCCGTTACAAGCATGCATTTGACCTGCGAAACACGAGCCAGCCGATGCGCCGGGCGCTCCAGGTCTCGATCTTGAGACCTGGGATTCTCGCGGACTAGAAACAGGAGCTTATTTCTGGTTCCGGGTGGATAATCGGTCACACGCCAACGACAGAGAACTCGAAGCGAGCCGTTGTGAACGGTTAGTTAGCCGTACTAGCTCAGTTGCTTTCAGGAATACGGCACGAAAGCTTGGAATTCGGCCAGATGGGAGCTTCCAAGCAGTTGTTCAAGGCCGCTTTGATTCAGCGAAAACTGCCCGAAATGCATGTACATCTGCCCTATCTTTTTCAGGCCAAATCGGGGCCACAGCAGGCTATTCAGCGAAACGCTGGACTCAGCTGGTTGGCCGCAATCATCTGATTTGCAATGGATTATGTTTAGAATCAATTAGATAGCGATTATATTTGGCGGAGAGAGTGGGATTCGAACCCACGGTACTCGTTAAAGTACACACGCTTTCCAAGCGTGCGCCTTAAACCACTCGGCCATCTCTCCGGGGGGTGGTCTGTCTTCTTGACTTTAACATATTGATGGCATGGCTCTGCGGGGCTGTTCCGCCCTGAAGGGCCTTCCGAAGGTTCCCGTCCGAAGTTCGTGAAATCGTTTACTTCATGTGGGTGGGTAGTTTATAGTTCCTCGTTGTTTGCGGCAAGACACTCGGCCGCGCTTCGTCTCAATTTCTCACCATGAAAGGCAATTTCATGCCTGTGCTCTCTCGTCGTGACCTCCTTTGTTCCGGTGTGGCGCTTTCCGCGTCTTCGTTGGTTGCCCGTTCTGCCTGGGGTCGCGCTGCAGCGTTGATGGCAGGGAATCCCGCGGAGGCCGCGATTGCGCCTCGTGAACAATTACTCTTCGATTTCGGCTGGAAATTTCAATTCGGCAACTCGGTGGATCCTGCCCGCGATCTCGGTTTCGGCAACGGCCAGGGCGACTTTGCCAAGACCGGAGAATTCGAGTTTTCCAAGGCGAAATTCGATGATTCAAAATGGCGCTCGCTTAACCTGCCTCATGACTGGGCGGTTGAGCTGCCATTTGTTCACGACGAGGTGCAGAACTCTCACGGCTATAAGCCGGTTGGCAGGCGCTATCCGGATACGAGCGTGGGTTGGTACAGGCGCACATTCGAGATCCCTGCCAGCGACCTGGGACGCCGCATCTCGATCGAGTTCGACGGAGCGTTTCGCGATGTGCTCGTTTTTGTGAATGGATGCTTCATTGGGCGCAACAACAATGGCTACGCGCCGTTCCGCTTCGATGTGACGGATTTTCTTGCCTATGGCGCGAAGAACTACATTGTGGCGCGTGTCGACGCCAGCTTCGGCGACGGCTGGTTCTATGAGGGCGCCGGAATCTATCGCCACGTCTGGCTCACCAAGACGGACTCGCTGCATCTGGGCAAGTGGGAGAGCACAGTGCGCTCTGAGGTCAGCGGCCGATCCACGCATTTGACCCTGGGAACTCAAGTAGCCAACAAAGGAAAACAGCCGGAGAGCGCGAAGGTGAGCTGGAAGATTCTCGACGCATCCGGCAAGACTGTCGCTACAGCCGAATCCGCGGCGCAGTCGGTACCCGTGGACGGAGTTGCGACGTATTCCGCAACAGCGACGCTGGATAATCCGGCGTTGTGGTCAGTGGATGCGCCGAATCTCTATGCGGCCGTTGTGACTGTGGAGGCCGGTGGAAAGACCCGCGATGCCGAGCGCGTGAGTTTTGGCGTGCGCACGGTTCTGTTCGATGCCGACAAGGGATTCTTCCTGAACGGGAAGTCCATGAAGATTCAAGGCACCTGCAACCATCACGACCATGCCGGCGTTGGCGCGGCACTCCCTGACCGGCTCCAGGCTTTCCGTCTTGGCGTTCTCAAGGAAATGGGATGCAATGCGGTGCGCACCTCGCACAACATGCCCACCCCCGAGTGGGTCGAGGGGTGCGACCGCATGGGCGTCATGATGATGTGCGAGACCCGCCAGATGAGTTCCAGCCCGGAGGGTTTGTCGCAGCTTGAGGCGATGGTCAAGCGCTATCGCAACTCGCCCTCCATCATCCTTTGGTCAATTGGCAACGAGGAATGGCAACTGCAGGAATTCATGGCGGAGCAGGGCGCAAAGATCGGCGCGACCATGGTCGAGCGGTGCCACGAACTCGATCCAACACGCGTGGTTTCGGCAGCCGTGAACGGGACCAACCAGAAGGGTGTTTCCGATGCATTCGACATTGTCGGATTCAACTACGGTCTCGCTCGCCCCGACGGCTACCACAAAGAGCATCCGAAGCGGCCGCTCTATGGCTCCGAGACCGCCAGCGCCGTCTCCACACGTGGAGTCTACACGACAGACAAATTGCGCAATTGGGTCAGCGCCTACGATGTGAACCAACCCGGATGGGGCGAAACGGCCGAAGAGTGGTGGAAGTTCTACGCCTCGCGTGAGTGGGAGGCAGGCGGCTTTGCCTGGACAGGGTTTGACTACCGCGGAGAGCCCACCCCCTATGGATGGCCTTCCATCAACTCGCAGTTCGGCATCGTCGACATGTGCGGATTCCCCAAGGACACCTTCTTCTATTACAAGGCGTGGTGGGGAACCGATCCGGTGCTGCACCTGTTTCCGCACTGGAACTTCGAAGGCAAGGAGGGCGAGGAGATTCCAGTCTGGGTGCACTCGAATTTGGATGAAGTCGAGCTCTTCGTTAACGGAACAAGCGTCGGAAGCCAGAAGGTTCCGCAACTGGGCCATGTGGAGTGGAAGGTAAAGTATGCACCTGGTTCAATTGAGGCGCGCGGCAGCAAGGCGGGCAAGATGGTACTTACTGAAAAGCGCGAGACAACCGGGCCGACGGTGGCCATCCGGCTTACTGCCGACCGGACGGAAATTAACGCAGACGGCGAAGACGTGGCGGTTCTGAAAGTCGAGGTCCTGGATAAGGAAGGGCGTGCGGTACCGACGGCCGGAAATGTGATCGGGTTCAAAGTTTCCGGAGCGGGTACGCTCATCGGGGTAGGGAACGGCGATCCCAATTGCCAGGAGAGTGACAAGGACCCGAAGCGGTCTCTCTTCAATGGATTGGCCCAGGTGATTATCCAGGCGACCAAAGAGCCAGGCGAAATTCACATCGAGGCGGTCAAGGAAGGTTGGGACGGGCCGGAATTGACCCCGGCGAAACTGTCGATCACCTCGAAGAAGGTCGAACTGCGGCCGGCGGTGCGAACGGTGCGCGAGCCGGCATAGAGCCTCACCGCCCCTCCGCACCCGGTGGTATACTCACAAGGTCAGGCGCACCGCGCCACCATCTTCAACGCACTCTGAGGTTCTCATGTCCGGCCATTCAAAATGGGCCACAATCAAGCACAAAAAG
>Ga0302274_10005144_pt1 | contig 11175 bp, 10 predicted proteins | sample III_Bog_N2_1_FD_198755 | JGI IMG/M metagenome (GOLD analysis project Ga0302274, IMG submission 198755) | Peat permafrost microbial communities from Stordalen Mire near Abisko, Sweden - III_Bog_N2_1 | ecosystem: Environmental > Terrestrial > Soil > Wetlands > Peat | place: Sweden: Abisko...
CTGCAAAAGAACCCAGATAAAATACGTTCCTTCTACCAGAAACCATCCCTGCGCTATGCCGCCTAAATGTGTTTTTACTTATGCACTGATTAATAATTACACTTCAAAAAATAATGGCGGCGCAATCGCCGCAGGAATGTAAACAATTCGGTCGTGAAGTAGCCAATTATAAGGATGATAAGTGGGATGCGGTTCGCCTCAATGTTGTCGTAGAGGGCAATGTCGCAAAATTTACCCAGAATGAAAATTTGAAGGCCTATATTTTGGGAACAGCCAATGACATTCTGGTTGAAGCCACACCGCAGGATAAAATTTGGGGTATCGGCCTCGATCGCGACGATCCCCTTGCCAACAATCCGCTGCAATGGCGCGGGCTCAATTTGCTCGGTTTTGCTCTTGTAAAGGTACGAGAAATTTTACGGGGAAGAAATCTTGACGGGAGCGCACATGAATAATCCCCTCGTCATCGTCTGGCGTGTTTTGGAAGCGTGTAATCTGGGCTGTTCATTCTGTGCTTATGACAAAAACATAAAACATGCGCCGATTTCAGCCGATGCTGTTCAAATCAGGCGCTTTATGAAGGTTCTTGCAGAATTTTCGAGCGCAACAAAGCGCGATGTTCTTATCAGTTGGCTGGGTGGTGAGCCATTCCTATGGTCTGAACTTTATGCGCTCACCAGTGAGGCTCGATCCCTAGGATTGCACATCAGCACAACGACTAATGGGACAATGTTGGGTTCCCAAAACCTTCGCCGTCATATTATCGAGAATTATGACGAACTTACAATCAGCATCGATGGGATCGGTGACCTGCACAATGATTTGCGTCAATGGGAGGGTGGCTTTGATAAGCTTCACACCAACATCGCCAAGCTTCGTGATGAGAAAATTGCTGCCAAAAGCTCCCTTGTATTACGCGCCAATATCGTCTTGATGCGTGACAACATCGATCAGCTCATACCCCTATGTCATGAGATTGCCGACTGGGGCATATCTGTAATTACTTTCAATCAACTTGGTGGACGTGACAGACCTGAATTTTATCCCGATCATCGTCTTTCAAAGATGAATGTTGTCTGGCTTGAAGAAATGTTGCCAAATTTAAAGCATGCCCTTTCTCAAAAAAATGTGACCCTTCTTGGCTCAAAAGCCTATATGGCAAGATTTATTGCCTCGGCAAACGGACAAAAAATGCCGATAGAAAATTGCAGTCCTGGGATAAAATTTCTGTTCATTGATGAAAAGGGAATCGCTGCACCGTGCAGTTTTACTGGCAAAGACTATGGCATCGGCATTGATTCACTGGCGACATCACATGACATAGCTCAACTTTATACCCGTTTTGACTTCATGCAAAAGAATCGTCGATCTTCCGAATGCGACGACTGTCATAGCACCCAGGTTTTTGAGAAATTCGAGTCTAAGGCTTCGATACACCCAGACCTACAATGACCAGAAAAATTATCTTCACCCGTAATCCGGGTCAGGTGGGCGCAGGATGTGAAGGAGTTCTACATGACAAACTTTAGCAGATCATTTCCGTATTTGAAAAACGATGCTTCACAGAAAGTGGTGAGGCGTTTTTATTTTACGGCGCTTTCTAATTTTGCCATTGGCTATGATCGTTATACTCGTACTTATAGCAAACGGAACATCAAGGAAAGTCGTTTCCCGACGCGTTTTTACCTTCTGAACGAAGCAAGCCAATATATAGGATTGGAGCGGGCGCGGGAGCTTGTCGGCAAACTAGCACTACCGCACGATGATATCGTTGCGTTTGAAACAAGTGTCAATGTCGAGGATCTTCATGAAAATACAGCGACAGGTCTCGGCCAATATATCGAGTCCGATACCATCAACCTTACGGCCGTTTACGGCGTCGATAAGGCTGGCAAGCTTTTTTCCCTGAGCGTTGAAGATGCGTACGCTCGATCCATGAGATCTGTCAGGACTAAATTACCATCATGGAATGAGGCTATCCCGCGCAGTGTTTCGATCTTGCCTATCGCCAAAGGCTGTCAGGCGGCTTGCTCTTTTTGTTTTAGCGAAGGATCCATTTCAAAAGATCAGTCACAATCAGGGCTTGATGAAAACAGAATCATGAAGGTTTTACAGGAAGCTCAGGCGCGTGGTGCCAAACGAGCGGTCATAACAGGCGGCGGCGAACCGGGCCTACTGGCGCATGATGCATTATGCAATATGATCCGGATGGCTGCCGCGCATTTCGACAAAGTTGTTTTGATCACCAATGGGTATTTTTTGGGCAGGCTGGATGAAGAAACAAGGCGCCAGACGCTCGCTGATCTTGCGGATGCGGGGTTAACGGTTCTGTCTATATCACGCCATCATTACAATCCAACTCAACACCAGCAGATTATGAAACTATCTACATCATGCGAGGCCATTGCCGCTTCATGGCGCGCGATTCAACCCGGTATAGGCAAGAAGTTAAAATTACGCTGGGTGTGTGTTCTGCAATCCGGTGGCATCGATACGTCAGCAAAGGTCGAAGCCTATCTGCGATGGGCGGCAAGTCAGAGCGTAGGCGAGGTTTGTTTTAAAGAACTCTATGTCTCCAGTGGCATTGAATCCGTCTATTCGGATCTGGCCAGTAATATGTATAGCGCCACGCATCAGGTGCCTTTACGGATCGTCATGGATGTCGCGCATAAGCAGAATTGGCAACTTGAATTGATTCTTCCCTGGGGCGCGCCGGTTTTTCAATTAAATGTGGAGGGAAAACAAATGTCGGTCGCCGCCTACACCGAACCCAGCGTTGCTTGGGAATTGCGAAACAAAATGTGCCGAAGCTGGAATTTGATGGCCGACGGGCAATGTTACGCTTCGCTGGAAGATTTGGAAAGTTTGCAGGACATCCCCCATGACGCTTGATGAAGGGCATAAGATCAGGGATTCCGTTCTGACTGAAAAATTCCCACTCCGCCTCGACTGCCTCAACCCATTTGCGGCGCTAAACGTCTGGCGTTTGCCCGAGACTGGGCACGAAGCGTCAATTCAGGATTTGCAGGCAAAATTTCATACCAGTTTAAACCTGCCGCAACGAACGTCTTTTCTCACCAAAGGCGTGCGGTCGTTGTTGCGCACTCTTATGCGCACGCCTACAGGACAACGGGCGCACTGGTGGATTCCGGGCGACGTTTTCCCCGCCTATCTTAACATCGCGGCGGAAGAAGGTGTTCTGGTCGACCGCTATAGCTTATGGCCCGACTTGCAGCTTGCGCCCATTATGCATGGATCGGGAGAGAAGGAATTTCTTCTGATACCCCTGCCGCATTCGCCTATGGGCTACAGACTTTCTACAGATCAAAGGGACATGATGCAGGCTTGGCTCGTTCAAAGCCCGTCGCGCTATTTGGTGGTAGATCTGGTCTATGCCTATGATCATCTGTATAATCCCGAAATTCAAGAATGGGCGTCTTCCTCGCAAGCCATTCTTGCCTTCTCAATGTCCAAAACATGGCTGCAACGCTGTCTGGCTGGGATAGCGATCGTGCCGGATGCATTTTTGGAAGAAGTCCAACCCTATCTTGAAATTCCTTCTTCGTTCGAACGTGGTCTGGCGCTTCGCTGTTTGGTCGATCAGCCCGATCTCCCCTCGCGCCAAGCAAAACGTTTCGAAACACAATGGCGTTCCTTCTCCGACAAACTTAAAGACATTGACTTGGCATGGATGCCGCCGCGCACGGGTTATCTTGGCGTTGTGAAATGCCACTGGCAGAGATTGCTGGACGAGCATAACGTACTGGCCGTTCCACCGGCCTTATTTGGTTCGCCTGCCCTGGAGTATTCCATTATTTCCTGCCTCCACGATCTTCCATTAGGCTAGCCCATGCGCAATATCTTCTAGTAAGTGCTCGGTCCCCGTTGTTAAATAATGTTCTTGAATAACTTGCAGAATTAGTTCTTTTGGTGTTCCAGCATCGGGAAATTGTACCGCAAAGATTTTTTTTATTATGGAGGCTTGATCTATTAAGGGGCTATTTAAATTATTTTCAAAATAACTTACAATTTTTACCTGACTAATCGGGACTCCATCTACATGGGGGGGCTCTGCGCCAAAAGCGGATTTAAGGCTGTCACAAAAAAATCAGCTAATTGCTCGTCTGTTAAATGATCTTCGCTAAAATAGGACATCTTTTACAATAAAAGATGAGTTCTAAAACACTGATACTGATAGCGTTTTGTCTTCTTGCCTTCAACAAGAAATTCGAAGGATTGCTTTTACGTTTTAGTGGGCTAAAACCACGTCGTTTACCTAAGGAATTTTTAGTTAAGAACATAACTTTGTAGAGGCCTCTCGGGTTATGTCCTCGTGTTCCTTAGGCGGTGTTGGGTCAATTTAAATTTCTAAGACTTATGATTGACGTTTTTAGCATATATCCTTAAAAGTTATACATGAGCATCGAACAAGCTGTTTTAGTCTTTTCGTCGTTGTCTAAATTAGCTGGCTATCTGATTTTTCAGAAGTTAGGTAAATACACTCATATAAATCTGTTAAAAATTGTTTCTCTGAACACACAAACTCATCTGAATATAGCGTCGTATTTTTATTCATTATACGTCACTTTGATCGCGTCTGAGAGAGAAGCATGATTGGCAATGTAATATCAAATAAGTTGGTACCATCCGAAGTTCTCTTGGACATAAATCGCGACATGATACCATCGGTAAAATTGGTTCTCGATTTATTTAATAATAACAAGAGAGATTTTGAAGAATTTAACAGCTCCATTATAGGGCTTGAAAGATCTATATTTGAAAGTGATATGCCTAACTATTCTCCTGATGGGAGCGTCGTATCATCGAGGGAGCGTGTTCTTTTATGCGAAGCCTACAGTCAATGGGAAACAGAACTCGAAGCAAGGTTTTCAAATAAATTATCCGATCCATCTTTCATTTCTTGTTATCCTTTGTATCAGCGGTTTGAGAGGCTCATCGCTCGGGAGCTGAAGCTCTTAAATGTACAGAAAATGCGTTCTTTACTTTTTATTGGCAGTGGCCAATTTCCTATTAGTGCTCTGATGTATCAAAAGGCCATGGGGTGCTGTGTGACATGCCTGGATCACAATCCCGATGCTATCGATTCTTCGCGGAATTTGTTGAGACGACTTAATCTTCATCATGGTATGGACGTGGTCTGTGGCGCCGGTGAAGAATGGGACCCTTCTTCTTACGATGGGATTGTTGTTGCCGCGCTGGCCTTGCCTAAGAAGGCCATACTTTCACAGATCTCAAGTCGAATGAGACCAGATACGGACCTTATATGCAGAACGACGACAGGACTGCGTCAACTTCTTTATAAGCCGCTAATTCTTGATGAGGGTGGTTGTGATTTTGGCATTGCCCATTTTGCTCCAGCCGAGGCTGATGATACAATATCATCGGTTCTTCTCAAGAAGAAGGGGGTATGAGGAGGAATGTTTTTATCGCGTATTCGAAATCATGGAAGATCGAACCGATCATCACGCAAGGTTGTTTTGGAATGGGTTGACCATTTCAATGAGCGTGACGAAAGAGAACTCCTTGTTCTCATGAATGCTGTTATCTTAAAAGATAATACAATAGGATTCATCGAGCCCCTTAGCCAAGATTCAGGTCGAGAACTCCTCAACGGGTTGCATAAGAACCTCGTTCAAAAACATCAATATTTACTCGTCGCCCGAAGCGGGGATGTTTTTGTGGGCATGGTTATTCTGACACCTAACCGGTTACCAAACTGTCGGCATTTAGCCGAGCTTACACGGTGTATTATTCATCCCCAATTCCGAGGCAAGGGGATTCTTCAAGAAGCAACTTTGAAAGTTATAACAAAATGCGAAGAACTGAAGTTAGATCGCCTTGTTCTTGATGTGCGCACTCAATCACAAGGATATGGGCTCTGGAATAAACTTGGATTTGAGCCCTTTGGTTTATTAGAAGATTACGCGCGCATCAATGGCAAAGTATATTCGGGAACTTACATGTCCGCCAGGGTTGAGCGACTAAAAAAGGTTTTTCAATACTAATTTTGAGGAGCTTGCAAGTAGGCCTTCTCGATACCATCGAAAAATTTCTGGAATTTTTGACAGGTTATTGTGACGGTTTCAATCGCTTCATTTTGTTTGCTTGCTGTCGTACATACGGCTGATAAAATGTCGAGACCATCTTTAAAATGATACTCATCTTCCTTGGTGTGAATTTTGAAGAACTCGAGATGTTCATCCTTAAATCCATATGTCGGCGCTATAGCAAGCAAAAGATCATATCGGCTCTTGCCTTCCCGCTTCTCAAGATTTTGTCCTTCGCTGCCTATGAAAATGGAAGCAGCTGCTTGATGAAAAAGAGAAGGTGAAAGGGCAAGCTTCCAGCGATAATCAATGAGTTCTTTTGTTGTAGGTAAGGGAAGTGCCGTTTCGCGTTCCTCTGGCGTAATTCCAAGACCATCAAGAAATTTATGCATTAATTTATAATGATTGCTAGAATGGGAGAGCTCGCCTGTTTCTTCTTCATAAAGATTTGTTGCTAAACGAGGACGAAATTCGATGGGGCAATAGACCATCAAAGCCGCAATGTAGCGTGAGAACTCTTTCGTTAATTGGTATCCCTGTAAAGCAAGTAATCGTAATAATTGTGGATGTGGGGATTGTGTATTCGAGAGCTTAAGTATGATGGGGTGATGTAATGTCGGATGTTTCCGCAGGGCTTCTTTGAGTGATGTTGTAAATTCCTCAGTTGTTTGCATGATAGCTGTGGTTAGGTGAGAGGATGGTAGAAATGCTATTTAAGTCGTTTGGTGTGTTGTACGGGAAGGCTGTGGCATGATTGTATATTGTAAGCAATATCGCTGAATTGACAGGCATTAAGAGTATTGTTCTTCTGTCTCTCATATTCAAGTGAAAAGAGAATAATAAGTTTAGAAAAAATCGTTCAATTTAGTAGGAAGGGAACATTATTTAAATGTTTTCTAGTGCTCACGAGTGAGGCATAATCCTTTCAGTAAACTGTACAATCGTTTGATAAAAGCGCTGAAGCACTCAACTCTAATTGAATGTATTCCTTATAAAAAGATGATCTGTTCTAATTTCATGAGGGTTGCAGCTATGCGCCATCTATTGTCTGTTTGACGATGAGTGCTTTTTTTGACCGCATCAAAAAAGACTATTTAACGATCCATGTCGTTATTCCTCTTTTTATCTTCTTGGCTGTCATTTATTTCTTTGTCCCAGACAAACGCATTGATCAACCGCCGGGTATCCTGGCCGTGAATCCCCCAACTCTGGTGCCCATATCCGATAAAACCTCATTCATTTATAAAGAATATAGTATCACACCCCTCGCTGACTATGATCTCGTCGCACGAGTTCTCGATAAAGAAAAGTATTACTGGGGACGAGAAGCTGACATTTCTCCCATCGATTTTCTTTTAGGCTGGAAGGAAATGTCGGATACATCTCTCTTAAATAATTTTGATTTTCATCTTTCGGGGCGCTGGTATCGTTGGCATACGACACATATGAATACGCTTCCATTATCGCGTGAAGATATTAATAAAGAGTTGGATAACAACCACCTCATTCCCGCCACTTCTCTGATCAAACAGCAGCTCAATACGACTCATGTTGGACAAGTCGTCCATATTACTGGTTTTTTGGTTAGCCTTGAGGGTAAGGATGGGTATCGTTGGTATTCTTCACTGAATATTGGTTCTACAGGGGGACCTCTGAGCTGCAAACTCATCTATGTGGCAAAATTTGAAATCATCAAGTGACTAAAGGGTTGATCGGAAATTGTTTCGCTTTATCAGGAAAGGGTGATTTTAGAATATTGCACATAATTTTCGAGCGTCATGTTTTGATTTCTACATATATCGTTAGTGAAGATAAGATTGACTACGTATTAGCTGGGCTGACGTTTGTTGCGAAATCGATATGAAGTTAGGTGATGCTAATTCTATCACGTACTTGATAATTGTTGTCGTTTTAAACACAAGTTCTGTAACGCAGTTTCATCAATTCGTGTCATATTCACTAGTGGACTTAATCGCAATAAGTTTATTATCATTAAAATAGGTACGATTGGTGTTGTCTTCTGATGAATGTTCGTAGATCTCTTCTGTCTGGTGTTTCGTTTTTGGCGATCAATGCAGCATTGATTGCAGGGGAGGTGTTTGTACCACATGCCGCGCAGGCGCAATGCCTTACAGTCAGTAGCGATACGACTATAAGCGGCAGCACAAGCTGTATTAATTGGTCGGGCGGTAATATATCTATCACAAATAGTGGGACTCTTTCCAATCAACAAACCGCTATTGCCGTTCAAGCAAATGGCGTGGGTAATGTTGCAAATAATGGCAATATAGATGGAATTTTAGGTGTCAATAATTCCGGGACGATTGGGTCTGTAACCAATTTTGTTGTCATAAGCGGTGCCGCGCTTGGCATACAAAATACTCGAAACATTGGTGCTATTATCAACAGTGGGACGATCAGTGGTGGTAGTGCTGCAATTAATAATGACGGCTTTATAAATTCCATTATCAACAGTGGTACTATCACGGGGCGCTATGCCATCAGTAATTATACATCGGGGCATATTGGCGGCAGCATTGGTACGATCGATAACAGTGGAACTATTGATGGTTACGCGCATGGTATTTTCAATGGCAGCACGACAATCGGTACTATTATCAATTCAGGTATTATTCTTGGCAATATCTCGAACCTTTATGGAAATGGAGGCTCGTCGCTTGGTGTGATCAGTAATACGGGTTATATAAGTGCTGTTATTAATGCTCAAAGCACAATCGGTAGTATTACCAACACAAGTTCCAATGGAACAATTGGCACGATTGGCACTATCAGTAACACCGGAACTATCACTGGCCTAAATAATAATTCTACAGGCACAATTGGAATTATAAATAATACTGGTTTTATTGTTGGAGGAAGTTACGGTATCAATAATTATGGATTTATAGGAGGTACGGCTTCAACCGCCATCTATAATTCAGGAAGTATCAGTGGCATCAATAATACGGGAACAATTCAAGGTAATACATTTGGTATCGTTAATACGGGGACTATCCTCGGGAATAGCTATGCAATCAATAATAGCAATTTAATAGCAGGGAATAGTTACGCCATCATTAATAGGGGTACTATTGGTGTCATCTTAAACAGTGGCATCATAAGTAGTTCTGGGGTCGCTCTAGAGAATGATACAGGGACATCTGCTATTGATGGAATCACGAACAGTGGCAGTATAACCGCTTCAGGCACTGCTATATATAACAAGGGTTTTATCGGTTCAATTAATAATCAGACAGGGGCTACTATTCAAAGCCCTGCAAATGCAATTTCGAACTCTGGCACTATTAATACCATTATTAATGGTGGGTTCATAACAATTAGTGGTGGTGGCACCGCTATATATAATGCTGGGATTATTAGTGATATCATAAACAGCGGTGTCATAAATGGTGACGGTGGTACAGGTATAGGTAATAATAGTGGTACTATTAGTACTATCACAAACAGCGGCAGTATAGCCGGTGCATCAAGGGCCATAAATAACAACGGCTTTATTGGCACAATTAATAACCAGGCACACGCTATACTAATGGGTGATACAGTAATTTCAAACGCTGGAGGTACAATTAATGCCATTATAAACAGCGGAACAATTGGTATAAGCGATATTACGGCAATAAGTAATAGATCTACAATTGGTACGATTTTAAATTCTGGACTGATTACTGCGGCGACTGCCATAGAAAATTCGGGTAAAATAGGGAGCATCATTAATAGTGGCACTATATCAGGGGGTGGTGTTGCCGTTGCGGCAGGTACCATTAGTACGATTATTAATGATGGTCTTATTACTTCAACATATAATGCAATTTCTAATATACAAACTGGCGGTATGATTTTAAATGCGCTTACAAACAATGGCACGATCCAAGGCAATATTAATGTCGATCAAATTCTCACTCTGACCGGGGGCAATGGTTCAACATTGGGGACCCTCACAGGGGGGACTATTTCAGCGAGTGCTCTCCTTTTTGATAGCAACGCTCATCAATTGCTTGATGATGATATCAGTATAGGCTCCTCCAATACGGTTACGAATAGTGGCGCTCTTCAAGTAAACGTGACGCATTCAATTGTGGGGAACTATGCGCAGGGGGCTGGGGCCTCCTTAAGTTTCGGTGTTACAAACGCCAGCAATTATGGCAATCTTTCGATTTCCGGCAATGCTAATATGATGGGGGATACCATCAGTATTGTGCCCATTATAGGACGACTTGTAGCAGGAGATTCTTTTACAGTTATTCAAGATGCCGGCGCGGCAAATTATTTAGACATAACAGCGGTAGCGACGCGGGGATTAACAGCAAGTGTATCGAGTATCACTGTCAACAATTTCGAAGATCTTGTTGTGTCGCTTTCCGCAATACCCTGTGGGCTTACCATTAATAGTAATACGAATATCAACAGTGGATATAACTGCGTTCTTTGGAACAGTAGCAATATTAGTATAGTGAGCTCTGGGACGATTAGCGGTTCCAACACAGCCATTATAAATAATGGCAATGTTGTGGGTTCACTTGTCAATAATGGTCTTATCAGCGGTTTTGCGATAGGTCTCTTGAATCAAGGAACTGTAAGCACGTTGACGAATGCGAGCACCATCATGGGTGTTACGTATGCCGTCAACAATAATGGGTTTATTGGTGCAATTGCTAATAGCGGGATAATTAGCAGCAGTAATACAGGCGTTTATAATATCGGTACAATCGTTGCTCTTAGCAATAGCGGCACTCTTAGTGGCAGTATTAATGGAATTAATAACAGTAAGCTTATTTCCACGATTAGCAATTTAGTCGGGGGTACGCTCGGTGGTTCCATTGCTCTATCCAACCAGTCCATTGGTACCATCAGCAATATTATCAATAACGGACTTATAAGTGGTGTCGTCAGCGCTATTTCTAACAAGGGTACTATTCTAAATGCATTGACGAACACGGGAACAATCAATGGCAATATTAGCAGTAGCCAATCTTTGACCTTAACCGGAGGCAACGCGTCGACAATAGGAGTTTTAGAGGGCGGTACTATCAGCATAGCGAATAATAATTTGGTGTTTGATAATGCTTCCTATCAGTTGCTTGAAGAT
>Ga0302274_10005151_pt1 | contig 11166 bp, 7 predicted proteins | sample III_Bog_N2_1_FD_198755 | JGI IMG/M metagenome (GOLD analysis project Ga0302274, IMG submission 198755) | Peat permafrost microbial communities from Stordalen Mire near Abisko, Sweden - III_Bog_N2_1 | ecosystem: Environmental > Terrestrial > Soil > Wetlands > Peat | place: Sweden: Abisko...
TTAAGGTCGTCTAATGAAACAAGTTTTTTATTTAGTAAATCTTCTAAATTGTCATAAAAAGCAGTTGAGACCATTTCCATATCGAGTCCGCTATTAAAAGATCTGCGAGCTGCATCCCAAGCATTTTATGCAAACCCATGGTTAATTAGCTCAATGACAGAATTATAATCAGACACTACCAAGCCATTGAAATTCCATTATTTTCTTAGCACTTGGTTGAGAGTAAACTCATTAGCAGTACTCGGCTCTCCGTTTAAATCATTGAAAGCGGACATGTAGGTTAAGACTCCACTGTTGCATAAACTCTGGAAAGGAGGCAAATAAATATCTCTAAGAGTATTTTCAGGGATGAGTGTTGTGTTGTAATCCCGACCACCTTCAGTCGCACCATAGCCAACAAAGTGCTTGCCACATGCAGCCACCGAAGTGATATCTTTTAAGTCTTTTGTTTGAAAGCCTTTCACGACTGCAGATCCCATTAGCGATGCTAGATAAGGATCCTCTCCAAATCCTTCTGCTATTCTTCCCCATCGAGGATCTCGAGCAATGTCTACCATTGGCGTAAAAGTCCATTTTACTCCCATAGAAGAGCATTCAATCGCTGCTACTCTGCTACCTTTTTCAGCGAGGTCTGGATTAAAAGAGGCAGCTTGAGCTAAGGGTATGGGAAAGACAGTTCTAAATCCATGAATGACGTCTTTTCCGATAAGGAGTGGTATTTTGAGCCTTGACTGCTCCATGGCGATCTTCTGCATTTTGTTAATGTTCTACAGTTTCCATACGTTGAGGAAGGATCCAACAGCTCCTTGAGCAATTTGTTTCTCGATATCTGGAGAGACTTCCTCATCGCCATAAGAAACCTGTTGAAGCTGTCCAATTTTTTCCTTTAAGGTCATGATGGAGAGTAATTGTTTGATGGCAGTCTAGATATCATCTTCTGTTTTGATTCCGCTAATAAATTTCTGGAGTTCGTAGAAGTGAATTCTTTCGAACTTAAGCTTTTAAATTTCTTGTTTCGTGGGTGTTGTTCCCATTCGAAATAATAAGATATAATGGTAGATTATAATGAGTATGATTATTTCAGTCCAATAAAAGCATAACTTACTTTCTAAAAAATAGTCATGAATCAGAAAAGCCGATTGGAATTATTGAATGAACCCCATCAATTCTTTAAATATCAACAGTCATCAGTATTAGCACCAAAACTTTACTATTACAACCATTTATGGAATTAGAAATCGAAGAGAATTCATTATATTTTCACCTTTTCTATTTTACAAAATTAATACGGCGGACAGCGATAATTTATATTAATTAAAATGAATACTCTAAACCAACTCAAATTATCCTATGAAAGTATTCGGTCAGCAAAATGTCCAGCCAAAGCTAAAAGTTTGATGCTAGACGGACTCCTTAAGTCACTGCGTTAACTTTAATAATTTACCAAAGTTTCGAAAACAGAAATCTCAAAAAACAGTATTTTGAAAGCAGATTTGACTGACAGGACCGACAGTTCATCCACCGGCATTTTCCATCTAAGTTTGGCTTCGAATACCTGTAAATCGAGCAGTTAAATTTTATCTGAAAGCATTACAGGATAGTTAAGTCGAGAGGAATTGTAAATGAGGATAATTATAAAACAAAAGGCAAAGCTTGGCCTGCATTAGGAAATATAAACTCTAGAAGATGATTATTTCCAGAGACAAAAAGTGCTGCTTACAAAACAAGAATGCAACGATCAATTTGATAGACTTATCACCAAAAAGACATATTAAATTCATAGAAATTCGTGCAGGGAGACTATCAATCACCCTAATGAATAAAAAAAGAGCCTGAGCTTTAGATTGAAGAGTTTTTTTATGAGATGATTGTATCTTTTAATATTTTACTATAACTGCTCAGAGCTTTAGAATATTTTCAGGTTTAAATATAAATACATATAGAAGTGTGATGATTTGGGAATAATGGTCGAATATACTTCTATTAATAGTTCTACGAAATCTATATCATTTTATCGATACGATCACCAACATAAATTTTATTTTCAAGATAAATAAATCGCTAAATGTTAGATATCCCAATATTAATTTATATTAGCGATATGACACAACCAATCGTGGCGTACTCTCACTCTTAACTTAGTTTTTAAACAGAATTACTCAATAAAATACAGTTCAAGGCATCTTCCAAAGTAAGCATGGATGCTTTCCTATTCAAAGCATTCAAGTTTTTTGACTTCTCCCAAACCGGAAGTTTGGCGAAAAATGATTTTTTCAAAGCCATCGCCAAATGCGGAGTTGTAGTTGACACCCACGTACTTTGAACAATAAATTAGGATATGGAGACAATCTATAAATACTACGCCGCCGAGGATGAAAAGATTTATTATAAGCAGTTTATTGAAGGATTACTGTTTAGAGAGGAGGATATAGAGTCAAATAGCAATCGACTAAAACAAAGTCAAAAGCAGCAGCCAGAGATCGCATTAGAAAATAATTTATAGGTAAGCCCAACACTAGAAGAAAAATCCAAATAAAAGCTCAGCGAGTCCAAAATGGATAGACCAAGTAATAAGCGTACAAGTTATTCCTAAGTGCTGAACTTTATAAGAAACAGCATTCAGAACGAGGGAATGGGGAGTCTTCTTTCTTTGGCTGTAGCTCTCAAATCATCCGACATCAAAAGGACTCACTTAATTAATAGAAAGACCCTTCAGGCTGTACTCCCCTTTTTGCTTTTATAAGATACTGAGCTGATCTTTAGAGAATTAGCAGGTAACAGTTAGGAAATAGATTATTCTGTGCTCGTCTATGACTTGAAGGGGCAATTGGATGAAAATCGGCTGCATGATGTTGAAAGAGCATTTCATGAGCTTGATACGAGAATGGAAGGTGAATTTTCGATTGAGCATTTGCTAGGCAGATTTTTAAGCAAAAGGGAAGGTGATAATTTCAAGAGAGCTGTTGATCTCTATGCAAGATTTCAAGGAATAGACGATGGTGTATTCACAGAGGAGGATTTCGTAGATTTTATTGGATTTTTGTCTGCTAATTATCCCGTTTATGAGAATTTTAGCCAATAATTGATGAGAGGTTTCTATGAAGAGGATAATCGATCAGTGTACTCGCAACGTTCAAATAGATCGAGAGATTTTCCAGGAAACAAAGGAGAAAAGTCATCAGTTCGCGAGTAATAAAGAAACCTTGGAGATTTCAGTAAGCATAAATAGAATCCTTTGGAATAAATAGACAAATTATCCATTCATGAAGAAATTCAAAATCAAGCATAGAGGAAATCAGCATCTCGCCATTCCCAGGCATAAAAAAAGGAAGTATCGAACAACCAAGTCAGGGAAGTTGAATCGATTATCCTACGTATTAAGAAGAGACTGTCAAGCAAGGGTACTCGTGGATATTTGCTGTTTTAAAAAGCTCTGAAAGGAGCAGATTTAAATCGAGATTCTCTTGTTAGTTATGATTAATTTGCACAAGTTATTAGAGAACAACGGATTGATATCACAGGCACAGAGACGGGAAGTCTTTTTGATGTCTTTGATGAGCAGGCAACAGATCAAATCAACTACCAAGAACTGCTTGCCACACTCCGAGGAAATATTCCACCAAATAGAAAAGCTTTGATTGATAAACTTTGGGAATAGATTAAGCTAAATGAGGAATCCACGAATTTCAGTCGCATTAAACAGAAGTTAAACTTCCGCTGCCATCCAGACGTACAAAATGGTCGCAAATACGAGTAAGATCTTTGGAGATAAATTCAATAGACCATACTAACCATTCAGGAACTGAGTGGTCTCACCAGAAGCGATACTATTACCCGCGCTCAATTCGAAGAATATCTTGAGAATCTCAGCTTATCTGTGGCTGATGACCAATTATTTGAGTCGCTCCTTTACAATTTCTGGAGACTTAGTATCGGCACTAACATCACTGAACAATATGCAGGCTCGCGGAAGATGTTCGACCCCACCAAAAAGGGCTATCTTATGGACCATCATCGCGGTCACCTCACAGGCGGAAGTGTTTCTCAGAATGCTCCTTTCGGTACCTCGTCATAGGCTACTAATTATTTAACTGAGCAACGGAAACTATGATATGATGAGAATCATGACTGTCCAAGGACAATAAAACATTATAGAATGAATGCATCAATAATCACAAGATTCGGCTTTTGAATTTCTGATTCCGGTCAGTTGATCAATGAATTCCTTGAATTCACTGTGTTTGTCTTCGACAACTTGAGCTGAGGTAAGACTGGCTTCTCTTCCATCGACTCCTAGTTCTTCAAGTCTGTGCTCATGTAGTCCTCGTTTTTGGGAGTAGTAACTCATGCATTAAGTATAGCTATCCTCTTAGACCTCCTCCACAATTTTGTTGACATTACTTTAAATATCTTCTCGCATTGCGACTATCTCTTCTAGTGTTTCCGCCATTTCGGCTGCTTCGATTTCACAGATTTGAGTATGATGTTCTTCCTCATCATCCAAAAAACGGAGATGCTAATCTCTGAGAAATTACATGTACTCTATCATTGTAAGATAGCAGTTAGCTATTGTTTCTTTTTCAATAACATAACTCTCTTGGACTCTCTTTGATAGCTCGGCTTTCTCAGTATATCCTCTCTCTAACTGTCGTAGTGATGAAAGAAAAGTTGTTAACTATTGTCTGCGTCTGGAGTGGGGTGAGCGTGTTTCCTTTCCTCGAATGGGCGATCGTGATTGAGTGATTCTTTCCACCTGAAATCCATTGCTGGCGAGATGAGCTGCGCATTTGCTGCAGTAGTTAAGTAAATCTCCATCTATAATGATTCGAAATTCAGCCTCACATTCCATATGATTAACGCACACCTTGCTCAGAGAATTTTGAGGCGATATCCTCTTCTTAAGAACAGTTTTGCTGGTAGCAATGGAGCTGGTACTGTCCGAACAGGGTGATTGCTATTTGATCTCCACAGGTTTGATAATTTCCTTATTCCGATTGGTGGGAAATAGTGAATTCTCCTTGTTATTGTCCCTGAGCCTGATAGGGGTATTGTTAATATCCTGATGACTAGGGATATTTCGTATAATGCGCCTATGAAACATGTCACCTTCTGGTTATCTTTGCTTGATTCGATCCATAACTGTTATATATTAAATACTATTCAATAATTAACGGTGAGTGCTAAAATAAAAAACAATAGATCAGTAGTGGCGGTGTTACTTTGTTCCACTCAACCATTAGGGGATTAATTTGGGAAGCAGATGCTAATGTCCTTTAAGTTATTAGGGGCGATACGAGAAGAGGTTTAGCCCGTATTGCTTTTGGATTTGCTTGTAGACTGATTATTCTCGTAATTCATCGAAAAATTAGTGGGCTAAGGCCTACGCAGCGTTTAATCTTTGCTTTGGAGAGTAAATCATGATCTGATCAATCAAATCTAAAAGGAGAGGATCAGCTTTGGGGAAAATCTAAATAAGGAAAGTTTTACTTTGTGCCACTCTCTCTTCTTTATTTTGGGAAATTTGTAATCATTTAGATCATAACTGGGATTCATATCTATTACTTGCGTTTTTGTCGGAGTTCCCAGCACCTTTATGATTTCTATCAGGTGATCTACACTACTTTCGCCCATAAAGAGAGGAGTTCCTTGGATCATTTCGAGTAGAATGCAGCCCACAGACCAAATATCTATCATTGTAGTGTAGTGAGTAGCTCCAAATATTAACTCAGGAGCCCGATAACAACGTGAACAAATGTATGGCAAGTTGGGCTAGTTTGTAAGAATTTTGGCTGAGCCAAAATCGCAGATGGCTACTTTTTTGCCTTTATAGAGCACGTTGTGAGGCTTGATGTCTCTATGGGCAATTGCAATTTGATGAAGGAAATTTAAGCCTCTGAATATTTGAAAGGTAATGAGTTTGATGTCCAGAGTAGTGATTCCGTGTTTTCCATTTTGTCTAATCAAACTAAAAAGGTCGCCATCATAATAGGCCATAACTATGTTTAGGTACTGCCCATCATTTTAGAAAGTTGAGTAATTTCCCATCACCCTCATTAAAAATTATCCCCTCAGCATATTAACTATTTCTACTTCTCTATTTTTATATTTTGGGTCTTGAAAAACTTTCTTTACTGCTACTATTTCTCCCGTTTTTCGAACTCTACCCTTAAAAACCTTTCCAAAGGTTCCTTGCCCAATGATTTAGATAAGTTCAATATCCTGAGCTGAGGAATATAGAGGGGTAATGTCAAGTGTTGTGGCTTCAGTATTCATCCTCGCTTTCATATAGACATTCATGTTCATATGTGTTGCGCTCTTGCTTTCAATTAATTTTTTAGCTGCCAAATTTTATTTGTGATTTTCATGGTCGTATTTCTCGGGATAAAAATAAGATTTCTTCTCTTTCTCTTTTTATTGAGCCTTTGGAGGCTAAATGTTTATCGATCGCTGAATAATAGGCCCAGTATCATTCATGCTCTTATCGTTTATTAAGGGCTTTACGATTCTCTTGATTTTTCCCACAGTATTTGAAAAACAGAGTTTGCTAGTGGGACTTGTGGCTTAAACAACAATGTTCTTTTTTACAGATGGAGATCCTCCTTTGATGGGAATCTTGGTACCCTTCATCATGCGCCGACCATCAAAATCAGTAATTTCTGGCTAGTCAGCTTCGGTATTAACCTTGCGATAGACTTTGTCTTTCTGAATATTAAAAATGGTACTTTTACAACTGGATTAGATGCATTAATGGATTTGCGGATAACTTCTCCTTGGTAGGTGTGCATATGTTGAGTGGGTAACTCGTTTGGACTTTTGGGTTTAGCTTTGGTGGAGCTACTATAGGTAAACATGAATTGAATGTTATGGAAATTAGTTGATAATAATCTAAAAGAATATGGCCTTTAGAAAATATGCATAATCTATCATTATTATTTGACAGGATGATTGAATCAATTTATAAGATGATATCTTTGAGATAATCCATTGACTTTCAACCTTGGCTTTCCCAATATTCATGATATCTTTGTTTATCTTCTACATTTTTCATCAGTGAATTCTTGCCCATCCGTTGAGTTTTTACATTTCTCTTTTTTATAATAATTCCAGAGATATTATGATGTCTTCATGTATAAAATTGAATCAAGAATATATTTTATTAGACTCGATATAATATATCTAAAAAATGTTTTTTTTTTCATTGTACGCCTAAATTAAAATAATTTAAGCGAACAATTTTGAATTTATTTTTATTGTATGTTAAAATTAAATAATCAGTTTTGATACATTTAACATATTAGTAAACATCAATCAAAATTTATAGTATCTGATCATCTTAATTTAATTTGCCGAAGCAAAGCAGAAACACTAATATTTGGGTCTGGCTTTTCGTTATTCAAAAATCCTGTATTTAACTTGAGAGAGTTAATTAAATGCTAAACCTAGTATTTATTACCCATATGCTCGAATACAATCATATACCACTGGAGAATAGCCTTTTTGTCTGTACGATCTTTGTCACTTAATTTTCTCATAAGTTCATTAAAATCCATTCGATCATTTTCTAAATTTTCCTGAATGAACTAAAACACACCTCTAAGATGAGGATAATGTTGTTAATCACCAAAAATAGATTTTAAGTGCTTTAAATTCTTATCATGCAAAGTAAGGCAATGCTTCAATTGTTCGACTGATTCCGTCTCTGATTTCTATGTAAAAATTGCTGATATTTTGGCTTTTTTAATTTTTGAAAGGATGTTAAACCTTTTAGTATTAAACTATTCAGTTAGTGGATTACTTTATATCAAATCTTTGTATTTCATCTTATATAATTTCTTAAAGTCGCTCTCCATTTAACCTAATTTATTTAATGATTTATGCAGTGTTTAAATCTACTAAACAAGTAACGGTCTAATTATGAGGAGTAACTCGTTAAGTTCCTTCAGGTTGATTCGTGCTGCAGGATGATAGGCTAGTGTAACATACAATAAAAATTTCCAAGTTTCAGCTCTTAGCAAAAATAACGTCGAGGACACTTTTGGGGATAAGGTTGTTAAAATAAACTTGTATTCTTTATAGTGTTTCATGAAATATTATTTATTGTAATCCTAATTTTCTGGTTTTCTTATCAGCATTTTGCAAGTCAGCATTTAAAAGAGGACTGCACCCAGACTCCAAGTGTCAATTTTAAAAATCTCTTCTGTTTTGCCTTGAATTTAGTGTTTATTCTCATTAAGAATGTAGTAAAAGCACTCAGGGGCCATGTAAGGATACGTGCCCATCATGGAGACAGCGCTCACTTCGGTTATTTATTCCACTATTTGGCTGTTTCCAAAATCAGCAATTTTAACTTCGAAATCCTTCAGTTCTACTCTATCTATATTCTAAGAGGAGCACTCTTATTCCTCATATTTTTTTATTTTTTTCAAAAGGACGTTGTTTGGCTTAATGTCCTGGTGGACAATCCTGCAAGTGCCATGTAAGTAGTTAAGCGCAAGGACCATTTGAGTAAAAGCACTGAGGATATCGCTTTCCGATAATTTAATTTATCTATCGTGAATAAAATCATAGAGAGTTTTCTCACAAAAGGGCATGATTATTGTCAGTGTATTGTTTGTCATGAGACACTCCATAATTTTAATTGTATTTTGGCTACCAGTCTCTTGATGGTACAATTGTTCCCACACCTTACGCTCATATTAATAATATCTACGATTCTACGGTTTGAAAGCCTTGGCGACGATCTTAATATCCTTAGGTTGTCCAATAGTTTGTCCATAATAAATAAATGAATGATTTCCTTATTTGATGTGAGTTGATGACTAAATGAAATAAATGGTTCCCGTTTGACCTATTAATTTGTTTCTTCTGATGCCAAGTTAAGGGTTATCACGTTCCAGCTGAGTTATTTTCAAATTACCTCTCTAAATGATTGATAATTTCTCAAGGAGCTTTCTGCTGTTGTGGTAGTGATTGTAGTCTTGGTTCTTGAGTCAAAGCATCCCATGTTGTATATTAAATAGTTATCACATGTATGTTTTGTGCATTTATAGCGAAGAAGTATATAGTTAAAAATTTAGTCTAGGTGATAAAAGAGTCGGTCTTAAATTACAAGTGCGTTGAAAACAAGTATCTATAGAAATTTTCTGATTAAAGCGCATGGGAGATTCTAAATCTATACTTAAGCTTTATCTTTCCAAAATCTCATATTAGTTTGAATACGCTTCAGTTTGATGATTTTATTTTAGCCATGATTTCTAAAAATATTCAGTATATTCATTCTCAGATTTTGTGAATCATTTTTGCAAAAATAGTTGGTCGATATTATTGGGAAGATAAGTTTTTAGTTTGAGGTAAAGATGTTTTCAGTCTATATCTTTGATATAAAATGATAGACAACTAAAATTGATGCCTACTAATTGACTTTAATGTCTTTATCTTTAATTATTTTAAAGTCGAGACTATTTCTTCTTGTTTCCTCTCTACCGATTCACAACAGTAATATATATGAATTTGATACATCACTTTCTTAATAAATCAAGTTATTTGAAAGAGAAGAAATCAATGGGAAGTGTAATCGTGGAGTATAGGATTGGTTACAATTCGTTTTTATTTTTTCTGTCTCTTTCTAGGACCCTCTTATCCTGTGTCTTGCGATGATGGCTTTTTTTACTTGGTAGTCGACTTGGAGTACTGACGCTTCTTGCTTTCATCGTTGCGGGAGTATCCCTAGATTAAAGTGAAGGGAAGTTTATCGCCCTTTTGATTGATAGTCAGAGAGTTACCTGATAGTTTTACTTGATAGGTAATGCTACGAAAATATTGCTGTTTGTCATGCTAGCCGATCGGAAACTCATTGTCGACAACATAACTACCCTTTAAGCTACCTGTGTTAAGATTCAAAGATTTCTTAAAGTCTTCATACTTGTCTTCAAAGGCCCGCTGTAGACAGGACATGATCTTGCCCCTCTCCCTCTCGAGTTTGAGTTAGACAATGGCTTCTTGCACTGCAATTCCCAGGTTGGTCTTTTTGATGATGTTCTCCATTCTAAGCTATAAATATTGTTCATTTTATAAATCAAAATAGTTGCATCTATAAGCACATCCGCCAAAATACGATCATAACTTCGCTTCGAGATTCCTATTTTTTAAGAATTGAGCAAAAGTCTAAAATGGTCTCAAAGACTGCAGCTGACGCAAATATCTGTGATAGATATATAAACTATCCACGTCAAAGTTGGGGTTGATCCACTCCATCAGTACTTGATCACCAAAAGTCTAATCTGGATTGAGAATCTTATTTCGTGATGGGTAGGCGATATGGAAGCCTAATTTTTTATAAATCTAGATTGATTTAACGTTGGTGTCATGAGGCAGCAGCTAGAGTTTGTAGATATGTCTCATTGTAGTGATCATTCGATTTTGAAGCTACTTGATCATAACTGTTCCAATTCCTTTATTTTGATACTTGGGATCGATCATAATGGTTGCATCCCCCAGAATGTGAGCTAAACTCTTAAAAGGAGAGGTATATGTTTTAAAATAGCCAACTAATTTTCCATCAATTTCAGCGATCATTACTACACCTCTCTTTATCCCGTGCTCAATACAGTCTTTAACATATTGGTTTGTTATTTACGAAGGCTCTTGGTTGATTGTTCCAGGATTATTTACAGCTATGTTTTGATAGAGATTAAAGATAGAATTGAAGTCATTCTGTGCATTACTGTCTCTGATTTGCATCAGTAGATTATCAATTATTTTGGTTTTATAATGCCGAGGTATCAATCATCATCATGCTCATAGGAAAGAATTCTTGCAATTTATCTCTGCAGCTCTTCTACCTTCTCGTTTATATTGCGAACATTCTTGCGATTCCGTTCATATTGCCTTTCCTCGTATTGCTTCTTGTAAGCCTCCTTGTCTTTAGTACACAGCTCATTTTAAATCTACGACTATTTTTTGCTCTTCTTCTCGATTAGAAGTTCTTTTATGGTTGAAACTGTGCCCGGAATTGTTTATTTGTTTTATAATATGTTGTTTAGCTAGGGATCAGAAGAATATTCTTGCTCACTTTCTCCTGCATTTTGGAGGTTTGTATACCTCTCCACTTCTTCCCTAGCGATTCTCTCAAGCTGTGTTCCAAACTCCTTAATTTCGTCCTCAATT
>Ga0302274_10005158_pt1 | contig 11151 bp, 10 predicted proteins | sample III_Bog_N2_1_FD_198755 | JGI IMG/M metagenome (GOLD analysis project Ga0302274, IMG submission 198755) | Peat permafrost microbial communities from Stordalen Mire near Abisko, Sweden - III_Bog_N2_1 | ecosystem: Environmental > Terrestrial > Soil > Wetlands > Peat | place: Sweden: Abisko...
CTTTATAGCAGTTTCGGAATTACTGTAGACCGGAAGCGCGAGCTTAAGTGGCTTTTTTCTCAAGAAAAAGCCACCCTGCACACCGTCAATGAGGACCACACAAATTCCGAAACTGCTCTAGCCCCCGAGGGAATCGAAAGCCAATTCGAGCTGTCCCAATCGCTTTTTCAACAAGTTCCTAAACCGCGCCTTCACCTTTAATCACCGCGCGCGGTGTGCGCATCAGGATAGTGAAGTCCAGAGAGGGAGACCACGAGGTCGCATAGCGCAAGTCCAAGCGAACCATCTCGTCGAAGCTGACCCGGCTCCGACCCGTGACCTGCCAAAGGCCGGTGATTCCTGGTTTGACTTCCAGTAGCCGGCGCCGGTGCCATGTTTCGTATAAGGCCAGCTCATAAGGGATGGGGGGACGGGGTCCAACGAGTGACATTTCTCCTTTAAGAACATTCAGAAACTGGGGCAGTTCATCCAGACTGGTGCGGCGCAAAAACTTCCCTACGCGCGTAACCCTTGGATCGCTTGCGATCTTGTAAATGCCTGCACCCTTCTCACCCGAACCCTTTTTTCCTTCATCGCTGGCGATGAACTTGGTAACGAAATCCTTGTGAGCGCTGTGGTCATTGTCGACATTCATTGAACGGAACTTGAGAAATGTAAAGTGCCGGCCGTACTGGCCAACCCGCCGTTGCCTGAAAAATATCGGGCCTTGGGAAGTCGCCTTAATGGCCATCGCAATGATTGCAAATACAGGGCAGCAAAGACACAACATCAGCAAGCTGCCAAAAATGTCCATCGCCCGTTTAATGACCAGGACAGAGCGCTTCTCGTTGTTCGAAATCAACAGGTCGGGGTACAGGGCAGCATTACTAGGGCGTCCCGAGCCATCGTCGTCCCAGTCATCCGGAAAGAAATGGAACCAGGTATTGACGTGGCTTATCTGCTCTTGGGAAAGGCTGACCTCCAGCGTAGCGATGAGTTTCGACTGGATCATGCTCTGGGCAGCTCTCCTATCGTCGCCTACGATCCCGGTGTAGATTACGCCAATCATGGACCGAGTTTTGTACCAGCCGATGATGTCGGTCTCCCGGATGACTGGCAGAAGCACAGAGACGATCGGTTCAAGATCAATGCCAGGCATGGGCGAGTTCAGCGAACGTCCGTCCGCCAGAATCATGAGCAGAAAGGGTTGGTTGGATCGCTCCGTTCTCTTGCGCTCAATCGCGATCCTGCGATTGAAGGTCTCTTCGTCAAGAACCTCGCGCCCAGCGCTCGTAGCCGCTTGAACCGCCAGGCCGGCCAGCATTCTAGAGTCTTCCACACGAAAGTACGACACCTGTTTTCTCCTTTCGCAGCAACTATTTCCACATGTCACTCACGACCGGGTGGATGTTTGACTTTTGGCCTGTTTGCAATTTATTCCGGGGGGCCTTGAGCGGGGAACCACTCGCGCGCTCGAACACAGGGATCGAGTCGACGTCGTATAGAAACATTAAGTACCCAGGTCGGACGCCCAGGAGGCGTTACACTGCCGGGCTACCTGTCGATCGAGTGTCACTCGACGCCCGATAGTAATAGTTGTAATCGGATGAGCTTTGAGAACAGTTCAACACAGCGCCGATGAGCTTCTTCCGTTCCAGCGCGTCTAAACCTCTCTGCAGATGCCGCTTCTCAGTTGTCCCCTGGCGCGTGACAAGAACAATTCCATCTGACAATCGAGCCCAGACGCTTGTATCGCCCAGGGGAAGCACAGGCGGGGAATCGATAATAATCCAGTCGAACCATTTTGTCAGGCTGTCCATCATCGCGTTTAGGTCGCCAGATTGCAGCAATTCCAACGCATTATTTTGCGCGCTGCCCGCCGGGAGGATCCAAAGATTTGCATCCTTAAGGTGGTAAATGCAACTTGTTAGTGTGCGTTCGCCCTTAAGGCACTCACAGATCCCAGGGCATCTGCCGAGTCCGAATTTCGCGGATAAAGACGGCCTGCGCAGGTCTCCTTCCAGGAGAAGAATCCGCTGCTGCGTCGTTTGAGCCAGTGTGCAGGCCAGGTTGGCCGCCGTCATGCTCTTGCCCTCTTGCGGCACGGTGCTCGTGATCAATAACTTTCTAAGTGCACGGTCGCGGCGAAGGTTGCGGACGCGAACCCCCAGCAGGCGAAACGCCTCAGCAGCGGCGCTTTCATCATCGCTCATGCAAACCAGTCGGTTTTGAGCCGTGACCGTAACGGGGAGAGACTGAAATTGACTGAAAATGTCAGAATAGCTGTCAGTCGAATCTTCATCGACCACCGCAGCTGTTTTGATTCTCGATCCGGTACCGACACCTTTCTGTGACGTCGCGGAGCGGCTTTCTGTACTATCGCCTGATCGGCGGCCCGTGCTTTCCCAGGTCGACGAGGCTCTGCGCTCGACGCGCCGAAGCAATTCCGTCGCGCCCAATTCATCCGGCGTTTCAATCTCAGGCCGTTCGTCTTCCGATCGTTGCAGTGCGTCGAAAATATAGCTCATGTTTGGTTACATCCGCGGCTACTGCCGGGCTTGCGTGTAGGGGATCCGCTGTGAACCCTCGATGCCGCCAAGCAACTGACGGAGTGATTCAAGCGTTCGCATGACTTCAGAGTGGCTCAGCGCGTCAACACTCGCTGTCTCGCGCAGAGAAGCCACATCGAGCCGGAACTCTTTGGCTACCGATTCGACAATCTCTGCATTTACGCAGAGCAAGTGTCTGGCATAAGCAGCAATAAGTGCGTTCTCGCAAAGCGTGTTGATCAGTCGGGGTAGTCCCCGCGAATAGCTGTGTACAGCGAGGATCGCGTCTTCTGAGAACAAAGGCCCGGAATGCGGCGATAAGCCCGCGATCTGCAGCCGATGGGCGATATACCGCCGCGTCTCATCCGCGTCCAGTTCGCCCAGGTGCGTTCGAACGGCAATTCTTTGCTTCAATTGCCGCAGTTCGACTGAGTCAAGCTTGTCGTCAAGTTCGGGCTGTCCTACCAGAACTATTTGCAATAACTTGTCGTCGGTCGTCTCAAGGTTCGACAGCAGGCGGACTTCCTCGAGAATATCCGCAGACAAGTGGTGCGCTTCGTCCACAATGAGCACGGTGGTCATGTTCGCCGCGCCCCTTGATGTCAGGAAGTGACCAAGATCGAGCAGAAGTTCGTATTTGCTCTTGTCCTTGGCGGGAAGCCCGAAGTCGGACAGGATGTACTGCAGAAACTCAGTCGGACTGAGGCGGCCATTGAACAGATATGCGGAAGCCACATCCTTGCTCTCCTTCAGAAGCCCCAGCAGGCATCGCAATAGTAGCGTCTTCCCGGTGCCCACCTCACCCGTCAAAACAACAAAACCCTTGTGCTGTCGCACCCCGTGATAGAGCGCCGCCAAGGCCTCATTATGCCGGTTGGTCGGCACAAAGCAAACGGGGTCTGGCGTCGGGTTGAACGGGCTGCGTTTTAGCTTGAAAAATGTGTTGTACATTCAGTGCGGTTCCTAGTCATGGAGATAGGTATAGGCGGAACCGACCAGGATGGTGGCAACAACCAGCACCGCCGTAGACCATCCCAACGCCCGCTGCTTGATACTGCGCCTCTGATCGGAAAGAAGCGGGATCTCCGGAATCTCCGACAGAAATCCCACAGGTACGAGGTCCTTGATCTCTTTCTCGATGTAAAGGCGGTCATCCATCACTTCAAATCCGCCGGCTACAACGAATCCAAGTGCCAAGCCGACCCCCAACCCTATACCGCAAAACTTCAAGCGGTCGGGAAAGTCCGGCTTGAGCGGCAGGCTGGGAGGGTCAATCATGCTGAATCGCTCACCCTGCTGCATCTGTTCCATATTGGTAGCCATCTCCGAATCATTCTTTTTCTTGAGTAGGCTGTCATAATCGGCCTTCGACTGATCGTAGCCGCGGGTCAGGTCGGCCAACTGTTGTTCCACCTCTGGCTCTTGGTTCAGGCGCGCCTGGTATTGGTCAATTCTTGCCTTCAGCGCGCTGATCGATTGTTCACGATTCGTAATTTCTGACTGGTTGGCTTGCAGCTGCCCCTGCATCTGCTGGAGTGGCGCATTCTGCGACGGATCTGATCCGTCACTCCCATGGCTGCTGTCGTTCGGCCTTCGCTTCAACTCTGCCGCCAGATCGTCCCTTCTCTTTTCTGTCTTGACGATCTGGTCTTTAACGCTCTGAACTTCTGGATAGCGATCCGTGTAGTGCGAGCTCAGGTCGGCCAGTTTCGCCCTCAGCTTTTCCAGTTCCAGATCAATTCCCGGCAAACCCGTCGGCGTTCCGTCTGCCGTGCGCGTGGCAGTATGCACACCCCGATACTGCTCGATAAGCGACTGCAGATAAACCCGCTGCTGCTTGGCGGTGTTGAGCGCGTCCTGTTCGTTCTGCAACTGGGACTGCAGGCCGCTCAGAATTTGAAGATTGCTCGCCTGCTGGGTGGGCAACGCTCCTTCGTGCAGGGCCTGAAATTCGCGTACCTTCGCCTCCTGATCGGCGAGGCCTGAGCGGGCGTTCTCCAGTTGGCTCGCAATAAACTGGGTGGTGTCTTCGGATTCCTGCTGACGCACTTTCAAATTCTCGTTGATGAACAGGTCAGTAAGGTCGCTGGTGACCTGCTGCGCAAGCCGCGGATCTCGTGCCAGATAGTTGACCCTAAACGCGGTGATCTGCTCGCCGTGATTGTCCCGAACCAACTCGAGGCTGATATCTTTCCGCATCATCTCTACTTTTTCGTCCGGGCTGATTTGCTCCCGGCCCCCTGCGTAGAGATGCAGCTTATCAATAATCATCAACAGGCGGGTGCGACTCAGAATCTGCTGCTCTATACTCTGCAACCTGCTCTGCAGATCGTCGCTGACGTTCGGCTCGACATAATTCTTCGGCATCGTCGGCTGTTCCACCAGGATCAGCGTACTCGACTTATAGCGCGCCGGTAGAATCCAGCTAGCGCCCCAAACTGCCAGCCAACCGACCAGCAATGGAATGAGGAACTGCATATGGCGGCGCCGCACTACATTTAGATAGCGCTTCGGATCGAAACGCTCTGCTTGCTCTTCTTCTGACACTTCTGTCATAGCTATCGTCCCAATGGTCGCGTGAACTGATATGAGAGGGAAACGAATTCCCTGTCGCTGTCAGGATTTGCTGTGATTAGCGAAAGGCCGGTGTAACTCTGGTGCAGCCGGGTGTATCCAAACGCCGCGGTCCACCGCTCACCAATCGGGTGCTCAACATGAGCGGTTGCTGAAACGCTATGGCCGCCGGGGCTGGAAATGAAAGATAACGGCGTCGCGTTCTTCGTGACCACATAGCTCCCAGACGTTCCCAGGGTCCAGGTGCGGGCCCACTGCCAGCGCGCATCGGCATTGGCGCTATTCGAATGAAAAGACCCGGGCAGGCCGTCTCCGCCGGTGACGGTTCGTGCATAGCTTCCCGAACAACTGGTGCGCGTGCCTTGCCAACCGGCGCTGGCGCTGATCGCCGGTCCCCACGAACTGGAGGACGGAAGCGTGGATTGGGAGACGACAGAATACTGCGGGCCGCCGGAAAGGCTGAGGGAAAGAGCGTGCCTCAGATAAAGCGTGTAGAAGGCATAGAGAGTCTGCGTTGCGACTTGGCTTTCACCGATCGCAAGTTTGCTCGATGTCCTCGAATACAGATACGTCGCGCCAATGTATTGCTTGCTCGACAGGCGCAGGTTATAGAATGCCGACCCGCCGGTGGAATGCGAACTCAACAGGCCTGAGGCCTGGCCGGGATTGGGGTAATTGAGCACCGTGGAGCTTGCGCCGCCACCGATCATGCCATCCCGATCGACCTGATAACTGATCTCGCCGCTGGCCGCATTGCGCAGTTGATCAGCAAATGGAGCAACCACGGCAATCACCGGTGACTGCGTAAAGCCGGACACACCGCCATCAAGCTGGTCGAGCACGTTGGTGGTCTTCACAAACGCGTCTCGTGCATCGACCGTGATGTGCGGGCTCAACCGATATTGAAAAGTCGCCGACGCAACCTCGTCCGCTTCGTTGCGAGCGCTTGTGCGTTGGTAAAACGTAAAGCTTGGGCTATAAGTGAACGACTGGTGGCGCCGTGCGTTCACCTGGTCGAGAGTGATGGTGGGCCGAATCGAATAGGTAATGTCGGCAACCGGCGCCGTGCTGTCGATGCCCAGCACATTGTCGTCGTAAGCGGTTTCGAAATACGCACCCGCGCGCAGATAGTTTGAGCGCGCCTCCGAGCCGGTTGCTGTTGGGTAGCTTGCACCGCTCACCGGGGGCGGTGTCCGCATCGGCTCCTCTGAGGCCGGCGATGGCCCGGTTGCGCTCGGATCCACCTGAGACCAGGCAGGCAGTGCAACCAGCAGCAGGAGACCAAAACAAATGCGGGTAAGCATGAGCGCCTTACGGAACCACGATCGTGTCGCCTGGTTCGAGCTTGATGTTTTGCTCAGGGTTCTTGCCCTTGATCACGTCCTTGTAGTTGAAGGCGATGCGGGTTTCGGCGCCGGCGCCGTTCTTGCGAAGGATGTAAACAGATTTCTGTTTGGCAAAGTCCCTACAGCCGCCGCTGGCCGCAATCGCGTCCAGCACAGTGGTCGCCGTCGCCAGAGCATATGAGCCGGGCTTTGTCACCTGGCCAAGAATGTTGTACTTCTGGCTGTTGATCTGTTCGACGATCACCGTAACATCCGGCTCGGTCATGTACTCCTTGAGCTTGGCCGCAATCTCGTGCTCCAGATCTAAAGGAGTGCGGCCCGCCGCCTCCAGTTCACCCACCAGCGGCAGTGAGATTTTCCCGTCTGACCGCACCGGGATGGTGCGGGTCAGATCCGGCTCCTTCCATACATTGATGGCCAGTCGATCGTCATTGCCGATAATGAAGTGATCATCGTGCGGCAGGTTTCCCGGCGATACTGTGGTCGCAGCCGGCGATGCGGCCGCCGAACCAGCTGGAAGACCAGGGTCTGGCCGACTCGAAACGGGGGTTTGCCCCAGCAAAGGAACCTGTAGAACCAGAATGAGAACCAATCCTGTCACTATCGGTTCATATCGACCCTTCATAACGACTCCTGTCGACCATCGTTGAGATATCTGCGCACAGGGGTCGAGTGTTCCGCGCGGCCTTTGCTGCGACCTCCGTGGTCTCTATCACCAAACCAGCCTGCAATGGACGACAATGTGCTTTCAATTTGCCGCAATCGATATTGTCCAATCACACAAATTCGAGTGCGCTGGCTGAAGTGGCTTTTCCAGTCATTGCCTTCCGTCCCGGCCGATAAAACTTGGCGCCGATCTGTGCTACCCCGGGTTGTGAGGTATGGGATACGTCAAACGTCGGGATCGTTCAGACGCCGGTCAAAATCGTGTTCTCAGTCTCAGCTGCCGGGCCCGATCAAAGTGACTCAAACCGTTCGCCAAGAAGCTCAGGCATCATAGCTGTTCTCCAATTGCTGCACACCGAAAGCACGATGATAAGTGGCTTTTCCCTTAAGAAAAAGCCACCTTGCACGCAACTCAACAGAGCACATGAATTGGAGAACTGCTCTAGGAGCTTGTTGAAATAGTCCTGGGTGTCCCCGCCTTTGAAGGGTACGGGCTTCAGCTTGAAGGGTACGGGCTTCAGCCCGTACATCAAGTTCTGCCTTTTCAGCAGCGGGCTTTAGCCCCCGAGGGAATCGAATGCCAATTCGTGCTGTCCCAATCGCTTTTTCAACAAGTTCCTAGTGGGTTACTCTTTCCCGGTCAGGCTCCCGTTCCCAACTCCCCATGCGCCAAGGCTGCGAGATGGAATGCTGTCCCGGAGAGTGCCCCACCGGAGTTGCGCCGCCTGCGCTCAAGAATGAAACCGGTTCCACGTCCGCCGCGTTAACTTCCACGGCTACGCACTGCGCCAGCATGTCCACGCAAAGAATCAGGCGAAACTGACTCTTCTTGCGAACCAGTAGCCCTTCAACGCCTTCCAGAGAGCCTTGCCGAACTCGAACCCGCTCGCCGCACTTCACAAATTCATGGGGCTCGACCTGAAGCTTTCCTTCGACGGTCTTGCGAATCGCTTCAATCTGATCCTCTGGGATCACTGCCACACGGTCTCCATTGCACAGGATCATATGAACGCCAGGAGTCGATATCACCTGCAAACGGGAACTCACGCCTCCACGAACGAACACATAGCACGGAAACAGCGGAAGAGAAAGCACCTTGGTTCTGTCTTTCCACTTGCGCTGCGAGTCATAGAGCGGAAGAAATACTTCCAGGCCCTTCGCGGACAGCATCTCTGCCACAGTCTTCTCATGCTGGTGACGCGTGTAAAGTGCGCACCATGCTGAGGACCCGTCCCTGGTCGATTCGGCGCTCCCGAGCTCTTGCATCCTCATTCACCTTTTCCACGATGGACCGTTCCACACTCGAGAGCTATCAAGACGTAGCTTCGCCCTGTGGGCTACAGCCCATCGTTTCCTTCTTTTGCACTCACTCGGGCGTTTCGGCCCAAAAGTCGCATCCTGACCCTAAAGCCCCAGTGCCAATGACGGAACCGTCCATTTCATTGGCAAATGCCTACACCGTTAATCTTCAATGCAACTTGCACGGCATTGTGTTCTAACTGACAATCACGTGCGCGGATTACTGAATACTTGGTGCGTAAGATCTTCATCATCGAAATCACCCACGACGCCGAAGCCGGAATAGCCGCTCTGATTCACAATGCGCGTCACTTTCCCGGTGCAATGGATCCGCATTTCATCTGCCGGGTCACAAGGCGACGGGATGAGAACCTCGATCCGGATCTCGGCCCCTGCCGGCGGAAGTTTCTTGCTGCGGATGAAGACCCCATCGAGCGCAACATCGCTGGTAAAACCGCCTTCCGTTCTCTCTCCACTTTCGAACCAATGGAAGATGACGGGGAGGCGCAACTTGTATCGCGCCGCTGCTCGGCGTTGCGGATACATTTCCGTACCTGTTGAACAGCGGACTTGCATAGTGAAGGAATCGTATCCGTCCTTCGGATGCCCCGCAAGCGCCTGAAAGTTTGAAAATCGCGCGAGACATCTGGTAATGAGACCTACCTCAACGACTCATTCCATGCTACAAATCACCCGCTTCCACGGGGGCACTCTAGAGTAAGGAGCCTTTGTGGCACTAGAGAAGAAAGTATGTCCCCGGCGCGTGAACGTGGTCTTAACCTCTGCCATTCGCCACGCTGCAGGACAAATTGGCGTCAAGTAACTCATGCCCTCAAGACTTAGAATTCTCCGACTAGACGATCTAATCTGTGTTTTGTGACACCTCTCCGACGTCAATTACGTATATTCACAGATTTTCATCCACCGCAGGGGCCAGATAGCATAGTCCGGCAATCGACGACTTTCTCGATACCGCAATGACTTGAGATTCTGTCAGGCCCCTGGCTACAGCAAGGGAGCGACCAAAACTCGACGGCGCTATTCGATGGTGGAATTCCAGCAGACAGATATCCAGCGCGCAACTGACATAATGACTGACGACGACGGAGGATCGCCGGCTTGCAATAAGAAGCTAGGTGTGCAACCAAATGGATCGTCAATATCTATATTCCGTCCGAACGTAACCCCCTGGAGTTACCTAACGACGCGCAGTAGGGCACTTTGAAAGTAACTCCAGACGTTACCGAAAAGCCCCTCCCGTCACTCTTTTGGGTAATTGCACGTGCACCATGCGGGTGCGAGAATCATGGTTTCCACGAGCATTTTTGCCGGGCGAATTCTTCGCATTTCATTCAGACGAGAGACCCGGTAAAGGTTAGCGAGTTTGGTTCGCTATCGAATCAGTGCCCAGGGAAAGAGCAGCTGCACTGAGACAGCCGAAACTAACATGCAAGGATTAGGTTGCAAATTTTTGCCAGCATGTTTAGACTCGTGTTTCCCCCCCCCGGTGTGTCAGGCAGCATATTAGAAGTTTGGGCCAGGTTAGTTTCACCTTAGCCTGATTTGCGTTGATGCAAATCAGACCTTGCACGTCCCCAGAGGTGTGAGATGGCATCGCATTTGATTCACCCGGAGAAATTCTCCAGGATTTCTCAGCATTGCGCGTCGACTTTCAAAGTGATCATTGTCGGTCGCGACCCGTTGACAGCCAGCCTGCTGGCAGATTCCCTTGCCCACAATCTAAGCTGTGAGTCAGTGACGGCTCGACATTCCGAACTCCTGCGCATGCTCGGGTCGAGTGCGGCTGATCTGGTGATCATCAGCGCTGATCTGAATTCGATGGCCGGCGCTGGATTTGATTTGGCCAGCGATGTGTCTCTGGCCCACCCTTCAACCCCGATTATCATTTTGCTCGATGAACCCGTGAGTGACCTGGTTATTCGGGCATTTATCTCCGGTGCACGCGGTGTATTTAATCCGCAGGATTCAATGACAGAGTTCATCGATTGCGTCGAGCGGGTGAGGAAGGGAGCGATCTGGGCGCGGAAAGAGGTTTCGGATTATCTGATGGCTGCATTAAAAAGCATCCCTGCACCCAGCCTGCTTAATGGGGATCCTTCGTCGCTCCTTTCCACGCGCGAGTTGCAAGTGGTGCAATGCGCGGCTCGGGGAAAGACGAATAAGGCAATTGCAAGTGAACTCCGTTTGAGCGAGCATACCGTGAAGAATTACCTCTTTAGGGCATTCGAGAAACTGGGCGTTTCAAGCCGTGTGGAACTGCTGTTTTATATGACTGTCCGAGGACATTCTTTTGGCCCGCGCTCCGCGGGACTAGAGGACTGCTGCTCGGTTGAACTTATCGATGATCTGGCAGGTTTGCCGGCTGCAAGGGGCGAGTGACAGCTATGACAATTCTCCAGTAGCATGCACCGTAAGCGGGAAAATTAGGGAACGTGTCGTCACGGAAATGCCGGCTCGAACTTATACCTGTTCTCCAATTGCTGTGCACCGAAAGCACGATGATCAGTGGCTTTTTCCTTAAGAAAAAGCCACCTTGCACGCAACTAAACAGAGCACATGAATTGGAGAACTGCTCTAAGTTTTTGATTCTTTGGTGGACGCGGTAGGAATCGAACCTACAACCTGTCGGTTAAGAGCCGAATGCTCTGCCAGTTGAGCTACGCGTCCAGAGAGACTCATCGTGCTGCGGGGCAATTCGAGCACGGCGGCGCGGAGTC
>Ga0302274_10005163_pt1 | contig 11144 bp, 13 predicted proteins | sample III_Bog_N2_1_FD_198755 | JGI IMG/M metagenome (GOLD analysis project Ga0302274, IMG submission 198755) | Peat permafrost microbial communities from Stordalen Mire near Abisko, Sweden - III_Bog_N2_1 | ecosystem: Environmental > Terrestrial > Soil > Wetlands > Peat | place: Sweden: Abisko...
CGGCGTCATCTGCTTCGAATCCCATCGCCAACGTAGGGAACTCGCTAGGAATACGCCCCCTCCAGAGCACGCTTCCGGCGATGTGCCTCATTTAAAAAGACGGTGGCAGGCTTCCTGATCCGGCAAAAGATTCCTTCACGGGTCTTCTCCCCCAATGTAGCTTCCTTCACTGCTATCCCCGCCTCGTGATCGCGCGCCCAGCATCGGGCCATTGATGCTGCGAGTGCGCAGAATCGGCGTTTATGGGTTACCGCGTCCACCAATGTCGGTAGAGTAATCACGGCTGAATCTGCGGTATTGTGGATTGCATATGGCCAACAAAATTGCACACCCCAGGTCGGGAGCAGGGTGAGCGAACAGAATGTCAGTGAGTTGACACGACAGTGAGATTTCGTTCGTTTCGAACAAGAAAGAAGAACTTACCTGTCCGACCCACGACCTTGAGATTCGCAAAAAGATAACGCACCAGTGGAGAAGCTGGTTCCATCTCCCCCTTGGGATCCCAAAACCTTACAAGATCCGGGTTATAAATCGCGCAGGCGTTTGGGTGTCCAGAAAGAACTGACGACACTGCCAACTGTTGTTGGTCGGAATCATCTAACATCCAGTCATCCATCTCCATGCCTTCCAACGGGTCTTTTCCAGTCCATATGTGTAAGCTTGGGACTTCCGGCAGGCCCACGAATACGTCGCAGTGGTCATCCAGTTCCCGAACCAGCCAACGGTAATCCTGGGCCTCCGCCTCTTGAACATGGATTCTGTCGGAACCGGGAAGCTGCAAGGAAGGCAGGGAATCGTAGTCTTTGCGCGCAATGCGTCCGATTGCAATGTAGGATGTGGCTACACAAATTAACAAAACAGGGATAGCGGCACCCATAAGTATCGGGGAAAACGAACGCATTCTTTTCTGTTGCCACGCCAGGTAATCACTCCAGCAGATCATGGCCACGATGACGGGCAAGACCTGGACAAATTGAAATTGGCTACCGGCAATTGGATACGCATAAAGTGTTTGCAACACGGTTACGATGCAGAGCAGAGTCCTGGGAAAAGCATGCGGCCTGCTGCCCCGATCGGGAGGCCCATATAGAACCAGCCAGCAAAACGGTGGCAGGAGGAAGAAGAAGAACGGAAGCAAAATTTGGGTCGGCCCGAATTTAGAAAAGAAAAGCCCCAATAAGACTTCGGAAAGGAAAAGCACCACTGTCAACAAAGCGAGCACGAGCTTCAGAACCGCTAAGTAGCTCTCCATACGCTCTATTCTCAATGCGCTGCATGAGAAGTATCCAGCCATAAGTAGTCCGCTGACGATACAGAAATACCATCCTCGTGCGAACGGGATCGGCATATACCACGACCCACGAAAAACAAAGTGACTCAGGCTATCGAGCAGCAGTGCATGCAGCATGCGGGTCAGAAAGACGCCTTGCGCTTTCAGAACGAAGACTATTGCAATGAATGTCGATCCAAAGGCCCCCCCTGCAATCAACGAGTCACGAAATAGGAAGCAGCAGGTCCGCGACACTCTGAAGAGCACCAGCAACACTGTCATCATCGAGACGGTGACGAGAACGGCATAGAGCCTCGCAGACGGATCGCCCAAATGCGCCTTCATTAGAACCGCCGGGGCAAAGACACCCGCAGCGCCAAGTGCGATGCAAGAGAGTCGCGATAACCTGGTTTTAGGAGAATGCGCCAGGATAGCCAAAGACGTTGCAAGGAACGCAAACGCTCCGATGTTGACCTTGACGAACACGAGTAAAGCAGTAAGCGTGCCAAGCAGAACGATGCCCAACAAGTGCCAGCGCGGAATAGAAGATAGGATGCCCGCCGCCGGTAGGCAGACAAGCAGGAGAATGCATAATTCCTGAGGGTGACCAGGCTCGTTACAGAAAAAGGTTAACGTAAAAAATACCAGGAGATGGGCGAAGGAGGACAGCACCAATGAACCAGTGAGTCGATAAACGATCCAGGCGCACACAAACGCGGTCAATAACCAGGGGAGCAGCGAACTCATTCGGACTACATCGTGAGTTACAGCCGTCGCGGAAAGAGTTCGCAGTAAGTAATTATAGAAGTAATATATGGGTCCGTACGAGACTGAGATTTGATTGTAGAGTTTCATCCCGCCCAGGTACTGCTTGACAGTGACCATGAGCGCGCCTTCGTCGTCCCAGTACGAGAATCCGGTAAACATGCGGTAGTACGCAGGAATGCTCGCCAGCACGCTTAGGAATAGGAACCAGAGTGTGACAGCGTAACCATTGGGCGACTTCGTCACAGGCGTGGTTATATCTTCCTCGAGGGGCGTTCTTGGGGTGGTCTCCATTCTAGTCAGTTTCTCACGGTTTTCATTCTTCCGTGTTGGGGTCATAGCGATACGAGTTTCACTTCGGGGCACCGCTCGCAAATACCGGTTCCCAACTTTCTCTATACTCCTCCGCGCATTTTCTTAAATCGATCCCCGTGCATCTCCTTGTCAGCAAACACAACCCGCTGCGGGATCATAAAGGGTTCAAGTCTGCCGGCGCAAAACTCTCGCATCCTCCTCCGAAAGGTCGCCAAGTCTTCACCTGTTCCCACCAAAACCCTCGCCGTAACTATCTGGCCAGTGATTGCATTCGGAGCGCCGACAACAGCAACATCCTCGACACCCGGCATCAACTGAATGACGCTCTCAACTTGAGCTGGGTAAACTTTCAGGCCACCCACGTTTATGAGTTCTGAAGCCCGCCCCAATATACAAAAGAATTCCCCGTTCACTAAAACCGAGTCTCCGGTTTTGAACCAACCATCCTCGGTAAACGGGCTGGGAGCGTTGAGATACCCTAACATAGCGCTCTCGGCCTTGATCTCCAATAAGCCATCCACCACTCTGGTCTGAAATCCTTCTCCACCGATCTTCACCCACAGAGAGTCCGACGATAGTGACTTCGACCGCAGGATGCCCACTTCCGAGAGTCCGTAGGTCTGTTGCAGGCGGATGTCGGGAAAAAGGTCGTGGAACCTTTGCAGTGTGCTCTCTGGCATCACCTCCGTCCCATATGTGACCACCTTAAGGGAGGAAAGATCGTGGCGCTTATATGCCTCGCTGAGAAGCATAAGGTTGATGAAGGTCGGGGACGTCGGCAGGACTTCCGCCTTGTGACACGCGATGGATCTGCACACCCCATCCGGGGATCGATCCTGAACGGTAATCAAGCACCCCCTATTTGAGAGCATATGCATCATCGTGTTGAAGCCGCCGATATGGTCGAACAGCAGGAATGCAATCGAGCGCAACGCTGGACGCTCTGTCTTGAATTTTTCAAGCAATGGAACCAGGTCGTGTACCGCCGCCTTACTGTCACCTGTAGACCCGGAGGAAAACAGAATCAGGCCGGGATGCGATTTTGACTTGAGCCCCTGAAGAAGAATGTGACTCGCTTGATTTCCAGTAGGTGCCATCGTCGATCCACCTTCGGAATCCAGCGCGATCTCCCACTCCACCTCAGCGAGTTGTTTGAACCGGCTCTTCTTCTCTCCAAGGGTGGCGGAAAGAGGAACAACGACACAGGATCTGTCGATTAGGGCCATCAAAAGGGCTATGGGTTCAGGAGCAAAATCCGCCTCAACCGAAACCACCGCCCCGCGAGGCACGGTCGATTCTTCGAGACGCGCCTTCCAACGTCGAATGGCGCCTGCCAGCCATTCATAAGAGAAGCAATCGTCTTTATAGACGATCGCGTCGTGCTGCCTAAAGATATCGAATCGCCCCAAAAGAAAATCAATGAACACCTACAGGCCTCCAAGGTAGATAACCTGACCGGTGACGAAATCGCTTTCGGACTTCATGAAGAAATCAACGACATTTGCCACGTCTTCCAGCTTACCCAGGCGCTTAACAGCTAGCCTTCCAATGATTTCATCGATCTTTGCTTTCGGGATACCTCGAATGAGGTCAGTATCGATTGGAGTCGGACCGATCACATTACAAGTAATTCCAAAGCTGCCCAATTCGAATGCGAGGACTTGTGTGAATGCGACAACTGCGCTTTTTGATGCGGCATAGATTGCCTCACCTTCCAACCGGAGAGGCAATGCAACGGTGCCGAAATTGATAATTCTCCCGTACCTCCGCTTCTGCATCAGCTTGGCACTTTCACGGCACACCAGGAAAGTTCCACGGAAGTTTGTGGCCATGAGGCGGTCAAGCGTTGCGACGGGAGTCAACAACGAGTGATTCATGGAAGCTATTCCAGCGTTGTTGATGGCTACATCCAAACGTCCTCGACGCCGTCCAATATCGCGAATCATCGCATTCACCTGAGCCTCATCCGTGACGTCGACGAGGTGATGGGTATAATTCGGCAGAGTCCAGTCAGGCGCCTGTCGACTGCACCCTTCTACGATATAGCCCGATTTGGTAAGGTGCTCAACTAGATATCGGCCAATTCCCTTTCGGGTACCCGTTATCAGCACCACCCTACTATCTGACGTCTCCACGCTACCCCTCCCGCGGTTCCTTAAGAAGCGTCTCAATGTAGTCGGCCAAGCTGCCAATTGTCCGGAAGGGACTGTGCGCTTGCGACATGGCGCGATCATCCGCAATCACGGTCTCTATACCATAGGCCTCGTTGACCTGCTGCTCCACTTCTATGATCAAAGAAACAAGCGCAGTAGAATCCAAAGGGCTGTCACCCCCAAAAATGCGGGTCTCTGCTCCGATGGGTGCGGAAACTCGTTCCAGAGGCACGAACTGTCGATACGCATCTATGATTATGTTGATACATTGATCGCGAGTCATATTTAGTATCCTTTCGGCTTGGTACTCTGCCAAGCTGCCAGAACGACTTAAGCCTGAAGATTCGATGATTCCGGCGCATGCCAGTGAAGGACTGCTTCCGGCCTTGAAAACTGAAAGCCAAGCATGGAATAGACATTCATGGCCCGCGTGTTGGCGGCCGCTATTTTTGCAGACACAGACTCGACATGGTGTTCCAGGAGTATCCGCAGCGTCTCAGCGTACAGCGAGAACCCCATAAACCCAAGGTTATTTTGTGGGTCTACTGCAGCAAGACGTAAGTCGGCGCGACCATCACAGATTACTACATCCAGGAATCCGAGGACTTCCCCAGGTCGCCCAAGAACATAGACCAAATCACATGGGTCCCATCTGTCGAGAGCATTTCTTATCCAGCGTACATACCTGGCGTTCGCGAGCTCACGCGGGAATTGAGGATCTGTATGGTAACGACCGAACTGAAAGGCTCTACTGGCGATCTCACAAATGGCAGCATGGTCTTCCGGGATAGCTTCGCGAAGGGTCAACCGCCGGGGAGGCAACGATGCGGGCCTGATCCGAGGGAGCGTAGCCACCAGGCTGAACTCGACCGGGGAAAAACCTGCCTTCACAAGCCGGGCGATCGTCGACATATCGTCGCCCTGCACATGCGTCGAAATCAGTTGAGCTTTTGTCCTCGCGCTGAAATCCTCAAGGGCGTTGATGAATAAAGGGAGATCCCGGATTTGGGGTGGATTCGGTCCCAGTTCGAAATCGGCTACCGGGAAGCCGAAAACCTCTTCGTCCCAGGGAAGCAAAGCCATCTTGCCCCACTCCGGCGATGCCGTGGAGAGAAAGTCGTACTCAGGTCGAAAGGCGTCCACTCCAACAGAATCTAACATTCTTCATCCGAGAGCGCCAAAGAATGCTCTCCACAAGCACAAGACGGTCTTAATGCCAACATCACGATTGACTCCTCCTGCCCTGGTAGAAACTGAGTACAGCCTCGGCAACCTCAGTTACCTGCTGATCGCTTAAATCGTAGTACATCGGGAGCCGGACCAGCCGGCTGCTCGTTTCATCCGTGATTGGCAGATCCGGCTGCGGCACGCCGAGAGATTTGGCGAAGGGCGAGGAGTGGAGCGGGACATAATGAAAGACCGCAAGGATGCCGGCCTGGCGTAGGTGCGCGATAAGCGCTGTCCGCTCCGCGAGGTCTGCTGCCAGCACGTAGAACATATGGTAATTCGGGGTGCAATGCTGAGGCGTGAACGGGATACGTATCACCCTTGTCTCGACCAGCGGGGCCAGCACGCTCTCATAACGCTTGAAGATCTTTGCCCGCCGTGCGGTGATCTTCTCCATGTTTTCAAGCTGGCCCAGCAAGAAGGCGGCCAACATGTCCGAGAGAACATAGGACGAGCCGATATCCACCCATGTGTACTTGTCCACCTGACCCCGCAGGAACTGGCTGCGGTTGGTCCCCTTCTCACGCAGAATCTCGGCGCGCTTCTCCAGAGCGGGGTCGTTGACCACCAGCGCTCCGCCTTCTCCGCACGAAAAGTTCTTGGTTTCATGAAAGCTATAGCAGCCCATTTGGCCCATGGTGCCGAGCCACCGTCCCTTGTATTGGGCGGAGACACCCTGCGCCGCATCTTCGACGACCAGCAGCTGATGACGCTGGGCGATCGCCATAATCTCGTCCATCCCGCAGCCGACGCCTGCGTAATGGACCGGGAAAATTGCCCGCGTTCGTGGGGTAATCGCTGCTTCGATCAGCCGTTCGTCGATATTGAACGTGTCCGGTCGGATATCGACGAACACCGGTGAGGCGCCTCGCAGCACAATCGCGTTGGCGGTGGAAACGAAGGTGAAGGATGGAAGAATCACCTCGTCTCCGGGACCAAAGTCGCAGAGCAGCGCCGCCATTTCCAATGCTGCAGTGCAGGAAGTTGTCAGCAGGACACGCTGAGCGCCGAAACGCTCCTCCATCAGTTTCTGCGCCCGCCGTGTAAACGGTCCGTCACCTGAGGCATGGCCACTCGCGATCGCCTCGGCAATGTACTTATACTCGTTCCCTGTCAGGCAAGGACGATTGAAGGGAATCGAGAAGGTCACGGGCGGTCCCACTCCGGGTCGGCAGAGTCTGTGCGCACTACGTAGGGAGGTTTCTGCATACTGCGAAAGTGCATACGCGCCAGGTACTCTCCGATGATGCCCAACGCAAATAGTTGAGCGCCCGAAAACACGGCGACAATCGATGCCAGGAAAGGAAAACCAGGAACGGGATCGCCGGAAATAAAAAAACGAACCAGCACATAGACCAAAACACAAAACCCCAAGAATGTGAAGGCGAACCCAACCACACTGGCCATTTGCAGTGGTAGTGTGCTAAAGCCCGTCATCATATTCATGGCATGCGTAATCAGCCTGCGAAAAGTATACCCAGAACTCCCTTGCTTGCGAATGTCGTGCCGGACGTGCGTAGCATGAAAGCGATTTGTTCCCCAGGTCAGCAAGACATCGATCGACACAAAAGGCCCTTCGTAGTGACCGAATGCTCTGGCTACCTCGACACGAAAGATGCGAAAAGCGCTCACTTGCCGGGCAATCTCTGCACCCATCACATTCTGCAGGGCCAGCTTGGTTATCATCGAGGCAAGATCCCGCCCCAACCCGTGCTGCTCGCGCTCCGGTGTGCCATACACAACGTCATAGCCTCTGGCGAGTTCGGCCAGCAATTTCGGTATCTCCTCGGGAGGATGCTGCAGGTCGTCGTCCATTGTAACGATTACGCCATGGCGCGCCACTCGGATGCCGCACAGCAGCGCATTGTGCTGCCCGTAATTCCGCATCAGACTGACGGCACGAACCTTTGGATATTGCAGGGCCAGTTCGGAAATCACGTTCCGGCTGCGATCGGGACTGCTGTCATCGACGAACACCACTTCGTAGTCCGACGTGATTTGATTGAGAACGCTCTCCAACCGCCGAGCCAACTCAGGCAGGATAAGTTCGCTGTTATAAACGGGGATGACCACAGAAATTCCACGGGCCGCCGAATTTTCGACAATGGGGATCTCTTCCAGGTTCCTGATCATTGATTTCTCAAATCCTGCGCTGGCGCTATCCTACAGCGCGCTGTCGCTCTGATCCAGTCACCGTAGATTTATTCGGTTGTAGCAACCGGCGCGCTGGTATCGATGATCGGAAGAAGTGGTGGCCAGAGACGGGATTGAACTGCCGACTTATTCTTTAGAATCTTGCACTTAGGAATTGAAACATCTTACAGAAGCGGATAAAGTGGCTAAATCGTCCAGCTTTCCCGAACTGTTCCTGAAATTTTGGTCGCAGGCAGAGCCGAGGGATGATCCGGCGGGGGCCAAGTACGAAAAGTGCATAGATGCCCTTAATCACCTTTTCAGCACCTGCTCAAACCTACGGATCGCAACGAAAATCGATGCTCGCCTCTGCCTGCTGCGCATCGTCATACATGTAGATACATGCCAAGGATCAGTCCAGCGGCTCGACACATGTCACGCAAGCCGGCTGGAGTTAACTTCCGTCGCCGAATGACGACACAATGGAACGCCTATATCAACGACGCGATGTGATTCTGAACGGCCGGGTCCTTAAAGTAGTCGAAGTGGGCACAGGAGATACGTGTTGCCGGATTTCCACCAAGAGCAGAAAGAGTAGGTACTACTAAGTCGTGTTCGATCGTTACCCCAAACATGTCCGAGACAATGTTGTCGATATCGTAACCGTACGCTGCAGCTTTCTTGGGATCAATGTCATTGGCCCAGATGCACTCCCACTCTGGCGTGAGCCCCGTTGAAGCAAGTCCCGCACCGGCAAAGAAGTTATAGAAGTTCAACGGCAGCATGGCTGGATGGTAGATGAGTTTTGAGGTTGCGCTCTATAACCTATTTATTTAGAGCCGGATGGAGTGCGAGATAGCCTCTGCGTATTCCTTGGCGCTGGGCCAATCTGCCGAGATGAAAATATCCCTTGCCTTGCCTGACGTGGCCTCGGTAACGACAAAGAACGAGCAGAGTCGGGGAGACTGGCGAACGTCTTCCAGCGAAGCTTCGCTCAGCTCTTCCCATAAGAAGTCATCGTAGTCCTGTCCGGCAGGATCAGGGATGTCCTCCGGACCATAGTTCTTTCCGATTTCGAGTGCCGCTGCAAGACTCCTCTTTGCATCGTCATCAATGTTCCCGAAGACCTCGCGGGCGTAGCTGCGGTCGAAGGTCTTGATAACCTCGATCCGCCGTCCACCTACTTGTCGCTCGAAGAACAGTTCCTGCTGTGGCATCTTTGTGAATCCCCACGTCAGCCCAATTATCATCTAGAGTTCTCAATGAGTCCCCCACCCCTCAAAACAGCCTCAGCCTGTCTCCCATCGCACAACTGAGGGTGCCCCAACTGCCCGGAGTCTCATCGCGAGAAGGGTGGGAAGTATGAAGCCCCGTGCCCCGTTTTCGCGCTTTTTTTCTGGCGCGAAGGCGGGAAGCAGTACGACAGGTGCGAACCTCCCGCGAGCGTCTGCCCCACCGCATGCGGTTATCCGGGCGGAGGAGCGCTTGACGGCGGCGGCGCCACTCCATCAATGGTCCTCGGCTCCATAACCTCCGTCCGCGTGCCATCCGGGTCAAACAAATTCGCCTGACGCTTCCGGTTCTTGCCCAAATGCACCTCGATCTCGCGCGGGTACTCTTTCATGTACGCCGTCGCTTTCAGCTTCACCACCGCCTCCGGCACATCGGGAACAACAAGGCACAGATGGTGCGCCCCTCCGCGCGCATTTTCCGCCGGCGCCGTCTTCGCCAGCATCAGTTCAACATAGTCGTCGCTGTCCGGAGCCTTCAGGTTGATCCACGAAAGCACCGTTCCATTTGAGCTCCCGCGCCAGGTCTCCGTGAACCCCAGCACCTCGGTATAAAAGCGGTACTCCGGATCAAGATCCGTCACCAGTAGCCCCGCATGCGTCATATGCTGCGAAATGCGATTGCTCCCCAGACGCTTGCCGAAGTTAAGCATCGTTTGTTCACTCGGCATGTATTGCACCATCTCCACCGTATGCCCGGCCGGATCGGTAATATTGAAGGCCAGGTTGCCGATCCTGCCCCGTTCCGCGTGGCTGGGCACTTTCACCCCTTTTGCGGCGAGATACTGCCGCAGCCCGTCAATGTCATCCGTCTCAAACGCAATGTGGCTCAATCGATCCGATCCCGCAGTCTTCTCCGGAGACAGTTCAATATACTGTCGGTCATTGATCTTGAAGAAGGTCATCGACGGTGTTCCATCCGTATTCTTCAGCGGAAAGACCTCGTCAAACCCCAGAAACTCGCCATAGAACTTCCTCGATTGGTCAAAGTCATGCGCAAAGAATGCGACATGAGCAAGCCCCAGAATCTTTGGCCGCTTCGGCGACTGCGCGCTCAGCAGCGAAACCAGCAGGCAACCGCCAGCCAGAATCGCAAACACTCTTGAATTCAGCCAGCGCATCTCCATTCAGCACCTCCTGTGTTTCCCCGCCATCCGTCACTCTCTGGCTCGGTAGCTCTGTTTCGAACTGGTGATGCGGGTTCCCGCCTGCCAGAACCAGCGACTCAGGATAACTCCCTTTGCTGGTTACCGACGAAGAAGAAAACCTGGGTGGACATCGGTATCGATGACTGCCGGAACTTTCAAGGCCAGGTCGCCTTCAATTGTGTGGCCCGAGTGACATGTTCATCCGGTCAATAGGAAAAATGTAAGAATGATCAATTTTGACCGCTCCTTCATGTTCTGATTGAAGGAGTGAGGCTGAAAATGGCGGGACGCGACCCATCTTTGCAGTACGTTTGCCCTGTTTGTGAGGCATCGCCGCAAGAACGGTGTCACGTCATGGTCGGCGTCATCTGCTTCGAATCCCATCGCCAACGTAGGGAACTCGCTAGGAATACGCCCCCTCCAGAGCACGCTTCCGGCGATGTGCCTCATTTAAAAAGACGGTGGCAGGCTTCCTGATCCGGCAAAGAATTCCTTCAGAGCATCTCCTCCCCAGGCAGTGCTATGCGCGGTGGTGTTACCTCGCTCTTGACCCACGAAGACGGCTGGATGCAATGAATCTCACCCGTGATGATCAAGGGTGAGACGGCTTTCCGGGGGGTCTTTTAATTGACAGCTAACTTACTTTGGAATGTGGTGGCCAGAGATGGGATTGAACCGCCGACGCCAGCCATTTCAGGGCGTTAATAACTTCTGCTTTCAACTACTTGGAAGACATGGTGGGCTGCAGGAATACGGCGAAATACGTGTAGCACGGCCCAATCATGGGTGAGCGAAAACGGGTGTGGGGTTCGACGGCGCAGTGTATTTCACCACGTAGAGGGTT
>Ga0302274_10005165_pt1 | contig 11138 bp, 10 predicted proteins | sample III_Bog_N2_1_FD_198755 | JGI IMG/M metagenome (GOLD analysis project Ga0302274, IMG submission 198755) | Peat permafrost microbial communities from Stordalen Mire near Abisko, Sweden - III_Bog_N2_1 | ecosystem: Environmental > Terrestrial > Soil > Wetlands > Peat | place: Sweden: Abisko...
TGCTCGACGTGAAGGGCGCGGGCGTGGTGACGCACATCTGGTTCACCATCAACTCGCCGGACCCCATGCACCTGAAGAACCTGGTGCTGCGCGCGTGGTGGGATGGTGAGGACGCACCGTCCGTCGAGGCTCCCATCGGCGATTTCTTCGGTCTCGGCCTGGGCGAATATTTCGTTTACCAATCGGAACTGCTGGTGGTCGCGCCCATCAAAGCTCTGAACGCCTATTTCCAGATGCCGTTTGCGACGGCGGCTCGCTTCACGCTCGAGAACCAGGGGCCTGCGCCCGTGAGAAGTCTTTACTTCGCCATCGACTACGTGGCGCTTCCGGCGCTGCCGGAGGGCCTGGGCCGCTTCCACGCGCAGTATCGCCAGGCCGCGCCGTGCAAGGGCATCGTAAGCGACGGAAAAAACCTGAGCGGCAAGGACAACTATGTATTTCTCGAAGCCGCGGGCAAGGGACATTTTGTCGGTGTGACGCAGTCTGTGCTGCAAAACCAAAACGGATGGTTCGGCGAAGGCGACGACATGATCTTTGTCGATGGCGACGCGTTGCCTACGATCAACGGCACGGGCACAGAGGATTATTACAACGGCGCATGGGACTTTGGCCTCCAGGCCTTCGCCAACCAGCACCAGGGCGCGCCGTATGTCGTGGACCCGGAGCGTATCGGCGGCCGCTATTGCCTGTACCGCTGGCACATCGAGAGTCCGATTGCGTTTGAAAAGTCCATCAAGGTAACCATCGAGCACGGCACGGCGAATGACCGCTCGGATAATTTTTATTCGACGGCGTACTGGTATCAGACGGAGCCGCATGCGCCGTTCCCGGCGCTGCCGGCGGTGGCTGATCGGGTTCCCAGGGTGTTCAGCGTGGGCGGCGCGAAGGGGGTGGCGACGCCGGCAAGTTAGACGAGCATGGAAATCGTCAGTGCTGTTCCTCGAACCATTCCTTCACGTCGGGCCAGAATGCGAGGTAGCAGAAGATCAGGCCGTTCAATGCGATCGCGAGCAGGAGCGTCGGCATTACCTCCGGAGGAATCTGCGAGCCCATCCCCGAGGCCCAGCCGGCGAAGAAATACACCCCGGCTCTGGCGACCATGGCGCCGGCGTAAAACATCGTGATCCACCGAATCTTCCAGGAATGGTTCCACCACATGAATCCCACGACTGCGGTAATTACCGCCGCGATCAGGAGGTAGACCATGACCTCCTGGCGCTCATCCTGAGCCTTCTGCTCGGGCGTTTCCTGGTCGGCCGTAGCATCGTCCGGCAGCGTGTACCCGTACGCCTCAGCTCGCTTCTGCATCAGCTCGCGTTGTTTGGCGACCCGCTCACGAGCGGCCGTTCCCGGCAGGAGATGGCCCATACTCCCCACCAGCCAGGTGGAAGTGCTCGACTGCGGGAAGGAGGCCAGAAAGGCCAACAGAAGCGCATAGATGCCGGCGCGGCAAAAAAGATACCAGGTAAAAACTCGGATGCCGATGGGCGCCTTCTTCTCGATCCAGACATTCTTTTTTGCCTCTTCATGGATTTCGCGCAGCTTTTGCTGGCTCTCGGCCGCGATGTCGGCAGGTTGAGCCGCCTGCGTTTTGTACTCATCGGTAATCGGTTCCCACTTGTAGACCGGCTCCACGATTGTCGTCTCCTGTTGGGCGGATGGCAGTGTTTGCAGAGTATGAGGAATGCTGGCTGAGTTGGAATTCTGCGGGAAGTGTAGCACGGGGGTAAACTGCGAGGGATAACTGGATTGATTCAGGTGCGTTACGAAGGTGTTCAGCGTGGTCGACGCGAAGGGGGCGGCGACGGCCACCGAATCGCTCAGATTCCGATGCGCGGAGGAGAGTTTGCTCTTGCAAAATGGTTTTCGCGCAGTAGAATTCAGGCAATTCAGCTTTGAAAAAATAAGGGCCCAGGCAAAACGAGAACGTTTGGGGGATCTCTGCCATGATGAAACGCGTGCTTTTCGTCCTGATCTTTGTCGTCATCGTCGCCGCAGCGGCAACTGGCTATTACTGGAAGGTAGTTCTGCACCCGTCGCTCAACAGCGCGCGACTGGTTGGCACATGGGACGACTTTCTCGACAAGCAGTCCATTGAATTCAACGCGGACAACTCCGTCGTGATGAACGTCAAGGAGACTCCCGTACCCGGCACTTATACGTTCGATCCCACGACCGTATCAATCACCGTCAACGGTGCGGCGATCCACTTCCGTTGGGCCGAGCAGCGCCTGATTCTCGAAGAGAATGGCACATCCGGCGACGTATTCTCCAAGCGTCCGCCCGCTTCCAGCTTCACCAAAATTGCCTGCAAGTTTGAAGTCAGCGGAATTCTTGCGGACCACGGGGGCGGCAACTACTCAATGCCTGAACCGACGCTCGCGGCAGCGGATGCAGACACTTACCTGCTGGAACTGCCGATGATCAAAACGGTCAACGAAGGCGGCATAGCTTATCTGAATGGGCCTGCTGAGTGTGTTGGGTATCAAGTTTCGGCGGTTGAGTTCGTGAAGGACATTCGACTGCGTGGCGGGGATGCCCCCGATCCCTCGAAACTGCCTGCGAAAATCTTCGCTGTCGCTGAGATTCACCGGTAAATCCGGGAGAGGCTCAAGACGCGCAAGCGCCGCGGTCCGCAAGAGCGAAACTCGATTTACGCACTAGCTGTAAGGACCGGCGTCCGAGCCTGCTCCAAGTCCGGAGACGATTCTGCCTCGGCGCTCAGGCTCAATAGGCGCTCTACAACATCCGCCGCGCTGTAGCTCACGCGTCCAGGTGCGATGAACTGCGCAACGGTATTCAGGTCGTCGCCCACCGTGATCAAAGCCGGCTCGACCGAGCCGTCGCGGCGGATCTGCTCGTGCCCGATATTTGCCATGAGCGTGTTGCACAGGCACTTGCGCCCCACAGTTTCCTCGATCTTGCCGCCCTTGGCCAAGTAGGTTTCAACCGGCTCCGCTGAACAGCGGTAGCCGATCTGGCCTTCGCCCATCGCGTACGGCTCGCGCAAGTAACCCAGATCGCAGGTCCGCGTCCGCGCCTCGTAAACATCGGCCGCTGAGGTGGTGCCCGCGAGCTGCGCAACTTTGAACGGAAATCCCGTGGGCGACGCCAGCGGATCGGTAAATACCTCGCCGGTGCCCGCGATCGCCTGCTGAATCAGTCGGGCTTTCAGGTCAGGTCTCATGCCCGATTCCCGGCTGAACGCAAACGCGGTTCCGACCTGCACGCCTGCCGCACCCTGGTCCAGAGCCTCGCGCAGCTTGGCAGCATTGCCATATCCACCTGCCAGCCAGAAAGGAACGCCCAGCGCTCGCATGTCCTCGACGTTCACCCGGTCGCGTTCGCCATAAACCGGCTCCCCGGTGGCGTTCAGTTGCAGCTTGCCGCGCGGCGGCGCATTGTGCCCGCCCGCAGTGGGGGTTTCGACGATAAATCCGTCGACACGCCCGTTGGCCCGCCGCAGCATGGTGGCAGCCAGCGTGTTCGACGAAACAATGGCGAGAAATCTGGGACGGCGCATCGCAGGCAGCGGGCCCTCGGCATACTCGGCCGGATCGAGCCGCATCAGCGTATCCATATTCGCAAACTGCTCTTGCGCTGCGCCGGTCACGGCCAGGCGGTACTCAGCCGGCTTGTGCGCAGCAAAAGCGTCCAGAACACCAGGAATGTGCAGCGGTATGCCCGCGCCCATCAGCACGTATCCCACCCCGGCGAGCATGGCTCCATAAATCGAAGCCAGGTGCGGCATCTGAACTTTTTCCAGAAAGTTGATCCCCACCGGATTGTCATGGCCTTCTCGCGCCAAAAGCACCTCAACAAAGTTCGAGACCATGCACAGCTCGACGAGCTTGCGCGAATCGTTTTTCTGGTGCATCGGCAGCGTTTTATAGGGCGTGCTGGCAGACTTGCCGCCGGGCACAAAATACTCCTGCCAGATGCGCTTCGCCATCTCCTGAAAAGGAAATGCGTCCAGTCCGCGGCGCATGTAGCCGCCCTTGTCGCCGTCCGCGAGCCGGCGCACAAAGACCGAATCCAGGGCGGTGCCCGATACCACGCCCAACTGGCCAAGTTTTGATACGGCCTGGGCGAGGCGCCAATTGGAGACCCCGACGCCCATTCCGCCCTGAATGATCTTTGGAATTTGGACCATACCTGGATTCTTTCACAAGTCCGGATAAACCGGGGATTTTTTGGGAGAATACACGAAGTGCAGGGTCCAAATGTGAGCAATTCCGCTCATAAACGTTAAATTGGGTCGTGTCGCCCCAGTCCGTGACCAAAGTTTTACAGTTTTTCGCGCAGGAAGCTGATCACCTGCTCCGACTGCACCACGCCGACCATGCGGCCCTGCGAATCGACGACGGGAAGGGAGTGGAGGTTGTATTTGTCGAACATTTCGGCCAGTTCGTTCTGGTGCAGGTCGGCCGGGCAAGAGAGGACGCGGGGCTCGGCCAGCACGCTCAAGTGGGTTTCAGGGTGCGCCATTACCAGGCGGGGCAGAGATACCGCCCCGCGCAGAACGCGCTTCTCGTCGAGCAGGTAGACCTCGGTAACGCCTTCCGGGTCACCGTCGAAGCTGCGCAGCGCTTCCACGGCGTGGGAAACCGTGGCATCGGTACCCAGGTAAACGAACTCCGTGGTCATTAAGCCGGCCGCAGAGTCCTCGTCGAACTCAAGCAGCTCCTCGACCTCCTGCCGCTCCTCCGGCTCCATTTCTTCGAGAATGGCGTCGGACTGGTCTTCGGGCAGTTCGGAGAGCAGGTCGGCGGCAGCGCCGGGGTCCATCTCTTCCACGATGTCGGCGATGCGTTCGTCGTCGAGCTTTTCAAGCAGCGCTTTTTGCAGCTTGGGCTCGACCTCTTCGAGAGTCTCGGCCGCGACCTCCTCGTTCAGAGAGGTGAAGACGGCCTCGCGTTCGGCAGGGGCAAGATCTTCCAGAATGTCGGCTAGCTCAGAGGGATGAATATCGGCCAGGCGCTCGTGCTCGATGCGCAGCCGGACGCGCCGCGCGGGATCGGGCTCGATCACATCCACAAACTGCCAGGGAATGGCGCGCGCCGTGAACTTGCGCGACATAGTCTCCAGCCGGGCGCGCGGCAACACTCCTTTGAAGACGCGGCGGAAGGCGCCCCGCAAGCCGACTTCGACTTCCGCCACGCGCAGCAGGTGCGCCGCGTCCTTGCCCATCCACTCCAGATCGACGTCGTTGACGCGCACCACTTTGCGGCCGTTGATGTCGATGATCTGACGGTCGACCAGGTCCTGCTGGAGGAAAAGATAGTTGCCCTCTTCCTTGAGCGGGCCAATAGCCTCAGTGGAGCGCACTTCGAGCGTGCCGGCCGGGGTCTCGATCACGTCCTGGGAGGGAACAAGCGAGAGGCCGGTGCGGGTCTTGAGCACCAGTCCGGCCACCTTGCCGCCGTCGGGCCCGGTGGTAATGGCAACGTCCTTGAGCTTGCCGCAGAGATGCCCTTGGGAATCGGTCACGGGCATGCCCAGGATCGCCGTCAGACTGACACGAGTGGCGGTGCGCGGCTCGCTGTACGCGTCGGTAGCCCGCATGTCAGGGGTGTGCGTGCCCATGGGATGAGTGTAGACCACGGGGTATATCGACTACGAGTGGGGAGGGTTCAGCGGCAGTGCGCAATGGCTCACCCGAAATACCTGGTGGTGGAGGCGGCGGTGAATGCGGCGGTTCAGCCTCGATGTCAAAGCTTGACATTCATTTCCAGCGCCGATATTCTCAGGCCAGATTCGGGCGTGCCCATCATTTCCGGAGGCCCTCTGTGGACCAAATGAATGTGTCGATTACCGATCACCTGGCAGCGTTCGTGAAGGCCCGGGTCAAAAGCGGCCGATTCAACAATGCCAGCGAAGTGGTGCGCGAAGCACTGCGCCGCATGGAGCAGGATGACGAACGTGCAGTGCGCCTGGCAGCGCCCACCATCGAGGATGTGGTCACAAATCTGACCGCCATCCAGACCGAAGCGATCCGCAAGCGGGTGCTTGAGGGGATCGGCCAGATCGAGCGGGGAGAGTTTACGGAAGTGGAAGGCAGGGCAGGGCTCGTCGAACTCACCGCCGGAGTCAAAGCCAGGGGACGCCGCCGGCTCCAGAATGCCGGGAGCAAGTGATCCGATTTCGCATTTCAAAGAACGCACTTCGGGAGTTGGACGAAATCTTTGTTTATTGGGCCACGCGAGCCAGTCTCGAAGTAGCCGATCGGCTTGTCGAGGCTATCGAAGAGCACTTCGCGCTCCTGGCCGAGTCCCCCGGAATTGGCCGCCGATGCGATGAAATCGCAGCCGGTGTACGCTGTTTTCCGGCGGGGAAGTATCTGATCTATTACCGCAAAGCGCGGGGTTCTGTCGAGATCCTGCATGTCTTCCACGGCGCGCGCGATCAAACGGATTTGACCGGCCGGGGATGATTGCAGATAGAACCGCGGCACGCTCTCTGCACTATCGCAGCTTGACACAATCGCGCCCAGACTTGAAACTGCCAGAAGATTCTTGGGAGCAGGGGCGGCATGGTTCCACGCGCTCCAGCGGAGGCGCAAGACAGCCCGGTGAGCGGACCCAGCAGAGGACGGCGGAGTTTCAAGCTGAGCTCCACCATGGAAAGCGTGGAAGAGGTGGAGGCGGCCGCCGATCAGATGGCGATCGAGGCGGGTCTGGACGAAGACCAGCGCTTTCACATCGCCATGGCGGTGCGCGAGGCCGCTATTAACGCCGTGCTGCATGGCAACGAGTACGATCCCACCCGCAAGATTGAGGTCACGCTCGAGAATACCGGCAAAGATCTGAGGATTGCCATCGCCGACCAGGGCCGGGGCTTCGATCCCGAGAAAGTGCCCGATCCGCTGGCGCAAGAAAACCTTCTCCGCGGCACTGGCCGCGGCATCTTCCTCATCCGGTCGCTTATGGATGAGGTACACTTTCGACAACTACACCCCGGCACTGAGATGACGCTGGTGAAACATTTGGCGCCCGCCGCCCAAAAAGACGTACCATGAGGGCCGGCGTGCGGCATCAACCTTTCTCTCACGCGGCCGGGCCGGCCGAGGAAATTTCCTAGGGGCCGGCGGCCGCAAAGATGCTATAAACGAATTACTGACAAGGAGGAATTTTCCGTGGCACTTGCAATAGCTTCCCGTGAAGTGGATGGCGTCACCGTGCTGGGTCTCAGCGGGCGGATCACTCTGGGCGAGGGCAGCGTGCAGCTGCGCGACGCCATTCGCGACCTGATCAGCAAAGGACAGAAGAGCATCCTGCTCGATCTGGGCGATGTGAACTATATCGATAGCTCAGGCCTGGGTGAACTGGTGAGCGCATACACCACAGCCAGGAACCAGGGCGCGACCCTCAAACTGCTCAAACTGACCAAGAAGGTCCACGACCTGTTGCAGCTGACCAAGCTCTACACCGTCTTCGACATCTCCGACGACGAGGCCAGCGCCATCGCATCCTTCAAGTAACCATTCAGGCAGAGCCTTAAGCACGAGAGGCCATTCCGCGCAGGCGGAATGGCCTTTTTGCGCCTGCGGTAAGCGGCGCGGCCTTTAAAACTGCACCGTCGGCGTAGTCTGGGCGGCCTGGCTGGCCTGGAAGCGGGCGTTATTCACCTGGAAGCCGGCGTAGCGCGCCCAAATACTATTGGGGAATTGCTGGATGTACGTGTTGTAATCTTGCAGCGCCTGATTGTAGCGATTGCGCGCCACCGCAATGCGGTTCTCGGTGCCTGACAGCTCATCCTGCAAGCGCATGAACTGATCGCTGGAACGCAGTTGGGGGTAATTCTCCGTCAGCACGAGAACCTTGGCGAGAGCGTTATCGAGCTGGCCGTTCGCGGCGATCTTATCCGTCGGAGTCTGGGCATTCATCAGTCCGTCGCGTGCCTGCGCGATCTCAGTAAACACGCTGCTTTCCTCTTTAGTGAAACCCTTCACGGTCGACACCAGGTTGGGAATCAGGTCGGCGCGCCGCTCCAGTTGCACGTCCACATCGGACCAATTGGTTTTGACCACCTGATCCAGGGCCACCATCTGGTTTTTGGCGCTGACGTAGCTGCCAAAAACCATCGCAACCACCAACAGCAGAACGGCCACAACGGCCAGGGTAATACCAAGTCCTTTGCTCATAAATCTCGATCCTCCTTGAAAACAACTATCAGTTACCAGCTTCCTCCGGCGCCGCCGCCGCCAAATCCTCCGCCGCCGCCTCCGAAGCCGCCGAAGCCTCCGCCACCACCGCCAAATCCTCCGCCGCCGCTACCAAAGCCGCCGCCAAAACCGCTGCGGCCACGGCCCCCGCCCGAGAAGAGACTCAGACCCCACAGGCCAAAGAGGCCAAGACTACCCAGAACGCGGAATAGGAAAAAGAGCACAAAAATCGTGACGATGATGCCGCCGAAGGCATCCGATCCCGACGATTGATGTTGCGGCACGGGTTCGGTTGAGGGCGTCGGCGCGTTATCCAGCGTGATGTGGGCGTCGTCGGCGATAACCTGCGCCACCTCGCCCACCGCCGTCGTGACTGCGCCGTCATAGTCGCCGGCTTTCAGGTCGGGAACCATGTCGCGGCCGATGTCGCCCGTCTTGCCGTCGGGCAGAATGCCTTCCAGTCCGTAGCCCACTTCAATGCGGTACTTATGATCGGCAACGGCCAAAAGCACCATGGCATAACGGTTCTGGGCGCTGGCCTTATTCTTGTCCCCCATCTTCCAGTGGTCTTCAAGCTGCGTGGCGTAGTCGGCCGCATCGTCGCCGTCGAGATCGTGCACCGTGACCACGGCGATCTTCGCGCTGGCCGCAGAGTGATCGAGTTGCAAACAGAGGGCGTCAAGCCGAGCGATGGCCTCAGGCGAAAGCACGTGGGCGAAGTCGCTCACGTAGTCGGTGGGCTGAGGCAGGTCAGCCACCTTTTCGGCATGCGCGGGAACCGCGAGAAATGCGAAAAGCGCCGCCAGCAAGGGCGGAATCAGGGCGAAACGTGCGCGGCCAGGGCCTCTCATTTCTCTTTTATTGTACGTGGGCGGGGCGGCCGAGGTTCCCGGCGGGCAGGTTCTACACTGGAGGAGAAATGACCGAGCCAATGACTGAATCGACGATTCCCGCGCCGCCCACCGCCCGCAAACACCACACCGAAACGCAAATGCACGGAGTTGTGCTGGCCGACGACTACGCCTGGCTGCGCGACAAAGAGAATCCCGACGTGACGGCGTACCTGGAGGCCGAAAATGCCTATGCCGATGCGGTGATGGCGCCTTTGGCCGGCCTGCGCGACGAGCTTTACCAGGAGATGCTGAGCCACGTGAAGCAGACCGACATCTCCGTTTCCTACCGCTACGGCGATTGGTGGTATTACTCGCGCACCGAGGAGGGGTTGCAGTACGGCATCTTCTGCCGCAAGCGCGGTGGTCCAGCCGGGCCCGACGCCGATGCGGCCGAAGAAATTGTGCTCGACGGAAACGAGCTGGCGACGGGCCACGCGTTCTTCGCCATCGGCGACACCGACATTACCGACGACGGGCGCTGGCTGGCCTACTCCACCGACACCACGGGCTTTCGCCAGTACACGCTGCGCATCAAGAATCTCGAAACCGGCGAGACGCTTGCGGATGAGGTGGAGCGCGTTGGTTCCGTGGTGTGGGCCGCGGATAATCGGACATTGTTTTACACCGTGGAGGACGAGCAGCAGAAGCGGCAACACCGGTTGTGGAGGAATTGCATTCAGCAGTCCTCCGGTGAAGTGTTGGTTTACCAGGAAGACGACGAGCGCTTCAACATTGCCGCCGGGCGCACTCGCGACGGCAAATTTATCGTGATCGAGTCGGCCAGCCACACCACCAGCGAGGCGCGGGTTCTCAAGGCGGACGACCCCACCGGCGCATTCCGCATCATTGCCCCGCGCGAAGATGAGCACGAGTACTCGCTCGACCATCGCAACGGGCTGTGGTTCATCCGCACCAACGATCGCGGGCGGAATTTTCGGCTGGTGACCGCGCCGGTGGAGACGCCGGAGCGCGAACACTGGACGGAGCTGATTGCGCATCGCGAGGCAATCATGCTCGAGGATGTTGATCTCTTTGCGGGATTCTTTATCGCCTGCGAGCGCGAGGATGGATTGCCGCGGTTGCGACTGTGGAAGTTTGCAGACGCCCAGTCCGGATTTGGATCTGAAGCCGCACTCTCCGGCGAGATCGCCTTTCCCGAACCCGCTTACAGTGCACATCCGCACATCAACCGCATCTTCGAGACGACGACGTTTCGCTACGGCTACCAGTCGCTGGTGACGCCAAGTTCGGTGTACGAGTATGACGTGGCGACGGGCGCGTCGACGCTGCTCAAGCAGTTGGAGATTCCCGGCGGATTCGACCGCACGCTCTACGCCAGCGAACGCATTCACGCAACCGCGCCCGATGGCGTTGCCGTTCCCATCTCCATCGTCTACCGCAAAGACAAGCGCACAGTACCGCCGGCCTACAGTTCAGGTGTAGCGCCGGTCTCCAGACCGGCTGTAGCGGGGGTCTCCAGACCCGCGCTCAATCCGCTCTACGTCTACGGCTACGGCTCTTATGGCTACTCGCTGCCACTGGGGTTCAGCTCGAACCGTTTGAGCCTGCTCGATCGCGGCGTAGTAATGGCCTATGCGCACATCCGCGGCGGCGGCGACCTGGGCAAGCCGTGGCACGACGCGGGCAAAATGCTGGTCAAGCGCAACACGTTTACCGATTTCATTGCCTGCGTGGAGCACCTAACCGCAGCGGGCTACGGCGACCCCAACCGCGTGGCCATTGAAGGCGGTTCGGCGGGAGGATTGCTGATGGGCGCAGTGTCGAACATGGCCCCAGAAAAATTTCGCGCTGTGCTTTCGCACGTGCCGTTCGTCGACGTAATGAATACCATGCTCGACGCTGGATTGCCGCTCACGGTTCCCGAGTACGAGGAGTGGGGCGACCCCAATCAGGAGGAGTATTTCCGCTACATGCTGAGTTATTCGCCCTACGATAACTTACGCGCGGCGAGTTATCCGGCGATGTTAGTCAAAACCAGCTTGCATGATAGCCAGGTTATGTACTGGGAGCCGGCTAAGTACGTAGCCAAACTGCGCACGCTCAAAACCGATCACTATCCG
>Ga0302274_10005166_pt1 | contig 11137 bp, 7 predicted proteins | sample III_Bog_N2_1_FD_198755 | JGI IMG/M metagenome (GOLD analysis project Ga0302274, IMG submission 198755) | Peat permafrost microbial communities from Stordalen Mire near Abisko, Sweden - III_Bog_N2_1 | ecosystem: Environmental > Terrestrial > Soil > Wetlands > Peat | place: Sweden: Abisko...
GTCGCCCTACGGGCTCCTTCCGCCAAGGCCAGCACGGAATAAAAAATCACATGCCTTCAAGGTGGGGCCAGATCAAGCCATCGAAAGGGGCCAATTCAAGTTGACGAAACCAATCGGGGACTACAGTTCTTATGTAAAAGGATTTCTGGAGGTTCGTGACGCAGAGGTTGAGCAGTTCATCACCTCTCGCCTGGATGGCGGATTTCTTTGGCCGGAACCCCTGGTCCAGCTCAATCCCGCCTTCGTACAGGGGCCAACCATCGATGAGCTAGTTGACCAGAAGCGGCTCCACCCCACCTGCAGAGAAGTCTTCCGACGTGGTAAGACCGTTGAAAGCCCGTTGGGTGCTCCTCTCCGGCTTCATCGCCACCAGGAGAAGGCAATTGATTGCGCTCAGCAAGGTGTTAATTACGTTTTGACCACCGGCACCGGTTCCGGTAAGAGCCTCGCCTACCTCATTCCCATCATCGACCACGTCCTGAACGTCGGCAGCGGCCACGGCATCCAGGCCATCGTTGTCTACCCGATGAACGCTCTCGCAAACAGCCAGCTCGGGGAGATGGACAAGTTCCTCGGGCCGGGATTCCCTCCGGGCAAGCCCCCGGTTCGATTTGCACGTTACACGGGCCAGGAAAACGAGGAGGCGCGGGACGCAATCCTGAACAACCCGCCAGATGTTCTGCTGACCAACTACGTCATGCTTGAGCTGATCCTAACCCGGCCTCGCGAGCGCCAGCATCTGATAAAGGCCGCCGGCGATTTGAAGTTCCTGGTTCTGGATGAGCTTCACACTTACCGCGGCCGGCAAGGTGCGGATGTCTCCATGTTGGTTCGGCGCCTCCGGGAGACCCTCAAAGCTGAGGACGTTATCTGTGTCGGTACCTCTGCGACCATGGGCACCGGTGCCACATTTGCTGACATCAGGCGTGATGTGGCGACTGTGGCGACTCGCCTATTTGGAGCCCCGGTCTCTGAGGACAATGTCATTGGCGAAAGGCTTCGCCGGATCACGCCCGATGTCCATGTGGAAGATCCAGTTGTCACCGAGCAACTGAGCGTCCGAGTGAAGGACAGGAACTTCGTGATTCCAAGCTCCTTCGATACCTTCTGTAAGGATCCGCTGGCAAGCTGGGTGGAGACCACCTTTGGTCTTGAGAAGGAGGAGGGTACCGAGTACCTGAAGCGGGCAACGCCCAAGACGCTCAACGACGCGGGTAAGCGGCTTTCAGAAAGAGTTGGGCTGGATGAGGATGCCTGCGCCGCTGCCATCCAGCGCTGGCTTCTGCACGGGTACAAGTGCGAGCCAGACCCAATCAACGGCAACCGCCCATTCGCTTTCCGCCTTCATCAGTTCATCAGCAAGGGAGATGCAGTCTATGCCACCCTCGGTAAGGGGGCGGACCGGTGGATGACCTTACAGCCCCAGTTGTATCGCCCTGAGCATCGGGAAGAGCGAATCTACCCCCTGGCTTTCTGCCGTGCCTGTGGTCAGGAGTTTTACAGCGTCTACCTGCAGGAACAAGTTGGCGGTGTTGAGGTTGTCCCGCGGCCGGCGGGGGAGGACGAGAGCCAGGACGATCACATCCACGCGGGGTACTTGATGGTGTTGGACGAGCCGTGGCCCAGCGATCCGGCGATCGAACTGGATCGGCTGCCCGATGAGTGGAAGGAGATTTTCCATGGGGCACCCCGAATCCGCGCTGATCGCCGGGACAAGCGCCCGGTTCCCCACACCCTCCTCAAGGACGGCACCGAAGCTCCAGATGGGATTCCCGTAGCCTTCCTCTCCGCCCCATTCTGCTTCTGTCCGAATTGCAGGGTAACCTACAGCCCTCGCCAGCGGAAGGACTTCGGCAAATTGGCGACGTTGAGTTCCGAGGGGCGCAGCACGGCTACCACGGTCCTCAGCCTCGCTGCCATTCGTTACCTGAAATCAGTGGAGGGGATCGATCCCAAGGCCCAGAAGCTCCTCAGTTTCACGGATAACCGGCAAGATGCCTCTCTCCAGGCAGGGCATTTCAATGATTTCGCTGAGACCGGATTGCTTCGAGCTGCCCTCCACCAGGCCGTTCACCAAGCCGGTTCAATGGGGCTCACCCACGACAAGCTCAGCCACGCCGTGTTTGAGGTGCTGAATCTGCCCTTTGGGGACTATGCTGTTGATCCCACACTGAAATTTGCCGCAAAGGATGACACGAAGCAGGTGCTGCGCGATCTCCTCGCCTACCGGCTCTATCGGGATCTCAGGCGCGGATGGCGGATCAACCTGCCGAACCTGGAACAAGTGGGCCTTCTGACTCTTGAATACAAGAGCCTGGGGGATCTTTGCGCGGCGGAGGAAGAGTGGGCCGGCAAACATCGACTGCTGGTGGATGCCCCTCAAGAGGATCGGACGAAGTGGTGCCGAACTCTCCTCGATGTGCTCCGCCGGGAACTCGCCATCAAGGTGGACTACCTGCGCTCTGATTATCAGGACCAGCTCAAACAACGCAGCAACCAGCGGCTCAAGGAGCCGTGGTCCATCGACGAAGATGAGCAGATGGACCGGGCCACGCTGGCCTACCCGCGCCAGAGCGAAGACGCTGACAACAATTATCGGAGCAGTCTGACCTTTGTGGGGCCGCGGAGCGCGTATGGGCAGTTCATAAAGAGGGAGTCCAACAGGCTTTTTCCTGGCGTATCCCTGTCGGGAAGCGATATCGGTGCAATCATCCGCCAACTCTTTGACGTGCTGCGGGTCGCAGGGCTGCTTGAGGTTCGTGAGAGCAGCAGCGAAGTGTTCGGTTATCAAATCCCTGCTGACGCGATTGTCTGGAAGGTCGGAGACGGTGTCGTGGCCCATGATCCGTTGCTGCAAACCACTGAGTCTCGTGCCGGCCTGACTCCGAATCCATTTTTCGTGTCGTTCTACAAGGAAACGGCACACCATCTGATGGGCCTGCAGGCCCGAGAACACACCGCGCAGGTCCCGTCCAAACAACGGGAAGAGCGAGAGGAAGCCTTCAGAGAAGGCCGCCTCAAGATTCTCTACTGCAGCCCAACCATGGAGCTTGGTGTCGATATCGCTGACCTCAACGTGGTCAACATGCGAAATGTTCCCCCGACTCCGGCGAACTACGCTCAGCGGAGCGGCCGCGCCGGTCGGAGTGGTCAGCCAGCTCTCGTCTACACCTACTGCAGTACCGGAAGCTCTCACGACCAGTACTTCTTCAAACGCCCTGAGCGCATGGTCTCAGGTCGCGTCGCAACGCCCCGCCTAGACTTGGCGAACGAGGACCTGATCCGGTCCCACATCCACGCTCTATGGCTGGCCGAGACGAAGATCGATTTGAAGCGCTCTCTGCGCGACATTCTCGATCTGGAGGGCGAGAACCCAACTCTCGATCTCTTGCCGTCTGTGGCCACGACAATGGCGAACCCCCTGTACAGGGCCGCCACGCGGACCAAGGCTCAGGCCATCCTTGATGATCTGAAGGATGAACTGGCGGGTGCGGCGTGGTACACCCCTGAGTGGCTCGACCGTGTACTGCTACAGGTGGAGAAGCAGTTCGAGGTCGCCTGCGAGCGTTGGCGCACCATGTATCGGAGTGCCCGCTACCAGCAGGAACTCCAAAACAAGATCATCCTGGATCACACGCGGGCGCCCAAGGACCACGAGAAGGCCAAGCGCCTTCGCAGAGAGGCCGAAGCCCAACTCAAGCTACTTTGCGAGTCGGAAAACATGATGCAGTCCGATTTCTACACCTACCGGTACTTTGCGAGCGAAGGATTCTTGCCCGGATATAACTTCCCTCGGCTCCCTCTTTCGGCCTTCATCCCAGGGCGGCGCCAAGTACGGGAGAAAACTGGCGAAGAGTTTCTGTCCCGGCCCCGCTTCCTGGCGATTTCGGAGTTTGGCCCCAGAGCCATCGTTTACCACGAGGGCAGCCGATATGAAATTAACAAGGTCATCCTGCCGGTGGGAGATGGTCCGATTCTGGGCCAGATGAAGCGCTGCACAGCTTGCGGCTAGCTGCCATAGGGCAAGCCGGTCCCGCCGACATCGGTGATGCGCATGGTGACATTGCCGTCTGCCCGCATGTATTGCGTGCCGGATTGCTCGCTGTGCGGAAGCGTAGTTTGGACGAGGAACTTTGCCATGAAGCCGAGCGCGCCGGCATCGAGGGCGCTCTCGGTGGGAATGACCTGCACAATGGATAGCAGGGGGTGTAGTTGCCGGGAGGCAATCGAACCCTTTCGCGAGCCAACCGCGTTGAACCGCGGGGCTGACGCCCGCTTGTCGGCAGCCGAAATCGAATTCAGGCCGAGTATCGCACTTACGGACGTGAGTTCGGAACTCACTCGTCTGTCTACCGGATTCCAAGAACATCGGCAACTTCAACCGTGCGGAAATACAAACGGCGGCCTGATCTCAAGCGGGTTGCGTTGATCTTGTTGACCCACTCTCCGGAGGACCGAAGCGTAGTACGCAAATCGTCTGGGGAACGATCAAGGATGCCTGCCAATTGGTTGATGCTAAGCAACGGTCCGTACTGCTTAATCAGAGTCTCCTCCGCCATCATTGGTCCTTAGATCCTCTCTGTGCCGCTCCAATCGCCTACAAAACGAACATGCTTTTCAATGAGCGGTTTCATATCTCATAATACAGCAGTGTACATTTCAATAGAAGCACTTTCTTTTCATTTAACTCGCCCAGACAAACGTAATTCCGCTTTCCTCCCAGATTCGTCGTCTTCAAAGTTCATTCCTGTCGAACTGCCTGAATACGATGTTTCCGGTTTACGAAGAGCCGTCCTTGGCGGGCGGAGGTTTCCTCCCTGTCTGCGGCCTGCTTTGCAGTCCTCCGCCACCCTCCTCAGCGGGGCCGTTCCTTCCCCGCAACGCCCCTCCCTGTTTGGCTGAAAAGCAACAGCAAAGGCACAAAAGCAGCTAAGGGGTGTTTCCCCCTCGCGCCTGCAAGGAGTTTCCCCAGGCTTCCGCGCTCCGCTTGTGCAGCCCTCGCGCCCTTTCCGCTGCGCTCCAAGGGTGGGAGATACCCCTCCCCTTGCAGTTGCTACCCCCCACCTTCGCCAGGAGGCGTTCGGCATGTATGTCACATGCCGCTGCCAATTCAAAGACAACGGCAAAGGCAACAGCCCAAGGAGGAAGCACCCATGAACACCAAAGCAACCGCCGCAGTCGTCACCCCGTTCATCGACACCGTTAGCGATTTGCTAGCTCACAACAGAATTCCAACTCTCGATGCTGGACAAATGTCGGATTTCTCGCGGTATTTGTTCACAGCCTCCAATAAGACAGAACGCATTCAGGTCACCAAGCGCGACCTCGTTTTCATTGTCGGGCGTCTGCTCCCCCAATTGGAGGAGCGGCGCATCGAGGTACTCGCCCGGAATCGCGGCATCAAGAAGGCGCAAGCCGCCGACAGCATCGGAAAGCTGATGGGCGCCTACATTCACAAGGCCGAGGAAGGCGAGCTCGGGAGACTTCTAGTCGAGACCGTGATTCTCCACTCGGCCCGGACGCAATCGGAGACTGGCAAGGCGCTCAAAGACGCCGCCCAGCACTACAAGGTGGACACCGACGCGATCACCCAGAAGGTCAAAGCGGAGTTTGCCGCGAAAGAGAAGGCGCAAGCCGTCAAGAAGACGGCCGCGAAGGCGCACCCGAAGCAAGCAAAACCCACAACAGCCAAAAAGGCCAAAGCCGCTTAACGCTCAACTTCCAAGCATTCCAAACGGGGTCTGCCGACGCAGGCCCCGTCCTTTTTAGCCCGTCTTCCCACCCATTGATGTGCCGCCGCTTCGCGCCATGCTTGATTTGGCCCACCCGACGGGCTTGAACGCCTTGCACAAAGGGAAGTAGCGGTTTGTCGGCTGAAGCATCTTGTAGTTAAGGGATCTTTTGCCTTGATGAACCTCGTTCATGGGACTAGCCTTGTTCTTGGGAGGCAAACCCATGAAAGAACCGGGGCTCGATAAGCGCCATCGTGACCAGGCTCCGCCGAAGGCGGGCGAGATTCAACAGAAGCGTAGCGACACGCTCAACAAGAACCTTTCGAGGCCAATACCTGAGTTCTCGCCTCTCGCGAAGCTCGGAACAATGCGGAAAGAAACTGGCAAGGTGAGTGAAGAATCCGTGCGAAGAGCCGCTAAGAAACTGCGCCCGTGAGGAACGGGAATCCAGATGATCGTCACGTCAGTGGTAACTGCAACGAAGTGGGATGGAAACCATTGGTTTCTGGAAACTGGCCAGCAACCTATTTTTGCCCGTCTTCCCGCCCTGTGATGTGCTGGCGCTTCGCGCCAGACTTGATTTTGCCCACCCGACGGGCTTGAACGCCTCGCCAATGGCAACGCGTGGTGCAATACGCCTAACTAACCGTCGTCTTAACATCGAAGGCGGAATCGAGCGAATACCCTCGCATGATCGGGCATTCTGGCCATACCTGCTGCACCATCATCGTGTGATAACGCGCTCGCGTAATCGCAACCATTAGTATTTTCCTGCTACGGTAGAAGGGAGGTTTATCGTCCCTCCATACAAAATTGGAGGCAAGGCCCTTTCCGTCATGACGTTGGCGTCGAAGTACAATGACGCCATCAAACTGCTTACCCTTGGCTTTGTGGATGGTCATAACCTGAATTCCGTCTGGGTCGTCCAGCCCATCCAGTATCAAGTCTTGTGCTAATGCAGAATCCAGCGCCTCGCGTGCGCCCATATAGGTTCCAAACATTTCCCAGGCTGCGCCCAGACTGGCACTGATCCGCTTGCCTCGATTGAATGCCACCAGGTAATCAAGGTGTTGCGCAACTGCAATAAGCATCGGTTCATTTGACTCACGGAGCTTCTTCTTCACCAAGACCCAGTCACGGCTGGGATCACCTACAAAAGCAGTTGTCTGAAGAACGCGGAGAAGGGTCTGAACTCCGTTCACTAAACCAGATGTACTTATTTTCCCCGCTTTGCATTTCGTTGCCCATCCAAGCAATTGGTTTGCAGCCGTGGTGGAACCAGCCGCTCTTTTGATGTCGCATAGAAGCTGAAGAGCTTCTGCTAGCTGCACTCCCTCAGTGGCACCTTCCCGAGGTTCCAGTAAGTAAGCCGCGAACCTCGCCGCTAAGCGAGCCTCATCCTCGTCAAACATTAGCTTGTGCGGCACAGGCTTCTTTCCACTATTCAAAGCCGCGGAGACCTTTGTTGCCTCAGATGCCGAAGGCACGAGAATCGCAACTGTTTTGGCCCATTCCTTCGTTTCCTTCTTTACTTGGAGTTGCAAACAACCTATCGCTTTCCGCATGGCCGCACTGAGATCCGCGTCTCGTGCAATCGACATATTGCTCACGCCTTTGTATCCGCCCTGTCGAACTCGACCTGCTAGGATGTCCCGGCCAAACTCCGCAATCTGAGAGTCGGGGCTACGCAAATTCTCGGAACCAAGATCGATCTCCAATGGCTGCAATGCCGCTTTAATCGCGTCCAGACGCTCCGGACCTATACCAGGAAGATAGTCAAATATCTGCTGTTCAAGGTCTGCGAGACAGATCACCTGTGTCAGTGGCGCAAGCATTTCGATGCACCGCCAAGCTTCGGGTCCCGTGTCCTGGGCTTCATCGACAATCATGAGCGGGAATCGTTCGGCTAGAAGCTGCCTAATCAGATGACTCCGATGGAGCAGCTCTGCGACCTTCGGTGCGAAGAGATCAAATCCTACCAATCCTTCTTGATGAAAAACCCGTTCCCGCTCCGTGACCCAAGCGGACCATTCCGGTGAACCTTCTTCGTGCTTGGCGTTCCCATTTCGTACCCGTTCATCCTGTGGCATTAAGATGCGAAGCCGCCGAGGTGTATCCAATAGGTAGCCGTGCGTCTTGAGTACATCCCAAAAGAAGGAGTGAAATGTTTGAACATTGAGAAGAGATCGCTGCTTCTTGGGAAGCTGTAACCTTGACGCTTGGACAATGCGCGTTACGGCTGCACGAGAGAAACTGAGAAAAAGCACCGATTGTCCGGCCAACAGTCCAACATCAATGCGAACGAGAGCTTTCTTCAGTGCAATCGTGGTTTTCCCGCTTCCTGGTCCACCAATCACAACTGCGTGACCATCGCAGTCCAAGAGCCTCTGACGTTCGGCGCAGATCTTCATGGCTTTTGGCCTGAAGTTCCGGCAGGAATCGCAGTTGGAACTGGGAAAAAGGCATAGACTTTTTTCAGAAAGTCCACAGCAGTCTTAGGCAGTTCATTGGGGTCACACTGCTCAAGTAGGCGCGCGGCCCAACCGGCGCCCTTCGAGGATGCCAACACACCGGTCAGAAGCTTGCGCAGAGCCGTAGCGTCTGTAGGTAGTGTGGTTGGGATTCCAAAGTGGGCCGCATCTACACCTGAATCCAACAGATCTTGCAGAAAGGAACGGAGCCGTGTGATTGGGATCTCTGCGGCCAACAGCGCTTCAAATCCCTTGTAGGGGTGCTCTTCATTTACATCTAGGACCGCTGCAAACTTATCCTTCTCATCCTGAGTGCGCTGCTTCGCATCGTAGAAGCCAAATGTCTTGAGGCCGAGCGTCTGAAAGAATTTGCCGAATTTTGGTATTGGACCGTCGCTCTCCGCGTCAAAGATCGAAACACCAGCAAGATCGAGAGGATTGAGCGAAGGGTCCTGTGCTTCCAGACATCGGGCTAGCACCGGAAGTGCGTGAAACTCCGTCAGTCCTTCTACGATAATGACGCCTTTGCCGAGCATACATTCAGACAGTCCGCGTCGTGAATAGCGCTTATAGTCATTTTCTTTGAGGCCGGATGCGTCCGCTATGCACAGTGCTCCAAGCCCTCCTCCTGCAAGGCGCGAAAGCAAGAAGGTATTTTGCGGCGCAAAACGCTCGATCACGTAGGGCGAGTGCGAAGTCACGAACGCTTGCGTCGTCTTGAAGAGCAGATAATCAGCTATACGCCTTTGGGTATGTGGGGGGACTGCAATCTCTGGCTCTTCCATTGCAAAGATGACTGAGTCTGGCTTCAACTCAGCGATGAACGATAAAAGTGCCAGCACCAACGTGTTCAAGGTGCCCGTTCCCGCCTGCTGGAACGGCACGGGTTCCTGATCCTCGCGCATCGCCAAGAAAAACGCCATCGTCTTGCGAAGATGCTCACGAGTCAACTGGGAAACGTAGAGCTTGGTTTTGCGCCCTGTCTTCGTCGCGGCCACGTAGCTCGACAGTCGCTCCTCTATCGCAGTCAGAACGGGCTCGAGTTCCTTTGCATCCTGTTCGATGTCCAGGGTCTTTAGACGGGCAATGGCTTGTTCCCAAAGTCCTGTTCGCACTTTCTGCAATCGAAGCAAGACATCGAGCAGCGATCCCCGCTCCAGGCTCAGAGCCCGCGAACCCGTGCGCAGAGCTCGCAAGTACAAAAATCCAAAGAGGCGTTTGATGTCCCTTCGAACTCCTTCCTTTTCCCCTTCGGGGGCAGACGGACTGTGCGTGTACAGGGTTTCCGCAGTGAACTCGTCTTCGTCAGGGTCATACTGCCCGACTGTCTCCAGACGTAAACAAGGGATAGACACTCCGGGAGCTGCTGCTGCCGCTTCTCCCTCAGTCAACATCCGCTTCTCAGCGAGATGCCAGAATTCGAGGTGCCCGCCACATCGCTTCTGCACCTCCGCGCTGAGTTCGATGAGCAGAGCCTCTACGCGAAGCTTGACGGGGACGGGGCTCTCACCCTCGTTCTCCGCAGGTTGGAGATAAATGCCGTTGTAGAAGTCATATTCTTCGATGGGCGGAAGGCGGTTCAGCCGGTCAGGCCCTAAGACCAAATCCAGCGCTTCGCAGATCGTGCTCTTGCCGACATTGTTAGAGCCAACGAGAAGAGCATGTCCGTCAAACTTCAGATCCGCGGACTGGATGCTGCGGAAATTCTCAATTCTTAACCGAACGACTTTCACGGATGCCTCTCCTCATATTTCCAAAACTGGAAATGGTTCGGCGAGACTTCAGTTGCGGTGTATTTGTCCGTCCCGTCGTGTTCTTCTACCTACGGCAAGTGTTGTTCGAGTAACCGTCAGAACAGGTGTTGACTGCTGATTCAGTGGTTATCTTGGTACGCGATGGCATAGAGAACTCATCAGTGCCTCTGTTCACCCTGGCATAAACCCGCGGTGGGCACGAATCTCCAACCGCAGTTCTTCGCGCAGAGCTTTGCTCTTCTTCAGGCGCTTGAAAAATTCATCGAGAACGCTGACAACGATGGCGTTGACGCTGACGCCTTCCGCTTCAGCCCATTCCCGGAGTTTGTTGCGAGCTTCTGCGCCGACATGGAGGAGCTGAGGGTTGGTGAGTTCCATGCCGGCCTTGCGGGTCTGCATGATGTCAACCTTTTCGCGCTCAACATGGCTCAACGCAAAAAGGACGATCCTGGCCAGATCGCCCTTCACGCGAGACTCTTCGGTGACTGCTTCCCGCAGATCAATGGGGAGACGCAGCGTCATTCCCGGACGGTCGTCCGTCCACCGCTGCCCGTCGCGGTTCACTTTCCGCTGTGCCTTCTTCGCTGCCTTCTTCACTGCCACTGGATGCCCTTCCAAAGTTGTTTCCAGGTCGCTGTTGAGGCTCACTCCCTGCTCTCATCGGTGAGTAAGGACCGTTGAACGGAATATCCTTCTCAACCCTTACAAAGAATCTGTAACCCGGTCTCACCACGATTGTTGGCTGGATGTTAAGGTTTCTGCGAGTCACCTCAACTCCCAGTTGGCCGACTTGCTGGCCAACCGCTTGCCCCACTTGTTGCCCGACGCTCGGCGATTGCAACACCGAGGAGTTCGTCCCCTGGCTCAGCTCAATTCCGGCAGAGAAAAGCGACGTTAGCAGGGCGCCGGAAAGGATTCTGCCCCAGTGATTGTCCACCTGGTCTCGGAAGCCCGCCGCACCAGTACTGTCGTCTCCTTCAAAACCGCCGAGCGAGAGGCTGCTTCCGTCAGGAAATATGACGCGCTGCCAAACCGCCTGCAATGCACTTTGCCCATACCCGACGTGGGAATTGTAAATCCCTACCAGTGTACTTCCAGCCGGTACTAGAATGTACCTGCCACTAGCAGAATCATACACATTTTCTCGGACGAGAGCCCGGATCAGCCCCGGCAAATCGGA
>Ga0302274_10005167_pt1 | contig 11136 bp, 9 predicted proteins | sample III_Bog_N2_1_FD_198755 | JGI IMG/M metagenome (GOLD analysis project Ga0302274, IMG submission 198755) | Peat permafrost microbial communities from Stordalen Mire near Abisko, Sweden - III_Bog_N2_1 | ecosystem: Environmental > Terrestrial > Soil > Wetlands > Peat | place: Sweden: Abisko...
CCGAATAAGTGGTTTCCGCTTACCAGAAATGGGCTCGGCGCGCTGCTCACATAGGATCGCAAATTCGCGCGGAGCGACTCATCGTCAGGAGATACACGATTGAATTCAGCAACTATACGGCCGCTATTATCCGCGAGTGCAAACAGATCGGCTCCGCCCACCTTCCAGAACCGTACGGCGCCGTCTTCGATTGTCCTATCGTCGTTCGTCGTCATCAACGCCCTGAGGTCAGGCAGGTCGGCCAACAGCGCATTTTCGCGATCCAGCGCCACCAGTCGTTCCGCCTGGAATTTTCCAAAGATCGCGACGGAATTCTCGAGGTCCGACGAGACGCTGCCGAAGAATAGCGCCTGAAGAGGCTGGCGAATCGCCAACACACTAACCAGGGTGGTTCCCGCGATGATGCCGGCCATGGCGAGAGTCAGCAGGACACGTGTCCGCAGGCCCCGATTCTCACTCGGAGAATTGGTTGGCGTCATGAGTGCGTTTGTGATAGGTCCATCGACCATCTCGATCAGGGAACGAACTTATAGCCGGCACCGTAGATGGTCAACAAGTGACGGGGATCTGCGGGATTCGGCTCCAACTTCTGCCGCAGTTTGAGAATTTGGTTGTCTACCGTCCGTGTTGTCGGATAGCAGTTATAGCCCCAAACCTCATTCAGGAGTTCCTCCCGGCTGAGCACCCTTTCCGCATGGTCGGTAAAGAACTTCAGCAGTTTGAACTCATGTGACGTGAGCTGAATCGGCTGGCCGTTGCGGTGGACAGTCATTTTCTTGAAGTCCACTTCGCAATCCGCAAAACGAAAAGACGTTACAGTAGCGGGCTTGCGCCGACGGCGAATCGCAGCCTGCACTCGCGCCATCAGCTCGCGTGGACTGAATGGCTTGGTCACGTAATCGTCAGCACCGAGTTCCAACAGAAGTACCTTGTCTACCACTTCCGCAATCGCGCTCACCACAAGAACCGGAATATCGTTTGAAATTGCTTTGAACTTCTGGCACAGCTCGCGTCCAGATATCTGCGGAAGAATCAGATCGAGTACAACGGCGACGGGATGGCGCGAGCGGAACAGATCAAGGCCCGTTTGTCCATCTCCTGCCACGATAACGTCGTAGTGCTCCGCGAGAAACATCCTCTGCAGCACGCGTTGCATCCTGGGATCGTCTTCGACCACCAGGATCACGCCCAGATTTGATGGTGAAGACGATGCTTCCTGCTCAAAGGCGGCAACACCCGATTCCTTGACCATGACTTCCATTTTCCTCCGTTTGACCCGCCATTACTTCAATACGCCGCGAAAATGACAATGCAATGACAATTATCTCCGCTTATTCAACCGGAATTCCGATCTCCCGAGTCTCCGAATCAGGATGCCGTAGCATATCACTTTGCGGTACGTGGTGAAACCCTGCCAGGTGCCGGTACAGTTCCATATACCTCGCTGCAATCGAAACGGGCGCGAGTTGCGGCATCGATACGCCAAATCTTCTTGGCTCTCCCAAGGCGTGCCCGATGGCTTCAAGATATCCTCCCATTAATCCTTCGCCGAATGCCACGTAGCGGCAGCGATTACCACCAATCTCGCGGAACGGTGGAATGTCCGAGCACACCACAGGGCAGCCTGCGATCAACGCCTCTGCGATCGGCAATCCAAACCCCTCAATCGACGATGGAGCAAGCAACAAGCAACAATTGCGATAGCACCAAAGCAGTTCTTGATCGCTGAGTCCACTGAGAAGTACAACGCGATTCCCCAGACCCAGCCTGAGAACTTCATTCAATATTCTCCGAGTGTCCGGTCCTGAATTTCCCACAACAAGGAACCGAGCCTGAACTGGAAGAGCCTCCGCCCTCAGTGCCTGGGCGAAGATTCTCAAGGCCAACGGGACGTTTTTGTTCTGGCGATGCTGTGCAACGCACAACACAAATGGCAGCCCACTCCGCAGCTCACGCAGAGCCACTCCGGCACCGTAAATGGGTGCAATCGAATTCGGGATCGTCAGGGCTTTTCGACACACCTCGGGTGGGAACCACCGCGCAATTCGAGATGAGGTAAAGTCTGAAACGCAAGCGATCGCATCGATCTTCGTGAGGCAATGCCGCATCAGCCGTCGACTCACTTCACTTCTTACGATTCCAAAATTCTCTGGAATCTCAAATGGGTATAGATCGTGCAGACTGACGACGGTGGGGCACTTGTACGCATCGGCTCGCACCGGAGATGGATAAGCCATGTGCACCACATCGGCCTCAAGCTGCGCCGAAATGAGGGGAAGGTCCTGATAGTACCAGGCAAGCCTGGCGAAGTTACTATGCCTGATTTGGATCAGGTGGAGGTGAAATCGCGAGTTGGTTCGTCCAATGGACGACGGAAATATATCCTTCTGCCAGTGTCCGGCAAGAAAGTGGACTTCCGGCGGGTCCGGCAGCGATAACAGCCCGCGAGCTGCTCGGAGCGGACAAGGCGGCAATAATGATTTTCACGAGCGGTCCTCCTTACGTTGCGATGCAGTTCCGGATGCCTTCGCCCTTCAGACGCCGCGGCAAAAGGCCAAGATACGAACTGATGAGGGTGATGCTCCAAAGAGGGAGAAGAAGATCGAAAGGCTCCGCTTCCGCAAGGCCCCGAATCAGGATGAACAGTAGCAGACCATTGAGCACAGCGCGGGTTGAGCTTCGCGGTAAGCCACGGATGGACCGGTATAGCGTCCCGTAAATTCCGGCTAACATCGCAACCCCCGCAAGTCCGTACGAGAAGAACTGCTGGAGCACTTCATTTTCCGCATGCCGGGCCTCAAACATCTCAGGGCCAAATGGAGGCGCCACCTTCCACATCGAGTCAATTCCGTTTCCAAACCACGGCTTTTCCAGTCCGGCGTTCAGGCTGTAGATCCAGATTCCGGTGCGGCCTGTCAGGGTTTGAGCCTGGTTTCCGGCTGACGTATAGACGCTGTAGTAGGACTCAAAAAGGCCGCCGAAAACGAGTGCGAGTCCAAGAGCTGCGACGCCGATGACAACCTTTTTGCTGCGCGCCATCGAGTTGTCCTGGAACAGCATGACGGCTTGGCTCACAACAAATGCAATGAGCGTCGCCTTGCTCAGGCTGCGCACCAGCGTCAACATCAGGAACACCACAGAAAATCTCCATCGCCCGTCTTTGCGGCTCGCGAGAAACTGCGCCATGAACACACCCATCGCACAAACATTGCCAATCTGATTGGTGTTGAAGTATTCCAGATCGCCAAGACGAAGGTCCGATGCAGCGGGAATGAGCCAAGCCACAGCCGCCAGAATCACACTGGCAACAACAAAGCCCTTCATTATGGAATGAGCAAGGTCGACCACGGTTTGGCCTCGCAGCAGCAGGAGAACGATGGCCACGTCAGCCGCCATGGTTGCCCAATACATGAACGATGCAACGGGCGATGCGGTCCCGCTCCAGGCCAGGCTACAACAGGAAAACGCAAGGAAGACAAGAACCCAGCGAATGCACGGCAAGCGGAAGATCCATGCAACAGAGTGCACAGCAGGCCCGAACGCTTGCATCGCGGCCATCAGCAGCAACACCATCTCAACGATGACGCCTGCCGCGACTCCCGGCTGCGTTCCCCAATTGAGCCAGCGAGCCGCAATCAGCACGAGAACAGATCGGAATGAGAACAGGAATCCGGCCGCCGCCGCAGTAAGAGATGTTGATCGCGCTGCATCCGGCTCCTGCGCAAGCGCGAACGGCAGTTCAATCGCACCAATGTCTCCACGCTGCTGCGCGATGGGCACCGAGATGCTCATGCCTGCCTCCGCATGTAGCCAAGCATCTTGCGCATACCGTGATGGAATGCATCGGAAGCTTCGCCTGCGATCACCCTCCGTGGATCGGCCGAATCGATGGCGCGCCACTGAAAGCGGACCACGATAAACCCAGCAATCCCAAGGCATTCAAGAACGGTCAGAATCAGGACCGATAGCGTTCGCGGCGGGAACGATCTTTTATCCGGAATCCCCGGTGAATCGATGATACTTAATACAGGAATGTCCCTAGCTTCCTGAATCTGCGAAATCTCGAATTGCTGCTTCAGGAGTTCGAATACAGTCTCCTGAACCCGTACATTCCGGTAAAGATTTTCGTACGGCACTGCGAGCCGTGGCAGCTGCCGCAGAGGTGGATACGACAGGCCTTCAGAATTCTTCTTCGTGCCATTTGGATCTGAATCATCATCGACATCTTTCAAAAGTGCTGCGGACGTGCCTCCCAGCTTTGCCAATTCGCCGCGCAGATTCGCGGCGCGTGCCTGGGCAGCCCGTACACGTACGTTGGCGTCGCCATAAATCTCATTCAGAGAAGATAACTCTCCCTGAGTCGTAATCAACTCCGCCTCCACTTGTGCCGCAGCATCGACGGTCGCACGAGTCTGTTCCTTAAGATCGACGGTCATGTTTGTACTTGAGAAATTGCTCAACGCCACTTGTGCCTTGTCCAGTTCCCCTCTCACTACGGCCAATCGATTCTGAATAAACATTCGTTCACGATGTGCCGACGATGTATTGGTGCGGTTGACCATATGATTCAACTCATCGAGATAGGCCTGCGCCATGTCACGAGCGCGCTCCGGGCGCGCATCGGTAACGGTGATGGTGATGACTCCGCTCTTTTTGTCCTGATCGAAGCGCGTATGACGGATCAACGCTTTGCATGCGTCTACGCGATACCGCTTGTGATACACGGATTGAAGTTGAAAGCGGTCGACCAGGTGGCCTGTTACCGTGTCACTTTGCAAAAGATTGATAAAAAGAGAACCGGTATTGTGCCCGCCAAGCAGGCTCGCAGCAATGCCTCCGAGAACATCGCCGCCCAGTGCCCGACCGGCCAGCGCGCCGAGCAATGCTGTCCCCGATCCGGATGATTCGGGCGGCATGATGCGCGCCGTCGATTGATACCGTACTGGAATCAGAAACGCGATGACGATATTCGCGAGCACTGCTATAGCCGCTGCTCGCACCAGGAACTGCCCATGCCGCAACAAGACAGAAGCATTTACGATCCAATTTGGACGGAGATCCGCATCGCTTCGCGCCTCTGTAGTTTCGGCGGAAGCTTGTTCGCAAACCGGCGATTCAATCTGTAATGTCATGCCGCTCCTAGAAACCTGCAACGGCCGCGGCAATCGCAAGCGATCCCGCAATCTGCCCTGCGGTAAGAATGTTTCGCCAAACCACCGAAGCCCCAATGAGTTTCTGCGGCACCACGATCACGTCACCGGGGTCAAGCTTCGTCGAAAGAACATTGTGGTCATAGCCTCCTCCGGAACGTCGCCCGACCACTGAGCCATTTGCGCGAATTACAAAAATCTCCTTGCGATTCGCAACCGCTGTCGATCCGCCGGCACTATCCAGGTACCATTTGGCAGTCTTTCCCGCAATGAATGTGACAGCAGACGCGTTGTACACCTGGCCGCTTATCAGCACAAATCCCGGTCGCTTCGGAACGCGCAACACGTCGCCCCTTCGCACTTCAACATCTACGGCCGTGCCCGCCCACTTATCAATCGACGCGTCGATATGGATCACGAGCCGGCCACTTGCCGGTTGGCTGCGAAGGCGCGACAGTACCTGGTCCTGCTGTTGCTGAATGAGTTGCAGGGTTGCCGCTTGATCGCCCCCCAGCCCCGGAGACATACGGGCAGCCGCTGAGCTCGCCTCGATCTGGCGCACCAGCTCCTCCTTGCTTTTTTCTTCAAGCACCTTTACCTCGGGACGAGTCAGTACAGCGCCCTCGGGATAGGCCGTGGCGCGGAAGCCTCCAGCGCGCCTCAGCACATCGCTCAAATGTTCGCCTTCCGTGAATCCATAACTACCCGGGTGAGCAACTTCTCCCTCAATTAATATCGAAGCGCCAATGTCGTTCCATCCCGTCAGTTGATGGACAGTCAATACATCTCCTGGCCGAAGGGGTGAGTCGGCCTGCGCATCATTCTGCAGCACGGCGGCTCCAATGGATACGGTGCGGCGCTCAATGGTCACACCGGTGTCGCCTGCCACTTGATAGCTGATCAAATCCGCGTCCTGGAGCGACGCGTCCCGCTTAAAGCCGCCGGCAGCGCGCACCAATTGAGCAGCACTCATTCCTTCAAACATTGGATACGATCCCGGGTGCTCGACTTCGCCTTGAATGATTACGTTGGGTGCGTCTCGCTCGTATCTGCCAAAAATTCGTATTGTGTCGAAAGGCTGCAGCGGTGGGTTCACATTCCCAATCAGGACGTCAGGAAGGTTGAAATCGATTGTTTCTGGGTGAAGATCGGGAGCCATGAGCCGAACAATTTCTCCCTCGGCTGCAGGCTCCGGAAGTAAGTCGCGATAACTCTGCAATACGTCTGCGAGATGCAGTCCATCGCGGTACGCCAGTTTGCCTGGCCGTGCCACATGACCCTGGAGATATACAACCCGCTCGCTCGATGGCTGAACGGTGCCGACGCGAACGCGGTCGCCATCTTTCAATTCAACATCGACGAATTTCGTGCCGCTCGCCTTCTCGTCGCCTGCATTGTCTTGCACTGGAATCAATTCACGGCGTTGGTTGGCCTCGATGCGTTCGATGGTGATGTGGCTCAATTCCGCGGCAACGGTTAGCCCTCCGGCATCTTCAAATCCGGCCGCCAAATTCTTCTCCGCGCGAAGCTCGTAGATCGCAGGTCGTTTCACTGCTCCATAAATGGCCACTTGCGGTCCCGCTGGCGGAACAACCAATGTGTCGCCGCCCTGAAGATTATCATCCGTTATTCGAATACCGCGGAGAAGGAAGTCGTAGAGATCGATATCCCCGATCGGCTTTCCATTGCGGACATGATGCATCACGCGCAGAGAACCAATGCCAGTCGGTCCTCCGGCAGCGTAGAGCGCACTCAGCGGCGATGAGAGCGAGCTGATGTCATAGGCGCCCGGCCGTTGCACATCCCCAACCACATAGATCCTGATGGTGCGTAGGCGTGACAGCGTAACGGCTACATGGGCACTGCGAAACTGTGGCTGCAATGCGTTGCTGATGACCGCCTGCGCATTGCCCAATGTCAGACCCGCCACCTGAATCTGTCCCGCTTCAGGCAACGTGATAGCGCCTTCTCGAGTGATGGGGCGCATGAAACTCTGTGAGAATCCGCCCCATACGCTGATGCTCAGCTCATCGCTAGGGCCCAGCACATAATCCGGACCGAGTGGAACATCGAGCGGCATCGAATTGAATGCGGGACTTTGGCTTCTGTTGTCAATGGCTGGATCGCGATGAGTAAACACATCTGCGCCGAATCGCTTCAATTTCTCCGGCGAGTCCGGAATCTGGGTATAGAGATTTCTGAGAGAAAGCAGATTGTACGGCGCATCCCGGTGAAGCGACTTTGGTTCATCCGTGATGTTGGGCGACGTCTGCGGCGCCCGGCGCTCGTCTGCGGCATCGGCTCGTGACGGCGATTGCAGATCCTTGCGCTTCGACAGCGCCGCAAAATCTCCATTCATCGCTGCCGGATTTGTGGTGTCGAAAGTCCCCGGGCGATAGTCTGAAAAGGCATCTAAGCTTCGTCCGTTGGTCCCGCCCGCAGTCCGGCGATCGTTCTCGTCTGCATTTGCTTTCGATGCAATCTCAACGTCCTCTTCCGAGATGTATCCGCGAGCCTCAAGCAAATGAGTTATGCTCGCCCGCAGTTCCTTGCTGGCTGCTATCTGGCTGAAAAGCTGTTCATCGGTAATCTCATCCGCCTGCGACGTGATTCCTTTTGCCTGCGCACTGTCAGCTACAAGAGACTTGAGCTCGAGAATGACTTCAGGATTCTCCTGCGCAATTTTGATAATCCAGGACGCGCCAAGCACATTTCGGGGATCTTCCCCGAGCTTTTCCCCAGAGTCCATCCGGTTTGAGTTATCGGGTATGCCCATCGCAGGCAAAGACTGCGGAATTGTTGCGGTCTCGGGTTGCGATTGCGCCCCGGTCTCAGTTTGAGTTTGCGACTCACTCTCTGGTTCAGTCTGCGCCCTTCCATTGAGCGCGAAAGAGAGCAATGCAAAACAAGCAAGTACGCAAGAAATCGGGAAGTGCATTACACTCGGTCCAGTCCTCGTTCTATGTTCGATCATCGCTGTTGCACCTTCGGCATTCTCCATTCCCAACACAGCGCTTCGACTCCGAGACGAAGTCCTTCGAACAGATGAAAGCACAGGCGCTGCCAACTGTAGCGTGCTTCGATCCGGTAGCGACTTAAGCGATCCGACAAAGTCTCTCCCGGCACGGGCTCGGTGATTCTGGCTGGCAGGCAAAGCGGAATCATCAATCTCGCTGTAGCTTTAACATCGGGCCTGTTCGGCAACTCGCGACGAAGCAGCAGATAGAGCTTGCTTGCGTGTGAGTCTGAGAGCAGCAGGTCGCGGGCATAACGCCGCAACCAGAGAAGTACTCCATCAGGAATTCGATCTGCTCCCCACCGCTCGGGAGCGATGAGTGATGTCGACCCAAACATTTCAACTGTCAACCAAAGAGACATCGCTAAGGCAAGATCGGCTTGAGGCTCGACCGCCGCAATCCTTCTCACCTCTTCCCAAAATGACTGGTCGCTCTCTCGCAACCGAACATGGCGCCAGAACTCAAGCACCCAGGAAAGGCGCGTATGCTCCCCGCAGAGATGCTTCATCAGGTGCAACGCCTGCTGCACCATGATGTCTGCCGCGGAAAGCGCCGCTATCCATATCCCCTCAAATTGCCTGGCTCTAGCTCGTGTCAGCCGGTCCGGCAGTCCCTCTTGACGTCGCAGACAATGTATCTCGAGAGATTTCTGAGTGTCCGCCCGATACAGGCTTTTCAGGTCAGGTTTGCCCAAGGGACCAGACCTTAATTCGAATGTGTTTCCGCTCCTTGCATGAAGCGAATAGTCCAGGATGCGCAGCACATCCATGGCGGCCGTTGCACTTGATTCCGCAATCAAAAAATCAAGGTCGGTCTGCCACCGCAGAGCAGGCTCACGTACCGAGTCAGGCGTCAGCGTAATTCCTTTCAGCAGCGCAAATGGAATTCCTGCCTGCTCGAAATGCTTGGCCACGTTCTCTGCTTGGCTCAAAAGAGCCGCTGTTCGTTGCCGGTTTCGTTGCAGATTCAGCTGCAAACATTCGCGAATTGCGACGGGCACGCTGTCTTCATTCTCCAACTCTTTAAGACGATCGAGGAAATACAAAGCCATGCCGCTGATATCCAACCAAACGAGAATCGCCTGCCAGTCGACCTGCGAGTGACTGTGAAATTGACTTGCGGCTTGTGTTGCAGAACCGTAGAAACTTTCCACCACCGCCTCCTTCAACCTGCGCGGACCAAGGGACGGTCTAGCTCCAAATCGAGATTGAAAAACATTCATAGAAATCAATGGGTGTATATTTCCGGTTCTCCAACACTGCCCGCCGGAGGCAGATGGCGAAGATACACAACAATGGACCAAATCTCCTCGTCACTCAGAGTGCCCTTCGAGCCCGGCATTCCCGAAGGCCAGATACCGTAGTCGATTACCCATTTCAACTGGCCGTCGCTATACCTCTGAACTTCAGGGGAAGCGAGGGATGGCACTGGCGGAGCCATACGGTCGGCAAACGGCACGCCGGTATTTTGTCCATCCATCCCGTGGCAGGCCACACAGTAGTGTGTGAAAGCTTCTTTTCCATCCGCGATTGTTTCGGGCGAATCGGTCAACGGGTTTTTCTGCGACTTGTTTCCAAAGAGGAATTGATGCTTGGCAAAAGTCATCACCCGCGTTTCAAGCATGGATGGAGTCTTCGCCTTGCACCCATCCATGCCAAGCGCACACAACGCAACCGCAGCCAGCGGAAGAAGAATCGCGGCAATCACAAGGGACCGTCGCATATTTATCCGACCACGTGAAGCGTCAAAGCCATTGACCCGTGGCCTGCCCCGCAGAACACTGAACAGTGCCCTACAAAGTCGCCCGTCTTTTCCGGAGTGAATTGCACGTCTCCGCTTGCTCCCTTTGAGGCCTTCACTTCCACGTTCAGTTCGCGAAATCGAATGCCGTGCGGAACGTCGACGCTTTTCAACACCAGAATCACCGGCACTCCTTTCTGGAGTTCAATAGTGGCTGGCTCGAAAGAGAAGCGCTTGGCAACAACCTCAATGCGCCGCGGAGAAGTATCCGCCGCATACGACAACGGAGGAAGTGGATTCCACGAACAGATGACGGCGAGTACGAAGAGAATTGCGAAACGTTTGATCATTTGGCTCCTGGACCGCTTTGGTGATTGCACGGAAAGTCGCCCCGACTGTCTTTTTCGCGCTCGCTCCGTCGCATAGTGTTCACCTTAGGCCGTGATGAAAATCAAGCTGTCATGTGCGTGTCAGGAGAATGTCAGCAATTTGTCTCGGCCATCGAATTCCAGCTTCGTTGCAACTGCGCGCTCACTCCATGCCGGCACGCTGGCGGTTCGATGTGTAACTTGCAACAAGCACAAGTGACAATGCGCTGACATTCACAAGACGCGCCCATGACACGCTGACGCTGGAATCGAACGAAGCTAAGTCCATGTTGATTCATGCATCGTTTCGAAACTATTTAGCCAAACGCGCAATCCCGGCTTTCCTGGTGTTTTGCATGGGCTCCATGGGGGCTGCAGCCCAGGAGTCTCCAGGTCAAAACGTTCCCCTCATTTCCGGAGGTGTCGGATTTGTGACCAGCACGAACGCGGGAAACACAACCTACATACCCGTAATTTCGCCTTTGCTGGCCGCGCCGATCGGGAATCGCATCCTGGTGGAGAGTCGCGCTATCATCCTCGACCCATTCTCCCCGACCGGTGATGGAAAGCCCGGGTACAAGGGCGATTTGTTCATGGGTCTCACATATCTACAGGCGGACTTCCTTGCTTCCAGGCATGCCACATTTGTGGCCGGCGAATTCTTAACTCCTTTCGCGACCTACAGCGAACGCTTGAGTCCTATCTGGATCGGCAATTTCCAGGACGCACCGCTGATCGTCAGTCTGGGGACCATGGAAACTTCTTCGAGCGTCGGAGGCATGTTGCGAGGATCGGTGTTTGCGACGGATCACGTCTCCGCCGACTACGCTGTCTATTTCTCCGCTGCCAGCACCAACCAGC
>Ga0302274_10005175_pt1 | contig 11126 bp, 10 predicted proteins | sample III_Bog_N2_1_FD_198755 | JGI IMG/M metagenome (GOLD analysis project Ga0302274, IMG submission 198755) | Peat permafrost microbial communities from Stordalen Mire near Abisko, Sweden - III_Bog_N2_1 | ecosystem: Environmental > Terrestrial > Soil > Wetlands > Peat | place: Sweden: Abisko...
ACGGCCGAAATTTGAGAATGGTCCGGCTGGGGTTCGCGGTCTCCCGAGTCCCCAAATGCAAGAGATCTTCAGTGGCGCGATTCACTTCCTTGGGACCTGGACCACCCGCCGCAGGTATTCGATTCTGGCGAACGGGACATTTCAGGTGTCGTTAGACGGGAAGGCTGCGGCTCCGGTAGAATTGTGAAACATCGCTCCAGTAGAATTCTGAGTAATAGCTGTAGTGTGGCAACGAACCACCTTGCGCTGTCGGGCATGTCGGTTTCCTCATCGCCTGCATGAGGAATGTGCCATGGGCCACAGCTGCGAAGAAAAGTCAGGAGTCCTGCCGTTTTGCAACTGCATCTCGCCACGTCCATTCGTCGCCTGGCTTGTGCCCGTCAAGTTTGCGCCCTGACTGCCCTTGTTGCGCTCATAGCTGCCTGTCCCGCGGCCAGCGCGCGCAACTCCGGGCGCCACAGGCACGCTCATTTCCACGCGATGAGGCACATGCTGTCGAATGTCGGCCTGCCTGGCATGGGCTTCATTTCTGACGACGACGCGCCTGAGATTGGCCAGAAGTATGAGCTCAAGCTCGCGCGGCAGGGGGGCGAGATCATCGACGTCATTTACAGGGTGGGCGACAGGTATATCCCCGAGACTCTCGACAAGCTCAGCCAGTTCCTGCGGGACAGCCACAACGATGAGGTCAAGAGCTACGATCCTCGCACCTTCGACGTGCTCCACACGATGCTTGCGAAACTGAATCGATCGAGCAGCGTAATCGAGGTCCTCTGCGGCTACCGGACAAAGGAGACGAACGATGCTCTCCGCGAGAGTAGAACCACCAACGCAGCCGAGCACTCCCAGCATATCGAAGCGAATGCGCTCGATCTCCGGGTTCCTGGCGTTCCAGCGGTGGAGTTGCGGGACGCTGCGCTTTCACTCGGCGCCGGCGGCGTGGGCTACTACCCTAAAGGGCAATTCATTCACGTAGACACGGGTCCCGTCAGGGAGTGGACCTTTGCGCCACGCCGCGCCACACACGCTCGCCGCCATCACCGTGCGTAACGCCGCGGCCTTGCTTTGATGGATGAGGGACTACATGCCGGCCGGGGTTCGCCGATCCGCCTCCGCATGTTCTTCGGTTGACGCCCGAGTCGCGTTTCCAGCTCCAAATTGACCTTCGTTTGAAGTTCCGGACGTCTCGTCGCCAATTCGGAAGTAATCAGTCAACCGCACAACTGTGATGCCCTATACCCCCAGCACCGTCCTTTGCGCCGCGAAGATCTCCTTCAACCCCACCTCGGCCAGATCGACGAACTCGTTCATCTGGCTGCGTAGCCTCTCTTGACATGACAGCAGCTTGCTCCTAGCCTTCTCTTATGGACCTTCAGCTTCCAGAACGTCAGGCAACTGAACTCGCGAACCTCGCCATGCGCACGGGCCGCAGCGCCTCCGAACTGGCAGTGGAGGCGGTGGACCGCCTACTCGCCCAGGAAGACTTGTTCGACGCGCAGGTGCAGTTGGGAATTGACCAGATCGCCCGCGGCGAATTCATTGAAGAAGAAGAGATGGACGCCCGCGTGGCGCGGATGATGCGGGCTTGAGACGGCTGCGGTGGTCGCTAGCCGCGGCCGACGATCTGGAAGGCATTGCCAGCTACCTCCATCTTTACCACCCCGATTTTGCCGTCCCCACCATTCAACGGCTCTATGGCGCGGCAAAGTCGCTCAAGGCGTTTCCCTATGCGGGCCGCGTTGGCAGGAAGAGCGGCACATTCGAACTTGTTCTAGCCCCGCTCCCTTATCTTCTGATTTATGCTGTAGACGATCAGTCGATCCACATCCTGCGCTTTCTCCATGGCGCTCAGGACCGTCCATGATTTCGCCGCGTAATTGCCGGCGATCCCCCCCGACCCCCAGCGCGGCCCCTTGTGCCAAAGAGTTCTTCCTCATCCCCTCGGCCAGATCGGCCAAGTCGTTGACTGAGTCTGCGTGACGCTGCCCTTATCGGCGCGCGCTCTCTCTCCGAGCGTTGCTTATTGAAGGCGGGAAAACGGCGAGAGCTACTTCACTAGAGCATTTTGGCGACATCAGCCGCGTTGAGAAACGCCTCGATGGGGTTCGAGGTTGGACGGCCCATCAGGAATCCCTGCACGTCGTTTGCGCCCAGCGAGCGGATGAGTTCCAACTGCTCCGGCTCCTCAATTCCTTCGACGATCACCCGCATCCCGATGTTGCGGGCCAGCGCAACCAGCGTGCGGATCATGGATTCGCTCTCCGGCATCTTCTTCAGGTTGGCAATGAAGGACCGGTCGATCTTGAGAGCGTCAAAGGCCATCGACGGCAGGTAGCTCAGGTTGGAGTAGCCCGTGCCGAAATCGTCGATGGCCATGCCGACGCCCAGGCTCCGCAGGGCGTCCATGGTTTCAGTAGCGTAATGTGCGCCGCTCATCATCACTGACTCGGTCAGTTCGATCTGCAGCAGTTGAGGACTGAGGCCGGTGTGTTCCAGAATCATACGAACCTCATCCACGAATCCCCTGCGGCGGAACTGGATCGTAGAGACGTTGACGGCGACCTGGATCGAATAGGGCATCTTCGTCTGCCACCGGACCGCTTCGATGCAGGCCTGCTCCATGATGTAGGCGCCCAGCGCCGAGATCAATCCGCTCTCTTCGGCAACGGGGATGAACTTGTCGGGAGGAATCTGGCCGAGGGTCGGGTGTGTCCAGCGGGCCAGGGCCTCGAAGCGGACCAGCCTGTTACCCGTCAGCTCGAACTCCGGCTGATAGTTCACAAAGATCTCGTGCCGCGCGAGGGCTCTCCGCAGTTGATGCTCCAGGCTCAGCCGTTCCTGCACCTCGGCGCCGATATCGGAAGTAAAGTACACAACGCGATTTCTGCCGTCGCGCTTGGCGGTGTACATGGCGCTGTCGGCCTGCTTCATCAGCACCTCGGCATCGTTGGAGTCTTGCGGATAGATGCTGATGCCGATGCTCGCGCCGAGGGTCAGTTCGTGTCCCTCGATCTGCAGAGGATTCGAGATGGCTTTCAGGAAGCTCTCCGCCACCCGGGCCGCCTCTTCCCGGGCGCGCAGCCCGTCCAGAATCACCATGAACTCGTCCCCGCCCAGGCGGGCCAGAACGTCTGACTCGCGAACCCGCGCCCGCAGGCAGCCGGCAATCTCCACCAGCACTGCATCCCCAATGGGATGGCCAAGGCTGTCGTTGACCAGCTTGAATCCATCCAGATCGATATAAAGCAGCGCAATCATGCCCCCTTCTCTCTTGGCCTTTGCCAAAAGAAAAGAGAGCCTGTCGAGCAGAAGCCTGCGATTGGGCAGGCCGGTCAGCGGATCGTTGAGCGACTCGTAAACCGCCTTGTCCTTTGCTCTCTGCAGCTCCGCCTGATTCTCCCGGAGCTGGGTCACATCGATGGCGGTCGTCTCGTACACCATGCCCTCCGCGGTCTCGACGGGCGTGATGTTCTTCATGAGATGCACTGTGACGCCGTCGTTCCTGCGCAGGCTTGCCTCCCAATTGCTCAAGGCTCCCCTTTGAAGTGCGGCAGACAACCGCTCCCGGCAAGCGGGGTCCTGCTGGAAATCCCAATACGAGCTGCCAACCAGCTTCTCGCACGACTCGAAACCAAGCATCCTCGCAAAGGCCCGATTGCATTCGACGATTGTGCCGTCGGGCCGCCAACTGAAGACCGCCGCCAGGTTGCGCTCAACCAGACGGCGGAACTTCGTCTCCATGCGCATTTCTCTCTGCAGCCGCGAGCGAATGATCTTCGTCTGCTTGCGTACCGTTCGCCTCAGTATCGTTCCCCAGACCAGGGGCGCAATCACACAAATGGCAATGCCGCCAGAGATGAACAGGCCCATCCTGAACGTCAGCCAGGCGAAGCCTCCCCGCACGGCTATGTCCGCCGGCGAATCAATGAGGATCAGCAGCGACTCGGGCCACTCCGGGGTTCCGCTCTGGATCAGCGCGACACCGGTCAGCTCAAGGCGCGAGCCGGGCGCAAGCACCACCGTCTCGCGCGCTGTGTCGCTGCGCATCAGAACGGCATTGAATCGCTGTCCGCCGCTTTCAAGCTGGTAGACAAACTCCGCGGCATTGGCGCTCTGGCTGATCAGCCGCGCTTCCAGATGCACTCGCCTTCCGTTCAGAGAGCGTTTGACCACCTCCGCCGCGGTCAACACAAGCGGCGCGATGGCCGTAGCCTTCGACTGGATCGCGGAAGGGCTCACAACGGAATCCGCCAGCTCCAGGCCAAACGGACCATGGCTCGGGAAGCCGAGCGCATCCACAGTGCTGCCGGTATGAACGGCTGCATCCTTCCTGGTCCCGACGAACATCATCCCTGAGCTGTCCTGGATCGAGAAGAGTCCCGGAGACTGCCAGGTCACCGTTCCGCGAAGATGAATCAGGCGCGCGAAGCGCTGATCCGCTTCCGCGGGGCGCAGATCGTGAATGGGCGCGGGCGGTGAAGAGAAGCCAGCCGCCGCGGGAGGCGCCTCGACCTGGATGTCGTCGAGGCTGTTGACGTAGAGCTGTGCCCCAAGGCGCTTTTTCGCGTCGTCGACATGACGGCCAAGCACGGCTCTCACGCGCACAATCGCGCCGATAAGGCTCTGCGCCGCCGGGCTTTCCGGCTGCGGCACAACAAGCCATGCCGATCTTTTTCCGTCGTAGATGCGGAAACAGACGCGCTGATAGTCGCGCTCGCAGGGACGCAGAATCCCCTCCGTGACCACAACGTAGCTTTCGTCCGTTCCGCGCTCCAACTCGGCCAGGCTTTTCTTTTCCGGCTTGGGAACAGCCCCGCTTCCCAGGACAGCAATCTTCGGATGAGCCACTGTTGGGCCGTCGGCGTTTGTCCCCGTGACGGCTTTCACGCGAATGCGCGTGCCCGAAGGATATCTTGTACTGATTCCGTGAATGTCGATGAAGGTCGGGCCAGCCTGATTCTGCAGGAACAGAACGCCCCACTCCGGATCGGAATAGGTCACTACGCCTTCCAACTCAACTGGGTACGCCCTTGCGGCCTCGGCCTTGCTGAGGGCATAGACGTCGCTGACCGTGCGCAGGGTGCGCAGGCGCGCGGAGGAGTCATGCGCCTGCGAGAAGGCGAGCATCGGAAGAAGCAGAAAGGCGACGACGAGGCACAACTTCATGGGACGCGAAGATTTCATCTCGTCTGCGGGCGTACTCGTCTTCATCCCCGTATAAATATGCAGCCCGATTCCTGGAGAGAGAATGGCCGCGCAGTCCTGGCGCGGCGTTGCCTCCAAAGCCTTATCGGTGTATATCGGCATGATGCTGCTTTTCCTTCAATGCCGCCGTTCCCTCGGTCTCGATGAGGCCGCCATCTGGGACTCAACGAGAGATACCCCGGGATTTTTCCCCGCCATCGTGGATCAGATCGAATCCAGGCACGCAGTTAACCGAAGGCGCATCTATCTTTTCGGACACTCCGCCGGCGCCGCCTACGCCCTCTTCCTCGCGGTCATCGATTCCGATCTTTTCGCGGCTGCGGCCATCCACGCGGGCTCGCTGCAGACAAACCCCATTGGCCTCTTCGCGCAGGCGAAGCGCAAGATGCCGATCGCGATCTGGGTAGGCGACCACGACTCTTTCTTTCCCGTGGAGACGGTCAGGGAGACCAAGAGGCTATTCGACTCCAACGGGTACAACGTTCAGCTCTCCGTCATCCTCGCCCACGATCACAATTACTACGCCATCTCGGATGAGATCAACCGGAAGGCCTGGAACTTCATCGAGAAGACCGAGATGCCCATCGCGGCTCCCGAAAGCCTGCCCTGAAACCGGTTCGTGATCCCCGCGCAGTTCTGAATCGGAACAACCTCTTGACTCTCCACAAATAGGCGATTTTGCACCCGTTGAGATTCGCCGTCAGCTCTTGTGGACGACCTCGAACGAATAGCCGTCCGGGTCGAACACATCGGCGGCATAGTATCCGGGATAGTATTCAAGCCGCGCCCGCGGCGAAATATTGTCCCTGGCGCCAGCGGAGATTGCCGCCCGGTAGAATTCATCGACCTTGTCATTGCTTTCGGCCATGAATCCCCAGTGAATGGCCGCTGGATCGGGCTTGCCCTGCTGGAGCCAAAAGAACGCTTGCTTTCCATCGCCAAGCCCCCACAGATCGGGATGGCCGCCTTGGCCCTTATAGGGTAAGAAGAACTTGATCTTGAGAGGCTTCAGCGCCGCCTCATAGAACGCCAACGAACGTTCGACATCGCTGACAGTCAGAATCATGAAACCAAGCATGGCTCTCTCCTTCATAGCAAAATCAGGGGTCACTGTACCCAGGACGAATGAACTCAAGTGGCTTTTTTCTTAAGAAAAAGCCACCTCTCAGAATCTTCGAGAGGATAATATTAACCCTGATTTTGCTCTAAATCACCAGGGCTTCAACCGCCTTTTCGCCATTGGGTACAGCGTGGATGGCGAGCGAGGGTATATTCATGCCCTCTGCTCTTACGGTTTGCACATCGTCGATTCCGATGAAGCCAAGAATCTGACGCAGATACGGCTCGACCGTATCCCATGGCTTCCAGGGCCCCTCGCTGAAGATTCCGCCGGATGCAAGCACCAGAATCGCCTTCTTGCCCTTCGCGAGCCCCTCTACGCCGGCGCCTGTGTAGTTGAAGGTCTTGCCGGCGCGCACAACATGGTCGATCCACGCCTTCAGAGAAGAGGGGATGCCAAAATTCCACATGGGGCTGGCAATCACCAATAGATCCGACGATAGAAGCTCTTCCGCGAGCCGGTCCGACAGATGCAACGCGTCTTTCAGCGATTCCGCCTCCGCCGGGTCTTTGGTGGAAATCGCTTTCGCGGCAGCTCCGTCCAGGTGGGGAAGTTTGTCCTTCGCAAGGTCACGCTCAATGATCGTGGCCTCTGGATATCGCGCCTCAAGCCGTGCTCTCACCTTGCCGGCCAATTTGCGGCTCGCGGATTCGGAACCGCGAGGACTCGATTCGACAATCAGAATTCGCCTCATCTTCAGCCTCCTCTTTACTTGATGCTTGCCTGCCGTTCGTTGATTCCATGGTGAGATTTTATTGTGAACAAGAATGCGCCTTGAGATTCGCGGCGCACATGAAAGCAAGCATGGGAAAAGCTATCGGAAGAAACCGCGATTGATTCGCGGTCATTGATTCCATATTCCTGGCCTCTGGCCGGCGATTCAGAATGAATCCGTCAAACTCATGGCCATTGCCCTACAAGCCCAGCACCAATCGCTGCGCCGCGAAGATTTCCTTGAGCCCCACCTCGGCCAGATCAATCAGCTCGTTCAGCTGCGTCCGGGAGAAACTGCCCTTCTCCGCCGTGGCCTGCGTCTCGATGAGGCCGCCGTCGGCGGTCATCACCACATTCATGTCCACCTCGGCCTGCGAATCCTCCTCGTAGCAGAGGTCGAGCAGCTCCGCGCCGCCCACGATGCCCACCGAGGTCGCGGCGACCAATTGCTTCAGCGGCGATGTCTTGAGCGTCCCTGCCTCGACCAGAGCGCGCAGGGCCAGGGCCAGCGCCACCGCCGCGCCGGTGATGGCCGCCGTGCGTGTGCCGCCGTCGGCCTGAATCACGTCGCAGTCCAGAATCACCGTCCGCTCGCCCAGCGCCTTCATGTCCACAACAGAGCGCAGGCTGCGGCCGATCAGCCGCTGAATCTCGTGCGTGCGTCCGCCGATCTTGCCTTTCTCGCTCTCCCGCGGCGTGCGGGTCACCGTCGCTCGCGGCAGCATGGAGTATTCCGCCGTCACCCAGCCGCGCCCCGAATTCCTGAGCCAGCCCGGAACGCCCTGCTCGACAGTGGCGCAGGTCAGCACGCGCGTATTGCCCAGGGAAACCAGCACGGAACCCTCGGCGGTCTGGACGTAGCCGGGAGTGAGATCAAGCGGGCGAAGCTGGGCCGGGGTTCTGCCGCCGGGACGATAAAAGGGCGAAGTGGAAGAAGTTTGCATGAAGAAATTGTAAGGGAAGCGCCCTCCCTGGTCAGTTTCAACCCCTCGGGAAAGGTTAGTTTCAAAACGGGAAGCGGTCAAATCGTCGGCCCGGAAGCGGAATCTTAGCGTAACTCATTGGAATCATTAAGTTTGCTCTAACTGAAGCCATCTCTCTTGTCCCATTTTGGGAGGTTTTCTGCCGACGGGACCAAATGCGTCTGTCCGGAAATTGGACACTAAGCCATTCCCTTATCAGTAACTTAGCGGAACTGTTCCGGTTTGGCACGCTGCGTGTATTAGAAGAGGACAACTGACCACGGAAGAAGCAGAAACGGGAAGGGCGAAATCAGAGGTCAGGGAACAGAGATCAGGGGTCAGAGATCAAAGATCAGGGGTCAGAGATCAAAGAACAGGGATTAGGGACTAGGGACCAGAAAGCAGAAACCGGGGAACAACGAGGAAAGGAAGCGGGCGATGCAGCAGACAAGACAAGCGGTGGAAGTCAAGGAATCCGGGCTGGCGGCAACGGGCCTGGCAGAACTGAATCAGGCCACAACGGCTCGGGCCGAAACACCGGCGGCCGGGGACGGGCGCAAGCGGGTCGAAACGGTGGTTGAAACCCTGGCCAGCCTGCACGGGGAAAGCGACAGCCTGGCCGCGGTGGCGCATGACACCCGGAACATGGTCGCGGCGCTGGGGCTCTACTGCGATCTGTTGGAGGAGCCGGGCGTGCTGACTCCTTCGTTTCATCACTACGCCGGCGAACTGAGGCTGGTGGCCACAGCCAGCCGCAGGCTGGTGGAGAAACTGCTGGCTCTCGATCTTCGCCTGGGGCCCATCGCCGATCTTTCCAGGCCGGCCGAGCCGCGCAGAACCGCGCGGCGGGAGAGCGCCAGCTTTCCGGAGCCGATGGCAGCCGAGCCGATCATGAACCTGGCCGGGGAAATGCTCGCCAACCGCAATCTTCTGGCGGCTTTGGCCGGGCCTTCCATCGCCCTCACCGTGGACGCCGAGGGCGGCGCGCTGCCTGTGCGGCTGACCGGCGAGGAACTGACCCGCATCCTGGTCAACCTGGTTAAGAACGCGTCCGAGGCCATCTCCGGCGGAGGCCGCATCCAGCTTGGCCTGCGCGAAGGTTCCGCTGCAACGGGAGCGTCTTCGTCCATGGGGTGGTCGGCCGGAGTCCCCAGGAGCCTGACGCTCACCGTGGAGGACAACGGCCCGGGCATTCCCGGCAATGCGCTCAGCAGGATCTTCGAGCCCGGCTACACCACCAGCGCCGCCGTGGGCGGCTTGACCGCCTCCCATCGCGGGCTGGGCCTCGCCATCACCCGCTCCATTGTCGAGGCCGCCGGAGGCAGCATTCATGCCGCGAACCGGGAGCCGGCCGGAGCCCGCTTCGAGATTGAGCTGCCCGTCCGCTCCCGCTGAGGCGCGAGCTGAAGGACGGAAGCAACTGACCGGAAAGAACTCCGGCAAAAACAGCAACAGGGATTCCATTTACCAATTTGCGCGTGAGGCGAATACAATGCTCGAAACAGTTCTAAACACGAGAAGCATGGAGTTTATCCCCCAACTCGCTGAACCGCAGGCGCGTCTGCACCTGCTGGTGGCCGACAATGACACGGCGGTCCGCTCGGCCTGCGCCGAGATTGCCGCCAGCCTGGGCTACGCGGTCGAAAGCACCGGCGACATGGCGCAGGCGCGGAGCCTGCTGCGCGGCGGCGCCACCGACATCCTCCTGGTCAATCTGCCCGCGGGAAACAATCAGGGCCTGGAGCTGGTCTCCGAGGTCAAGCTGCTCTACCCGCGGATGATGGTGATCGCGATGACCGCCTCTGGATCGGTCAACGCGGCCGTCGAAGCCATGCGCTGCGGCGCCAGCGACTACCTCGCCAAGCCCTTCGCCATGGACGAACTTTCGACGGTGCTGGACCGCGCCTCGGCCGGCCTGGCCACCGACACGGCGACCCGCCAGTTGCGCGAGCAGTTGCGCGCATCGCAGGGACTGGGCTCGATGATCGGCCGCTCCGCCGAAATGGAGAAGCTCTACCGCATCCTTTCCAAGGTCGCCCTCAGCTCCCACCCCGTTCTGATTCTGGGCGAAAGCGGCACGGGCAAGGAGCTGGTGGCCAGGACCATCCACGCCTACGGCCCCAACGCTCAGAAGCCTTTCCTGCCGGTCGACTGTGGCTCGCTGGTGCCCACACTGATTGAAAGCGAGCTGTTCGGCTACGTGAAGGGCGCCTTCACCGGGGCCAACCATTCCAAGGACGGGCTGCTGGTCTCGGCCGAGGGGGGAACGGTCTTTCTGGACGAAATCGGGGAGCTTTCGCTCAACCTGCAGGCCAAGCTGCTGCGCGCTCTTCAGGAGAAGGAAGTCCGTCCGGTCGGCTCCACTCACCGCGTTCCCATCAAGGCGCGCATCGTGGCCGCCACCAACCGCGATCTGGCGGCAATGGTCGAGCAGGGCAGCTTCCGCAAGGATCTTTTCTACCGGCTCAACGTAGTCAATCTGCGGCTGCCCGCGCTGCGCAACCGCCGCGAGGACATTCCTCTGCTGGCAGCCCATTTTCTGGACCGCATCAGCCGCGAGCGCGGCGCCAAGTTCGCGCTGAGCGACGAGGCATTGCGCGCCATGATGCGCCACGACTGGCCGGGCAATGTGCGGGAACTCGAGAATTCCATCGAACGGGCCTGCGCGCTTTCCAGCGGACCGGTGCTGCACCTGGGCGACCTGCCCACGCAGCTTCAGCAGGAAGGCCTGGAAGCGCGGCGCTCGGCAGTCCGCGCCGGCGAGCCAGCCGCCGAGGAGGGCGCGCCGCAGTTGACCACTCTGGCCGATCTTGAGCGCCAGGCCATTCTGGGAGCCATTCGCGCCCTGAACGGCGACAAGCTGCAGGCCGCGAAGCTGCTCGGCATCGGCAAGACCACCCTTTACCGCAAGCTGAAGGAATACGGCATCGCCGACCCGCTTCAAGACAGTGGTCAGTGAACAGTGGTCAGTGAGCAGTTTTCCGCTTCCGGTTTTCTGGCAACGACAGAGCATTTTCACGGATGGTGAAGGAAATTCCGTGCCCCATTCATTTCACGTTCTTTGTGAAATGAATGGGAAACCAGGAATTCAATCTCACAGAAACTGTGAAAATGCTCCAGCCTCG
>Ga0302274_10005178_pt1 | contig 11124 bp, 9 predicted proteins | sample III_Bog_N2_1_FD_198755 | JGI IMG/M metagenome (GOLD analysis project Ga0302274, IMG submission 198755) | Peat permafrost microbial communities from Stordalen Mire near Abisko, Sweden - III_Bog_N2_1 | ecosystem: Environmental > Terrestrial > Soil > Wetlands > Peat | place: Sweden: Abisko...
TGGACAATTGCTGGGGGGGTAAACTGCTTGGGACTTCCATAGGAGAGATTCATGCGTTCGGGCCTAGTGGTTGTGGTGTGTCTTGTGGTCTTGCTTGCAGGTTGCGGCGGTTCTTCCAACACTACTACCACGCCTACAATTCAGGCTCCGGTGGCGAGCGCGGGTGGGCCTTATACGGGGACGGCGGGGACGGCGGTGAGCTTTAGTGGGGCGGGTTCGAGCGATCCGCAGGGGCAGACGCTGACTTATGCGTGGAACTTTGGGGATAGCGGAACGGGGACAGGAGTGAGTCTGAGCCACACTTATGCGGCGGCTGGGACTTATACCGTTTCGCTGACCGTGACGAATACAAGCAATCTGACGGCGACGGCTACCAGTAAGGCGACGATTGCAGTGGCTCCGCTGTCGGATGTGGCGCTGACTGGGCTGGTGTATGGCGGGCAGACGCCGATTGTGGGCGCGCATGTGTACCTGTTTGCGGCGAACACGACGGGGTATGGCGGCGCGGGCATCGCGGCGTCGAGCAGCAATGCTTCGGTGTCGCTGCTGAGTGCGGCGGAGACGGGGACTTCGGACGCGGTGGGCGCGTATGTGGCGACCGGAGCGAATGGCGGATTCAGCCTGACGGGGGATTACACCTGCACCAGCGGACAGCAGCTCTATCTGTATGTGCTGGGCGGAGGGAATGCGGCGGCGGGGCTGTTGGCGGCGATTGGGAGCTGCCCCGCGAGTGGGAGTTCCGCGATCACGGTCACGGTGAACGAGGTCTCGACGATTGCGGCGGCTTATTCCTTTGCGGGATTTGCAACGGATGCGACGCATGTGTCGAGTTCGGGGACGGCGCTGGCGCAGGTAGGGATCGCGAATGCGTTTGCCAACGCGGCGAACCTGGTGAGTCTGTTGAATGGCACCGCGCTGGCAACGACTCCGGCGGGCAATGGGACGGTGCCGCAGACCGAGATCAATACGTTGGCGAATATTCTGGCGAGCTGTGTGAATACGGCCCCTTCGTGCAGCACGCTGTTGGCGACTGCGACTGCAGATGGGACTACTACCGGGACGAAGCCAACGGATACGGCGACCGCGGCGATCAACATTGCGCACAACCCGGGAGCGAATGTCGCGACGCTGTACGGACTGGCGAATGCGGTCTTTACTCCCAAGCTCAGCGCGCAGCCGAATGACTTCACGGTGGCATTGAACTTCACCGGGGGCGGACTGGCATTTCCATTTGGCATCGCGATTGATGGATACGGGAATGCATGGGTAACAAATCAAAATGGATACCTGGGCGTTACGAAGTTGTCCCCACAGGGGGCAGCCCTCTCACCGTTAACTGGCTATCGTGGCGGGGGGCTGGATACTCCTTTTCAGATTGCGATTGACGGTTCGGGCAATGCGTGGGTTACGAGTGCGATGGCAAACAACCTAAGCGAGTTTTCGAGTTTGGGGACTTCGCTCTCTCCCTCTGGCGGATATACCGGCGGCGGGTTATATGAAACGGGTTCGATCGCAATCGATGGCTTGGGAGACGTGTGGGTCGCGGGTAGCAACTATGCGGTTGCCAAGGTATCTAGCTCCGGTACACCGATCTCTCCCTCGATCGGCTATACGGGGGGTGGGCTGAATGGTTGGGCGAGCATGGCGATCGATGGGCTGGGGAATGTCTGGGTAAGTGGTGCCAGCTTGGCTGAGTTCTCTGCTTTGGGTGCGGCGATTTCTCCTTCCATCGGTTTTACTGGCGGCGGTTTGTCTCATCCGTACGCAATGGCGATCGACGCTTTGGGCAACGTATGGATGTCGAATGACACTCTTTATGGTGTAGGCGATGTTGCAAAGCTCTCCAACACTGGTTCAGCCATCTCTCCATCGACCGGCTATACCGGTGGAGGCTTGGGCTATGAGCCAACTGGGATAGCAATCGACGGCTCTGGCAATGTATGGGTTGGGAATATTGCCAACAGCCTGAGTGAGTTCACAAATGCCGGTGTGCCGTTGAGCCCGACGACTGGGTTTACTGGCGGGGGTCTGAGTACGGTGGGGCTGCTCGCAATCGACGGATCGGGGAATGTCTGGGCCACAAACCAGGGGTTTAGCAGCTACAGCGTTACGGAGTTTATTGGTGCGGGAACGCCGGTGGTGACGCCGCTGGCGGTGGGAGTGAAGAACAATATGCTGGGGACGCGGCCTTAGGGGCGGTAGAGGCGGGTACGGAGGGCAACGGCGAGGGCAACGGCAGGAGCAACGGCAACGACGCGGGTGCGTTGGGAGAACGGTTCGGGCGGTTGTGGCTAGGCGAGATGTGTCGGGGTTCTTCGACTGCGTGGCTCACGATGAGACCGTGAGCCACTCCGCTCAGAATGACAGCGCTATTTGTGGGCGCGGAAGAGAACAAGCAACGGCAAGGGCGAAATGCGGGGGATCCCTCCACTTCGCGCTGTGCGCTCCGGTCGGGATGACGGAGTGGGTGGGTGGTGCGGGAGTGAACGGGCAACGGCAAGAGCAAAGGCAAAGGCCAATACGGGGATTCTGGCTACGCCAGAATGACGACGCGGGGAGGGTGATGCGGTATGGTGGATGGATGGGCGTTGGAACGGGGATGCGGCGGCAACTGCCACCTTGGGCGATGGGGCTGGCGATTGCGCCGCTGGGGTTCTACTACGGGTTTGTGTCGACTGCGCTGCCGATCCTGCTGCGTGCGCGGGGCGTGTCGGTGGGCGAGATTGCGTGGGTATCGGCGGTGGGATTCTCGCCGACGTTCTGGGCGTTTCTGCTGTGCCCCATCCTGGATGTGAGGTTCAGCAAGCGGGCGTATGCGCTGACGTTCGCGGCAGTGGCTGCGGTGTGCCTTGGGGTTTCGACGATGCTGACGGGGAACCTGGTGGCGTTTACCGCGGTGGTGACGGCGGGGTGCGCGGCGATCGTGATGTTCGGCAATACGCACGGCGGATGGATGCCGGACGTGATCGAGGACAAACACTACTCGCAGGTGGGCGGGTCGAGCAACGTGGCCAACCTGGGCGCGGCGGGGCTGTTTGCGACGCTGGTAGTGGTGCTGGTGCGGACGCTGTCCGCGCCGGTGGCGGCGGGATTGCTGGGGCTTACCGTGATGGCTCCGACCGTGCTGCTGTTCTTTATTCCGCTGCCGGCGAAGAAGAGGCGGGGCGCGCGGGAGACGTTCAGCCACTTCTTCGGCGACCTGTACCGCGTGTGCCGGCGGCCGGGCTGCGTGCTGGGGCTGATCTGCTTCGTATCGCCGACGGCGTGCTTTGCGCTGACCAATTTATTTTCGGGCGTGGGTTCGGACTTTCATACGCCAGAACGGTGGGTGACGGCGCTGAATGGGACGGGGATGGCGGTTGCCTGCTCGCTGGGGTGCCTGGCGGGGATGTGGATTTGCGGACGGTTTCAACGGCGGACGGTGTATGTGGTGAGCGGGTTCGGCGGGGCGGCGGCGGCGCTGGGTCTGATCCGCGCGCCGCATACGCTGCTGTTCTTTGCCGTTGGCGTTCTGGTGTACGACTTCTTTACCGGGATCAACTACACGGCGTTTACGTCGCTGGAGTACGAGATTGTGGGGTCAGGGAATCCGCTGGCTTCGACCCAGTTTGCGCTGCTGTCGGCGAGCGCGAACCTTCCGATCAGCTACATGACGGCGGTGGATGGGCACTTCCACACGACGCATGGGCTGGGCGGGATGCTGGCCGTGGATGCGCTGTCGAGCATCGTGGTGGGGACGGTGCTGCTGGTGGTCTTCCACAGGATGGGACATCTGGGGAAGAGGGCGGAGATGGCGGTTGCGGGGTGACTAAGATGGCGGGCTGAGGCGGCCGGCGCGTTGACTCGGAATAGGGTGGTGGGATATTCTGGAAGCTCGCGCAGTCCCGTTTCTGCACGATAGCGGTAGGGTATGCCCGGAGATGGGCGTGGTTTGCCGCGTGGATGCAGCAGGATGGGACTACCGTGGTGGATGTTCCGGGAGCAGCTTGCAAGAGCAGATTCCCTGAACGCACTCACAACCACAGGCAATGCTTGCATAGGCAATGCGCGACTTCCAGGCGGTGAAGGGATATCCGCGTATGCGCAGGGAGCTGTTATTTGGCTCAGGGCTGTAGTTTGGCTCAGGGCTGTAGCATGGCTCCGATCTGCGTTACGCTGTGCCGTTTACGCTGGAGCAATGAAGATTGGCGTTCCGCCGCGAGGTTTGGCGGAGTGCATGGAAGTATAACGCAGGACGCAGTCATCCTCTTCCGTACGACGCCGGACTGGGCGGGCACTCTGAAAGACGAGCGAACGACAACAGGGAAGACGGCAGAACCAGGGAGTAACACGGCACAATGAATAACACAACAACGATACCGAGCGGCAAAGATATCCAGCGCAAGTGGTTTGTGCTGGACGCCGCGGGCAAGACGCTGGGCCGGCTTTCGACGCAAGCTGCGTCGATATTGGCTGGGAAGAACAATGTGCTGTATACGCCGTACATCGATGTGGGCGACCACGTGATTGTGGTGAACTGCGAGAAGATCGTGCTGACCGGGCTGAAGGCGAACAAGAAGCTGTATCGCCGATACACGGGATTTCCCGGCGGGCTGCGGGAAGAGTCCTTCATCAAGCTACTGGCACGGCGGCCTGAGGCGATCGTGGAGCAGTCGATCAAGGGGATGCTGCCGAAGTCGAAGATGGGCCGGCAGATGGCGACCAAGCTGAAGGTGTACAAGGGGCCGCACCATCCTCACCTGGCACAGCAGCCGATCGCGCTCGAAGGCAAGGCATAGAGATTCGTTTCCGCGCATGGCGTAAGCCTGCGCACGGCCAGAGGCCGAACCAGCAAGTTCTAAGGAGCAACATGGCAGATCTGATTCAGTACTACGGAACGGGACGGCGCAAGTCGTCGATTGCGCGCGTGTTTCTGCGTCCCGGCAGCGGCAAGTTCACGGTGAACAAGAAGGAATGCGATGTGTACTTTGTGACCCCGCAGCAGCGGGCGGCGGCACGGCGATCGCTGGGAATTGCCGACATTGGCGAGACGTTCGACGTGATTACCACGGTCCGCGGCGGCGGCGTGATGGGACAGGCCGACGCTGTGAAGCTGGGCATTGCGCGCGCACTGATGGTGTTCAACCCGGAGCTGCGCAAGACGCTGAAGGCCGAGGGTCTGGTGACCCGCGACTCGCGCGGCAAGGAACGCAAGAAGTACGGGCAGAAGGGCGCAAGAGCACGGTTCCAGTTCTCGAAACGCTAGTTGCTGGTTGTTGGTTGCTGGTTGTTGGTTGCAAGACGGAGCATCAACCCCGGACTGGAGACGGTCCGGGGCACGGAATTCAATCTCCCGCACGCGGGATAAATCCAGGCACCAGGGCTGATTTTTTCAGAACAGACTGCTGGCTGCCTTCACTAAGGAGCTAACTTGGCAAATATCACGATGAAGGAACTGCTCGAAGCTGGAGTTCACTTCGGGCATCAGACGAAGCGGTGGAACCCGAAGATGAAGGAGTACATCTTCGGCGAGCGCAATGGGATTTACATTATCGACCTGCAGAAGACTCTGAAGCTGTTCAAAGAGGCGTCGAAGTTCATCACGGAGCTGACCAGCACGGGCAAGCTGGTGCTGTTTGTGGGAACCAAGCGGCAGGCGCAGGACGCGGTGGCCGAAGAGGCGAAACGCTGCGGGATGCCGTACATCAACTCGCGCTGGCTGGGCGGGCTGCTGACGAACTGGGTGACGGTGCAGAAGTCGGTGAAGCGGCTGCAAGAGCTGGACGACATGTCGACCGACGGGCGCTATGAGCTGCTGACCAAGAAAGAGGTCATCAAGCTGGAGCGCGAACGCAAGCACCTGTCGGTGAACCTGTCTGGCATCAAGACGATGAAGCGGCTGCCGGACGCTCTGTTTGTGGTGGACTCGAACAACGAGGCCATCGCTGTGGCGGAGGCGCGGAAGCTGGGGATTCCAGTGGTCGCGGTGGTGGACACAAACTGCGATCCGACGCTGGTGGACTATGTGATTCCGGGCAATGACGATGCGCTGAGGGCGATCCGGCTGTTTACGTCGAAGATTGCGGACTCGGCCGCCGAGGGCGTGCAACTGGTTTCGGAGAAGGCGTTCGAGACTGAGATTGCGGACGTGCAACAGGTTGAGGTTGCGCCGGAGCTGGTTGGCGAAGAGGGCGAAGAGGTTGTGGATGAGACGATCGCTGAAGTACACGAGTCGGCAGGCGTGGCGGCGGATTCGGTCGAAGACGTAGTGGACGACGAGAACGTCGATCTGAATGCGGTGCTGGGCGGAAACGTTCGCAAGGCGCCTTCGGCTGCCACGGAGCCAGAGGCGGAGACGGAGCCGGAGCACATCGCGACCGGCGCGTAGGACTTCATCTTCTCAAGACGAGAGCGTGGAGACCGGCGAGAATCCGCTCCACGCTCTTGCTGCGTGAGGAGCTGAACGCGAGGCTGGATATATTTACGGGAATTGTTGGACCAGGAGAAGAAGAGGACAATGACGACTGAAGCAACTGTGAAGATCGATGCGAAGCAGGTGAAGGAACTGCGCGAGAAGTCTGGCGCGCCGATGGGCGATTGCCTGAAGGCACTGCAGGAGGCCAAGGGCGAGATGGAGGCTGCGTTCGTGGTGCTGCGCAAGCGCGGCATGGCGACAGCGGCCAAGAAGGCCAGCCGGACGACCAACGAAGGCGCGGTGGGAACGTACATCCACGCGGGCGGAAAGATCGGCGTGCTGGTAGAGCTGGACTGCGAGTCGGACTTTGTGGCGCGCACGGACGACTTCCAGGAGCTGCTGCGCGACGTGGCAATGCACATTGCGGCTGCAGACCCGAGATTTGTGGGGCGGGATGAGGTGACTGCGGCGGACATCGAGCGCGAGAAGGACGTGTACCGCGCGCAGGCCGCGGCGACGGGCAAACCGGCGGCGGTGATCGAGAAGATTCTGGAGGGCAAGCTGGCGAAGTTCTACGAGGAGTTCTGCCTGCTGGACCAGCCGTTCATCAAGGACCAGACGCAGACGATCGCGCAGATTGTGGCGACGAAGGTTGCCAAGCTGGGCGAGAACATCACGGTGCGGCGGTTCGCGCGGTTCAAGGTTGGCGCGGCGGAGTGGACCGTGGCGCAGACCAAGGCGGCAGAGGCGCAACAGGGGTAAGATTCCCGGAGAATTGAGCAAAATGTTGGGCCCGGGCGAACCAGTCCGGGCCCAACCTGTTTCCATACGCAATTTGAGTTAGGATTTGCGCGTAAGGCGGTGCGTGGGGTACTGTTGGCGCATCTGAGAAAGAGGCACACCGAATTGGTGTGTTCGGCAAAGGAGAACGAGCAAAGGCAAATACAGAGATTCTGGCCTTCGACTACGCTCAGGCCAGAATGACGAACGAAAGAGTCGAGGAGGATGCATGGAACTGGGAATGGTTGGGCTGGGACGGATGGGGGCGAGCATGGTGCGGCGGCTGGCGCAGGCAAGGCACCGGTGCGTGGTGTATGACATGTCGGCGGAGGCCGTGGCGGCGGTGGCGAAGGCGACGGGCGCGGTTGGGACGGGATCGCTGGCGGAGTTTGTGAAGAAGCTGGCGAGGCCGCGCGCGGTGTGGCTGATGATTCCGGCGGGGATCGTGGATGAGACGCTGAAGAAGCTGGTGCCGCTGCTGGAGACGGACGACGTCATCATCGATGGCGGGAACTCGTATTATCACGACGACGTTCGGCGGGCCGCTGAACTGAAGGCGAAGGGCATTCACTATGTGGACACGGGGACGAGCGGCGGAGTGTGGGGCGCGGACCGCGGGTACTGCCTGATGATCGGCGGCGAGAAAGATGTGGTGGCGCGGCTGGACCCGATCTTCCGCAGCCTGTCTCCGGGGATGGGCGGGATTGCGCAGACGCCGGGACGCGAGAAGCTGCACGGGACGGCTGACCAGGGCTATCTGCACTGCGGACCGAGCGGCGCGGGACACTTTGTGAAGATGGTGCACAACGGGATCGAGTACGGGATGATGGCGGCGTACGCGGAGGGGTTGAACATTCTGCGCCACGCCAACGCGGGCACTCAGACGCACGCGCTGGATGCGGAGACGACTCCGATGCGCAATCCTGAGTTCTATCAGTATGAGCTGAACCTGCCGGATGTGGCCGAGGTATGGCGGCGAGGGAGCGTGATCTCGTCGTGGCTGCTGGACCTGGCGGCGCAGGCGCTGATCGATAGCCCGGACCTGGCGAAGTTTGCCGGGCATGTGTCGGACTCCGGCGAGGGACGGTGGACGATCCGCGCGGCGATCGACGAGGCAGTGCCGGTGCCGGTGCTGAGCGCGGCCCTGTATGAGCGATTCAGCTCGCGGGGCGAGGACGACTTCGCGGACAAGATGCTGTCGGCGCTGCGCTACCAGTTCGGCGGGCATCTGGAAAAGACCGGCGACGATAAGGAGAAGGGTTGATGGCTGAAGCGCGTTCGGATGCGCTGGTGGTCTTCGGAGTGACGGGGGACCTGGCGCACAAGCAGATATTTCCCGCGCTGTATGCGATGGAGAAGCGAGGAGCGCTGAAGGCGCAGGTGATCGGCGTGGCGTTTCCGAAGTGGAGCTTGGAACGGCTGCGGCGGCGCGTGGCTGACAGCATCCGTCATGCGGCGGGCGGGGAACCGAAGAACAACGGCGACCGGCACGCTCTGGATTCGTTGCTGGCGCGGATTAAATATGTGAGCGGGGACTACACCGAGCCGGCGACGTTTGCGGCGATCAAGCAGGCGCTGAATGGAGCGCGGCGGCCGGCACACTATCTGGCGATTCCGCCGGCGCTGTTTGCGACGGTGATTCGCGGGCTGGGCGCTGCTGGGCTGGCGCGGGACGCGCGCGTGATTGTGGAGAAGCCGTTCGGGCGCGACCTGGCGTCGGCGCGCGAACTGAACCGCGTGGCGCACGCGGCGTTTGCGGAGGACTCGATCTTCCGCATCGACCACTTCCTGGGCAAGGAGGCGATCATGAACATTTTGTACTACCGGTTCGCCAACTCCTTCCTGGAGCCGATCTGGAACCGCAATTACGTGGCGAGCGTGCAGATCACGATGGCGGAGAACTTCGGTGTGAAGAAGCGCGGCGCGTTTTACGAGACTGCGGGCTGCCTGCGCGACGTGATTGAGAACCACCTGTTCCAGATTGTGGCGCTGCTGGCAATGGAGGCTCCGTCGACGCGGGACTATGGCGCGGTGCAGGCGGAGAAGGCCAAGGTCTTCGAGGCGATGCGACCGCTGAAGCCGGAGGACCTGGTGCGCGGACAGTACGCGGGCTATCGCAGGGAGGCTGACGTGGCGCGCGACTCGGATGTGGAGACGTTCTGCGCGCTGCGGCTGTTTATCGATTCGTGGCGATGGGCAGGCGTGCCGTGGTTTCTGCGCTCCGGCAAGTGCATGGCGACGACGGCGACGGAGATACTGGTGGAGCTGAAGCCGGCCCCGCAACGGCTGTTTGCCGACTCGATGCCGAAGCATGGGCGGGCGAACTATCTGCGGTTCCGGCTGTCGCCGGACGCGGCGATCGCGCTGGCGACCCGGGTGAAGACTCCGGGCAAAGAGTTCGTAGGAGAGCAGCAGGAGCTTTTTTTGTGCGAGGAGCTGGCCGGTCAGGAGATGCCCTACGAGCGGCTGCTGGGCGACGCCATGCGCGGCAATGGAGCGTTGTTTACACGGCAGGACGCGGTGGAGGCGGCATGGGCGGTGGTCGATCCGGTGCTGAAGAAACACGACCGGGCGCACATCTACAAGCGCGGAAGCTGGGGGCCGAAGGCGGCCGGCGCGTTGCTTGCGCCGGGCGGAAGCTGGCACAATCCGGGTGCGGATGAGTGCGGATGCTGAGAACGATTGAGTGAGGAAGTAGCGCTCTAACCCGCGGCGACCAGGCGACCGGCGCGGCTGACGATGGAGAGGCGCTCAGTGCTGAGGATGCTCTTGGCCTGCGACTTTGCGTGGTTTGCCCAGGGGCCGACGGGATCCAGGCGGACGTAGGTGAGCCAGTGGCGCAGCGAGCGGCGGCGATGGCCCTGGCGCTCGTAGGCGAGGGCGAGGTTGTAATGCGCGTCGGCGTACTGGGGGACGAGCGCGATGGCGCGCTGGTAGGCGGCAATGGCGTCGTTGAGGCGCTTCATCTCGTCGAGGACATTGCCGAGATCGAAGAAGGCGAGGGCGTAGTCGGGGTCGGATTCGGTGGCGCGGCGGTAGAGCTGCTCGGCGAGGGTGAACTCGCGCAGGTTGTAGTGGATGGTGCCGAGGTTGATGGCGGCGGCGGCGTAGGCCGGGCGCATGGCGAGTATCTGGCGATAGAGTTCGGCGGCCTGTGAGATTGTGGCGGGAACCTCTTCGAGACGCACCGCGCGCTGAAAGATCTCCTGCACATCGGGTTCGGGGACGTGGGCCGCGGAGCCTACGATGCTGAGCTGGCGCCTGGCTCCGGCCTCGAAGTCAAAGGCGAGCTGGCGGGTGACGGGATCGACCAGCGCTCCGTTGTGGCGGAAGCTGAGGTGAGTGCCGCGGCCTACCGCGCTGGCTTCGGTGAACGGGTTGCCCATGCCGGCGGCGCGGCGCATGGCCTCGACCGACTCGCGGATGCTCTTGGCGGAGATGCGCGTGGCACGCAGGGCGCGCAGGGTGCGCAACTGCGAGAGGTCTTCGAAGGAGTATTGTTCGTTGGCGGGAATCAGTCCGGCCTGCTCCCACGCGGTCAACTGGCGCGCTCGCAGGTGCAGGATTCGAAGGACGTCTTGACGGCTGTATCGGGTCACGTGTTGGTCTCGACAGGAACCGTTCCCATGCATCTGTTGCGAGTATGCGGTGTGGGCGCGTTACTCGCAAGGGGGTTCACGGGAAGTTCATCAAATACTCGTGGATATCGTGTACCAAACGAGGTTCCCCCTGCAATGAGCTGTGGATTTCGTTGTCTGGGGAAGAGACGAGCAACGGCAAGTACGAGATACGGAGATTCTGGCTACGCCAGAATGACGACTTCGGAGGTGGGGCAACCGCTGCTGAAAATACTTGGTGACAGATTATGGTTGGTAGCGCAAACTGGTTTGTGTAAATGGAAGTCGGCACGCGAAGGAGACGAAGATGGATCAAATTGAAAAACTTATGCA
>Ga0302274_10005180_pt1 | contig 11118 bp, 6 predicted proteins | sample III_Bog_N2_1_FD_198755 | JGI IMG/M metagenome (GOLD analysis project Ga0302274, IMG submission 198755) | Peat permafrost microbial communities from Stordalen Mire near Abisko, Sweden - III_Bog_N2_1 | ecosystem: Environmental > Terrestrial > Soil > Wetlands > Peat | place: Sweden: Abisko...
CCTACTCCTCATTGAAGACGCCGCCCAGGCATTCGGGGCAATGTGGTCCACGCCCGGCCAGCCAGCCCGTCCCGCCGGTTCCCTCGGCGACGCGGCAGCCTTCAGCTTCTATCCCACAAAAAACCTAGCCGCCTTCGGAGACGCGGGCCTCGTCACCACCTCGAACGCTGAGATCGACCGCCGCGCCCGCTCCCTCCACGCACACGGCATGACTCGCCGCTACTACCACGACGAGGTCGGCTGCAACTCCCGCCTCGACGAACTGCAAGCCGCCGTCCTCAACGTCAAGCTCCGCTATCTCCCGCGGTGGAACCAGCAGCGCCGCGACCGCGCAGCCCGCTACGACCAGCTCTTCCGCGAAGCCAACATCGCGGGCGGCTCCACATCAGACGGCATCGTCCTGCCCTGCACCAACCCACGCGCCACGCCGGTCTTCCATCAGTACGTCATCCGCGCCCCGCGCCGCGACGCCCTGCGCGCCCACCTCGCCGCCCAACAGATCGGCAGCGAGATATATTACCCGGTTCCCATCCATCTGCAAGCCGCGCTCCGCGACCTCGGCTACAAACTGGGAGACTTCCCCCAGGCCGAACTTGCCGCCGCCGAAGTCCTCGCCCTGCCCCTCTATCCCGAACTGCGCGACGACGAACAGCAAACCGTAGTCGCCGCCATCCGCACCTTTTACAACTAACGCGCTACAGCAGTCGCCGTGCGCCGGTGCTAGCCTGACAAACAGGAAGGTGACTGATGATCGCGTGTTCTCGTCGCTATCCGATCCTCCTGCTGCTTCTTCTATGCGTCCTGTCGCTTGATTCTCTCGCTCCGGCGCAGACGATGACGATCCGATTGGTCAACGGCAAAACGGGAAAGCCGTTGGCGAAAAAGGACGTCACAGTTTCTTTCTGGCGAGATGACCCTTCGCTCCGCAAAGGAGTAGCAGGGGTGCAGGTAAAAGGCGAGGAATGGGTTAACATCTCCCTCGATAAGCATGGAATCGGCTTGATCGATCTCCCACCGCTGGCAACAAAGGTCCAGGTTGTAGCGGGATTCAGGGAGGGCAGAGTCGACAACATAAGAATCCGCTATCGGCTATGCAAGTTGATAGGCATTCAATCCACGTTGAAGTCGGCGAACCTTCAATATGTGTCGCTGGACGAAATTACGACACACGGTTTCATTCCGGAAACCGACTGTACGCCAAAGCTCCCGGTGCATGCCGCACCTGGAGAATATGTCGTCATGGCGGTGCCGTATACCTGCTGGCCCATGTGCGGCTTTGACGTTCCCTAGAAAGTCGAATTGAGTAAAGCAGCTAACGGCGGACTCAGTCCTACCGCTTCTTGCCCTTGCTGGTCTTCTTCACCTCGGCCACGGGATGCGCCTCCGGCTCGTCCTTGCTCCCCGGCGCCGCGATCCGCCGCACAAGGTTCCCCTCCAGCCGATAGGTCTTCTCGATGGTCCGCCCCGGCGTCACCATTCCGGTCGCCGCATCGGGAACCACCGCGCCCGCGTCCGCCGCCAGCACCTTGTAGGTGAACGTCGGCAGCGCCATCTGCGCGGTCGCAGACTTGCCGTACGGGTCCACGCTGCTCTTGATCGTCACCGGCAGATACCCCTCGATATTTTTCTCGCGGTACGCCGTCTCGTAGCGATGCATCTTCAGGTTCCAGGTAAACACCCGCACCTGGTCGAAGTCGTACGGAAGCCCCGCTGTATAAGGTGACAGAACCGTCAGATAGATCGGGATGTCCTTGATGTCCTGCGGAGCGCCGTCGTCATGCACCGTGGCCAGCACATACGCACCCACGATCCGCTGTCCTTCCGAGTACTTTGCCACCGAGTCGGGCGCATCCACATCCACATAGTGCGAGAGCAGCCATCCCGCGCGTCCTTTCGCATCGCGCGCCAGCCACCAGTCCTCCATGGCAATCGGTGGCGCTGCCTCAACTCCCTGCGTATCCACCGCCTTCACGGGGGCCACACCCGGCGCCACCGGCTTGGGCAGAGTCGCCCGCTCGATCAGTTGCAGCTTGTCTCCCTCCGCCAGCCGGTAGAAAGTCTCGGTTGCCCGGCCCGGCCTCAGGTGCAGGTTCACGTCGTCGCGCACCACCGCCGAGGCCACCGACGGATCGTTCTTGTGCGTCTCCGCCAGGGCCTTGAACTCATCGAAGACCGCCTGCGTCGCCACGGCCTTCTCGTCGATCCAGCCCATCTCACCCTTCTCGGTCTTCACGCGGTAGAAGCGCCGTCCGTGCTCCAGCACGTCGAGCCGCTGGCCGTTCTCCACAGTCGCGGTGCGGTTGGAGACGGCAGCCACGCGGTCGCGAAGATAGGTCTGCTTGGCCGTCACGTACACCGATCCGCCCGCCGGCCCCGGCCGCAGATGCGAGCACCCGCTCAACATCGCAAACCACAGCACAGATGCGAAGAGGGACACCGCGAAACCAGGCCATCTGGCACAGCGAGATGGTCCCTTGAGGCAAAATCCAGAAACCGGCAGCATCCGGGAAGAAGGTCGCAGAGAACGAGTGAAAATTTTGTCCGGCACATTTTCCAGCATACAGGGCAAAATCCCCTTCGTGGGCACTTCTCCCGGCCGGAGCGGGGCGCCAGATCGGAAAATGGCATTTTCCCCATAAAAATACCCACTCCTGGCAGTTTTTTGCCGCTCCGTCCACGGCTAAATCGTCTCCTGTTGCAACTTCGCATTCCAACCCCTAAATTAGAGTCTTGCGCGAAGTGCCCTCTTGCGCATACAGTTGCGTACGGAAACAAAACCAATACAGGAAACCATCTTAAGCGACACCCTGAATCCAACTCCGTCCATCGCGCAATCGGATCGGCCACATCACTCGTCAACTGGTAAGGAGGCCCACACAATGGCCAGTAATGAAATCGCAATCCTCGACCCTGCGGCAACGGTCGACAAGCTCAACAAGATCGCGGCAGATCGCGCAGTGAATCGCAGGCGCTTCATCACAGCCCTCGGCATCACTGGTGCCGCAGCAAGCGCTGGATTATTGTCGGGTTGCGCCAACAACGCTTCCAGCCCTATCGCCGCTCTTGGTGCGGGCCAGACTGATACTCTCAACTTTGTACTCAACATTGAGTACCTCCAAGCCACCTTGTTTGCTTACCTCACCACGGGCAAAGACCTGTCAGCCTCGGTCACGGCAAACAGTGGTGCCATCACCGGTGCGCCCGCAGCTCTGGCTGTTGTTGCGCCGTTGACACAGCAGACCCTCGATCTGCTCAACGAGATCTATTTTGACGAGTTGAACCATGTGTCCTACCTGCGCAGCATCCTCGGCTCCGCGGCCGTTCCCAGGCCGGCGATCAATCTCGCCGCCTTCGGCACGATCACGGCAACCAATGCCCTCTCGATTGCAAGGCTGCTGAAAGACCTGGGAGTCACCGCATACGCAGGCGCGATCACGGGGCTCTCCTCCAGCAACACCACCTATCTCGGGCAAATCCTAGGCGCCGAAAGCTTCCATTCCGGTGCGCTGCGCCTGATCAGCATCCAGTACAGCACCCTGACCCCCGCCATCGCCACCTACCTTCCCTTAACAGATGGCCTGGGGTACGATGTTCCGCCAACCGATCTGGGTACCGCAGGTCTCGGAGCCGCCGGTCCAACCGCCAGCGGTGGTTTCTTCCCCACCTCCGGCGGAGCGGTAGCGTCGACCAACACAACTACCGGCATCGGATACGCCCGCACTATCCAGCAGGTTCTCCAGGTTCTTTACGGCGCCAGCAACATAGCGCCTGCACCTCACGGCTCCTTCTCGGGAGGCTTCTTCCCCAACGGAGTGAACGGCAACATCACAACCTCCTAAGCACTGGAAGGACGCACTCGAACCTGATCTCGACACGCTGACCGCATTCCATTATGACCCAATCTCTTCGCACACATCGCAAGTCTACTGACAAGGAGGCCAACGAAATGGCCAGCAGCAATGACATCGAAGTCCTCGATCCCACGGCATCGGTCGAGAAGCTCAAGAACATCGTATCCAAAGTCGCCCTGAATCGCAGACACTTCATGGCTGCCCTCGGAGCGGCAGGCGTCGCTGCTGGCACAGGATTGGTAACGCGTCGGGATGCACACGCTCAGCAACCCACGCCCAACGGCTTCCTGCAGGTCGACGTTCTCAACTTCCTGCTCAATATCAAGTATCTCAAGGCGACGTTCTATTCCTACATCACGCAGGGCGTCGACCTCCCAGCCTCCTCCTACGTCACGCTGGGAAGCAACCAGATATACAACGTGCCCTCCCAGGTCACAACCTTCTCATCGCAGATCAACGACATGTTCAACGAGATGTACTACGATGAGCTGAATCAACTTGTCGATCTGCGCAATATCATCGGAAACGCAGCCGTTAGCAGGCCGCTTATTAACCTGGCGGGAACGTCCGCCGCCAACACAACCTTCGCGGCCCCTTCGGCCACGATGACGCTCACCGCGGTTCAGGCCATCGCCCAGGCGCGGATGTTGGAAGACGTCAGCGTCACAGCCTTCGCGGGCGCACTTACTTATCTCACTGGAAGCAACCTCGCCATCGCCGCGCAGATTCTGTCCGTCGACGGCTGCCATGCCGCTGCGCTGCGCCTTGCCAGCATCCAGAACAACGCGCCGTATCAAGGAACGCTGTACCAAAGCTCATTCCAGGTCGTAACCACGTCGGGCAGCCCCAATATATTCAGTGTACTCACCTCGACAAAGGCCGTCCCAGGCGACATCATCACTGGCATCGGGATTCCACAGGGTTCTGTGGTCACGGCGATTACCGCCGCTGCAAATGCCACGCCCACCGGCATCGTCGTCACCGGCAGCTCGACCATCACAGGAGTGTCGAGCGTCACCGGGCTGCTGCTCGGACAGCCCATCTCTGGAACCGGCATTCCCGCCTCCACGACCATCGCGGGGATCACCTCCAACACGATCACGATCTCGCAAAAGACCACTTTACAAACATCGGTTGCACCAACAGGCTACAGCACCTCCGGCAGCTCTACCATCACGGGAGTTTCGAGCATCTCCGGGCTTATTGTCGGACAGGCCATCACCGGAAGCGGCATCCCCACCAGTCCCGCTACGACAATCGTTGCGGCCAGTGGCACCACAATCACAATGTCGCAGGCTGCCAACGCCACGCCCTTGGTCACATTCACCGGCGTCCTCAACAGCGGCAGCTCAACCATCACGCCAGTGGGGAGCACCTCCGGTGTGGCGACCGGACAGGTCGTCACCGGAACCGGCATCACCGCAGGGACGACCATCACGAACATCGGCAGCAATCTCACGTTGTCTGGGCCCGCCTCCGCCTCCAGCCCAACCACAAACATAGTTACATTCAATGGCATCGTCACCAGCGGCAGCGCAAACATCACGAATGTGGCCAGCACAACCACCGGATTGGTGGTTGGGCAGCCTCTTACCGCCGGTGTTGGCATCGCTGTGGGAACAACCATCAAGACGCTCTCCCTCGCCACAAACACGGTCACGATGTCGGCGAACGCCAGCGCCTCCAACACAGTCTCAACCACTGGCACCGCGACGTCCGGCAGCAATATCCTCACAAATATACAAAGCACCAACGGATTGCTTATTGGGCAACCCATCACAGGAGCCAATATCCCCGCAGGAGCGACCATCACGGCGCTCGGCACCACGGCGCCCTTCTCAATTACCATGTCGGGACCCGCCTTCTATAACTCAGCAGGAACCATATTCACAGCTCTCACCACCTCCGGCAGCAACTTGCTCACAAGTGTATCGAGCACTTCCGGATTGGTGGTCGGGCAGCCCGTCGCTGGAGCCGGCATCCCAACAGGAACGACCATCGCGGCGTTTCCACTAGCAGTTTCATTCAATGCCCTCACCACCTCCGGCAGCAACGTGCTCGCAAGTGTATCGAGCCTTGCCGAATTGATGGTCGGACAGACCATCACCGGGACTGGCATTCCTGCCAACACAGTCATCACGGCGTTTCCAACACCAGTTACATTCACATTCAATGCCATCACCGCCAACGGCAGCAACGTGCTCACGAGTGTATCGAGCACTACCGGATTGGCTGCCGGACAGGCCCTCACCGGAACCGGAATTCCTGCCAACACAGTCATCACGGCGATTGGCACTAACACAGTCACGATGTCGGCGAACGCCACTGCCACCATCACATCGGCAGAGACAGTCAGCGCAGTGTCCACGTATGTTGCAATGTCGGCAAACGCCACTGCCACCATCACATCGGTAGAGGCAGTCAGCGCACTGGCCACGGTTGTTGCAATATCGCAGAACGCCACCGCAACTCTGACGCCAGCCTCCTTCAAAGGCACCACCACCTCCGCCAGCAATGTACTCACGGCTGTATCGAGCGTTGCCGGATTGGCGGTCGGTCAGGCCCTCCTCGGAACCGGCATTCCTGCCAACACAGTCATCACGGCGGTTGGCACTAACACAGTCACGATGTCGGCGAACGCCACTGCCGCTGGAACGGCAGTGACAATCACCACGGCAACAAACTTTGTCTGTCCCATCATATTCAATGCCCTCGCTACATCCGGCAGCAACCTGCTCACGAATGTGCAGGTTTCGGCCGGTGGTAGTGTATCGGGTCTGGTGGTCGGACAGCCCATCTCTGGAACCGGCATCCCCGCAGGTACGGTCATTACGGTGCTTGGCACTGCGGCGCCATTCACGGTTACGATGTCGAACACCGCCACCGCAACGACTCCTGTTGCCTCATTCTTGTGCGACCAGGTCTCCGGCAGCCCCATACTCATTAATGTATCGACTACTGCTGGCCTGGCGGTCGGACAGCCGCTCGTTGGTGCATCCGGCATTCCTAACAACGCAGTCATCACGGCGATTGGCACCAACACGATCACGATGTCGCAGAACGCCACCTACTCCATCGCCGGCGGACAGACCGTAACCACGGCACAGTTCGTCACCAGTCCCGCACAAACGACCGTCACCAGTCCCGCCATGGAGCCAATCTACAGCGGAGGAACGGTCCTGACCAGTCCCACTCTAACCGCGCTGAGCAGTGCCACGACCGAGGCTCTTACCATTGGGCTGGGCTCCATCACGATCTCGCAACCTGCCACTGCATCGGGCTTTATCACAGCCACAATCGCCACGACGGATCCCTACGAGGTTGTGCCATACGACCCCGGTACCGCGGCCCTCGCCGCAGCTGGCCCAGTGCCAGACCCAACCAGCTCCCCTGCTGAGTATCAGGGGTTCTTCGCCACCCCCGGCTCAAGCAACGCATCCAGCACCAGCCCGGCCGGATTTGCCTACGCACGGACCTTCTCGCAGGTTCTTGGAGTCCTCTATGGCAATACGGCTATAAGCACCTACGAGGGCGGCTTCTTCCCGATCGGTGTCGCCGGCAACATCAACGTCACCTAACCCCTGCCGTTCACATGACTCCACGGAGTCTTCGGTCGGACCCAATTAAGACTGGAAAGGCCCACATCCCTGAGCGGGATGTGGGCCTTTTCCTTGACCTCAGTGGGTCGTCGCCAGCGCAACCGGCCCGGTCGGGTCCGTCCCCGTCGCAATCGACGTGGAAAAATCGAGCTTCCCCGCTATCGTCGGATCGTAGCTGTACATGGTCAGGTCGGGCGATCCGCCATTGGCCGCGGCCAGCAGATAATCCCCACTGTTATCCACCGCCAGAGCTGTCACCGCACTCCCACTCTGATAGGGAGACCCGCTCAATGCTGTCAGTACGCCACTGCTGCTGGCAATGCTGAACCCGGAAATTGTGCCGTCCGTCCGGTTCGCCACATACACATCCGTGCCAGCGGCGTTGACCGCCACCGAGAACGGCAGCGCCCCCGCCGAAAACGGGGACCCGCTCACCTGCGCCAGTGATCCGCCCGAACCGATTGTGTACGCAGCCAGCCCGCCTCCGGGGCCACTCCTCGCGATGAAGAGAAGCGTGCTGTCCGGGCTCACCGCCAGCGCGTTGTCGCTATTGGTCGATGCCGATCCCAGCGAGAGCGACAGGGGGGTGGTTAACGCCCCCGACGTCAAGGCAGTATCGAAGGTATACACCACATCGCCCGCGGTACCCAGCGCAAGGAACAGATAGTTGCCGCTCGGCGCAAACTTCACCCCATGCGCGACGACAGTCGCACCCGACGGCACTGGGTAGTAGGTCGGGTTGTACGCCGTCAGCACGCCGGTACTGGAGTTGATCAGAAACTCATCCAGAGTAAGATTGTTCTGGTCCAGCGCGATCAGCCAGTTTCCATCGGGCGAAATGTCCATCGACGCCACATACGCATATCCCACGGCGCCGCCGCCGTTCAGCACGCTCAGCGCTCCAGTACTGGAATTGATCGCAAACGCATAGATCGCGGTGTTGCTTCCGACAAACAGGATCGAGTCGGCGGGATTCACCGCTACCGCCGTAGGAGGAAACCCCAGGGAGTAAGACGTACCCGTCACCGACGTCAGCGTACCCGTGCCCACCGCAAATCCGCTCACCGTCTCCGTCGTCGCGTTCGCAACATATACATAATCGTTCGTCGGAGTGGTAGTGCTGCCGCCCGAGTTCCCCACTGCAACCCAGAACCCGGCGCATCCTGTCGTCCAACAGAGGGCCGTCAGGCCCAACACAGCCGCCACTCGCCGAAGCAAACCCATCATCGTTCCATTCCTCTCACGTTCCTCTTCATTTGACTCTACTCCCGTCCAAACAGCACCCACCTCTGCTGCCTGGAACCCACAAAAAAGCGGCCCATCGCTGGACCGCTCTCTCCTTCCTTCTGAGATCACGCGAGGTCGAAGCGATCGAGGTTCATCACCTTGCTCCAGGCTGCCACGAAGTCACGCACGAACGCCTGCTGCGAGTCGCCGCACGCATAAACTTCCGCGAGGGCTCGGAGCTGGGAGTTCGAACCGAAGATGAGATCGACTACGGTGCCCGACCACTTGAGATCGCCGGTCGCCCGATCGCGCCCCTCCAACACGCCTGCAGATGTAGCGGACTTCTGCCACTTCGTGTTCATGTCGAGGAGATTCACGAAGAAATCATTGGTCAAGGTTTCGGGCCGCTTTGTGAAAACGCCATGTTCGGACTGCCCAAAGTTTGCATTCAGGGCGCGCATGCCACCGATCAGGACCGTCATCTCGGGAACGGTCAGGGTCAACAGGCTCGCCCGATCCACCAGCAGCTCAGCCGCGGATTCCTCGCGTCCCTTCCGAATGTAGTTGCGGAATCCGTCTGCGGTCGGCTCCAGTACGGCAAAGGAATGCACATCTGTCTGCTCCTGCGACGCATCCGTGCGGCCTGGCGAGAATGGGACCTTCACATCTTGGCCGGCCTTCTTTGCGGCTTTCTCGACGGCTGTGCAGCCGCCCAGAACAATCAGGTCAGCAAGCGAGACCTTCTTCCCACCGGGCTGCGCGCTATTGAAATTCTTCTGGATCGCTTCCAGCGTCTGAAGGACCTTAGCCAATTCGGCCGGCTGGTTAACCTCCCAATCCTTTTGCGGCGCGAGGCGAATGCGCGCACCGTTAGCTCCGCCACGCTTGTCGCTGCCGCGGAACGTAGCAGCCGACGCCCAGGCCGTCGTGACCAATTGGGAGATGGAGAGTCCGGATGCAAGGATCCTGACCTTCAGGGCCGCAATATCCTGTTCCCCGATCAATTCATGATCCACTGCGGGAGTGGGGTCCTGCCATATTAGCGGCTCCCCAGGAACGAGCGGCCCGAGATACCGCGAGCGAGGTCCCATGTCGCGGTGCGTCAGCTTGAACCATGCCTTGGCGAAGGCATCTGCGAACTCCTGCGGATTCGCCAGGTAGCGCCTCGCAATCTTCTCATAGGTCGGGTCCAGTCTCAGAGAGAGGTCCGTCGTGAGCATTATGGTGGCGTGCTTCTTCGACGGGTCGTGAGCGTCCGGCACGGTGGCCGCTGTAGATGCGTCCTTAGGCGTCCATTGGTAAGCTCCGGCTGGGCTCTTGGTGAGCTCCCATTCATGGCCGAACAGGTTCTCCAGATAGTTGCTGTCCCACTTCAGGGGGTTGGTGGTCCATGCGCCCTCCAATCCGCTGCCGATCGTATCGGAGCCTTTGCCGCTGCCAAAACTGTTTTTCCAGCCCAGGCCCTGCTCTTCGATGTCGGCATCCTCGGGTACTGGACCGACATACTTGTTCGGATCGGCAGCGCCATGAGTCTTACCGAACGTGTGTCCGCCCGCGATGAGGGCGACTGTCTCCTCGTCATTCATCGCCATGCGCGCGAAGGTCTCCCGAATATCCTTGATCGCGGCGACTGGGTCCGGCTTGCCATTGGGTCCTTCCGGATTCACATAGATCAGGCCCATCTGAACAGCGGCGAGAGGATTGTCAAGCTGACGGTCGCCGCTGTAGCGTTCGTCTGCCAGCCACTTGCCCTCAGGTCCCCAGTAAATATTTTCTTCCGGCTCCCAGATGTCTTCGCGCCCACCGGCGAAACCCAAGGTCTTCAATCCCATCGACTCCAGCGCCACGGTACCAGCCAGCACAATCAGGTCGGCCCAGGAGAGTTTCCGGCCGTACTTCTGCTTGATCGGCCAGATCAACCGGCGCGCTTTGTCGAGGAGCACGTTGTCCGGCCAACTGTTGAGGGGAGCAAATCGCTGCGACCCAGAACCCGCGCCGCCGCGGCCATCGGCGATACGGTATGTGCCTGCGCTATGCCACGCCATACGGATGAAGAACGGCCCATAGTGGCCGTAGTCCGCAGGCCACCACTCCTGCGAGGTCGTCATCAAGGCATGCAGGTCCTTGATCACAGCATTCAAGTCGAGGCTTTTGAACTCCTCAGCGTAATTGAACGCCTCGCCCATGGGGTTGGACAGTGGGCAGTGCTGGTGCAGGGGCTTCAGGTTCAGTTGATTGGGCCACCAGTCTGCGTTCGTTTGGGTCCCGGCCAATGTGGATTTGCGGTCACCGTTCGACATCGGGCACATTGATTCGTCTGACATACATCACCTCGATTTCGTCTTTGCTGTTCCTCTAACAACCCTCTCTAGTTCAGCCGTTCCCCATCCGTCTTGCCATGCCGCGCGTCCAGTGGCTTGCGTCCGGCAAAACCATCCTCC
>Ga0302274_10005187_pt1 | contig 11107 bp, 7 predicted proteins | sample III_Bog_N2_1_FD_198755 | JGI IMG/M metagenome (GOLD analysis project Ga0302274, IMG submission 198755) | Peat permafrost microbial communities from Stordalen Mire near Abisko, Sweden - III_Bog_N2_1 | ecosystem: Environmental > Terrestrial > Soil > Wetlands > Peat | place: Sweden: Abisko...
CCGTCGAAGCTTTCCCGCGCGGCCGCGCTCGGGCTGCCCCGCGAACTTTTTCTACCAGCTCTTTTGTGATCCTATCGATCGACAGAGAGATGGTTCCGCCTGGCTTGGCTATGTAATCTACGGCACCGAGGTTGAGCGCCTCGAATGTGGCTAGCGCCCCCTGATCGGTGAGCGAGGAAACCATCACTACTGCGACAGGGCGTTCGGCCATGATAAGGGAAAGCGCCGTAAGCCCGTCCATCTCCGGCATGTTGATGTCAAGTGTCACAACATCCGGCAGAAACTCCCGATTTTCCTTCACCGCTTCGGCACCGTTTCTTGCCTGGCGGATCTCGAAGTCTCCTTCGGCCTGAAACAGCATCATCAATTGCCGCCGCATCAGGGCAGAGTCGTCAACAATTAGCAGCTTGACCATGAGTTCATCCGGTCACCGAAGCCAGTGCTGTCAGTTCTGCCTGTGCCATCAGGTGCGGCGGATCCAGCAACTGCACCATGCGCTTCTGCTTTTGCAGGTTTGCCATTCGGCTCAGCAGCAGACTCTGTGCGGTGGATAGTTGCGGCGAAGGCTCAATGGCCGACTTGGGAATTCTCAGCACCTCAGCCACTTGATCGACGATAAAGCCAGTGCGCACCCCGGAGATCAGGAAAACCATGATTCGCTGCCTGTCGCTGCGTTCAACCTCGCTTAGACCCAGTCGCCTGCGAAGATCGATTACCGGCAGGACCGTTCCCCGCAGATTGATGACACCCTCGACAAAGGACGGAGCCTGCGGGACTCTGATCAGATTCTCCGGAACCCGCACGATTTCCTGCACGCTGGCAATCGGCGCGCCAAACTCTTCCTTGTCAAGGCGGAAGATAACCACTTGCTCGTCATCGTCGAGTTGGTCATCAACCTCCACTGCTTCCCGATTCACTTTCTGCTCGCTCTCGGTCACGGCGTTCAGTGCCTCCTTGATCGCAGAGTTGTCGAAAAGATTACGCGCAGTCATGATCGACACCATCCGCTTCCCGTTGTCTAGCCTGCAGATCGAAGTGATCTCGGCCATGTTGCCTTCCCGTGCCAGCAACGCCGGCAATGGATCAACACCGGACTTCGACACTCGGAGCACTTCGCTGACTGAATCCACGACCACGCCTACGGAGACGCCCCCTAGGGTCAGCACAACAATGCGGCTCTTGTCATCGAGTTCGCAAGGGGGCAGCCCAAACATGGTTCGCAGAATCACCAGCGGCAATAGACGGCTGCGCAGCGTCATGACTCCCAAAACATGCGAGCCCGAATGCGGCACATGAATTACCGTTTCCGGTACCTGCACGATCTCTTGCACGTCTTCGATTGCGATGCCATACTCCTGGCCGTTCACGTCGAAGCTGACGAGTTGCAATTCATCGCTGGAGTCTTCGTCTTCACTCTGCGCGCTGGTTTGCTCGGCGCCGGCAATACCCGTCTTTTTAGTGATTGCTGCAATTTGCGCGAATTCCCTTTCGACCAACTTGGCGAAGTCCAGCACCATGATCGTGGGGTGGCCGCCGACATCCTTTATAAGACTCGACAGTAGCTCAGTGTTCATTGTGGTGCTTAGTTGTCCAACAGCTTCGATTTGGCTGGAATCGACGCCTACTACGCTTGAAACCCTGTCCACCACAAAACCCAAAGGCTGACCTACGTCTATCACCAGGGCTCGTGTCGCATCGTTGTGCGGCAGGTCGGCGAAGCCGAACAGGCGGCGCAAAGAAATGATCGGCAGCACTTTGCCGCGCAAGTTTGCGAGCCCCTCCAGTGCGGGGGGCGCCAGCGGAACACGCACCACCTCCGGTACCCGGATGATCTCTCTTACCGGGGACATTTCGGCCGCGAAGACCTCATCTCCAGAAAAGAACGTGACAAACTGTTGCGTGGTTGAGGCGCGCTCGCTGATTTCGTCCCCCTCGATGCTCGCCTCATCCGGTTTTACCTCAGGGTCGCGCTGGTCGAGGATAATCTCCTCGGCGACCGCCCCACTCGTGTGGTGCTCCATTCGTTTTGATTTCATGATGGCGTCCCCTTACGCTGCGCTCTGTAGTTCATCTGCCAACGATGAGATTTCTTCGATGGCGGAAGAAAGATCCTCGGCCACCTTGGATTGTTGCTGCGCAGCGCCGGCTGCCTCGGTAGCAGCTTTGTCGGCCTCCTGGGCTGCGGACGAAATCTGCTCGATGCCCTTCTTGACTTGAAGAATGGCGGTGGCAATCTCCCCGGCCGCAGAGAGAATCTCCTGTGCTCCCTGTTCCACGATCAAAATGTCGCTCTCGATGGTTGTCAGATCGGCATTCGTTGCCTTGGCCTTCTCAACCTCAGCAAGCGCGGTTGTCACAATCTCTGTAAGATCGCGGCCTACCACGCCGATCTGGTCCTGGACCGCCTTGACTAGATCCTTGATCCGGTCAGCATTCTCCGACGAATCGTGCGCCAGGTTGCGGATGTCGGTCGCTACCACCACAAAGCCCTTGCCGAACTCTCCGGCACGCGCAGCTTCAATGGCTCCGTTCACGGCCAACATATTGGTCTGGATCGACACAGTGCTGATTGCTTCGACGATCTTGTCGATACGTCTGGACACCAGCTCCAGATCATTCATCTGCTTGATACTGCCGCGGGAGGCTTCGGCTGAAGTGGAAAGGCCTGTAACCAGGACATTTACCGCAGCCTTGTTTTCGCCCAGCAGTTTCTTTATCGCCAACGCCTTCTCTGCGCTGATGGTTGCGCGCTTCTGTGCAATCTCGGTGCCCTTTTCAATCTGGTTGGTGGCTGAAGAGGATTCTTCGGAAGCTGCCGACTGGATCTCCGCGCCCTTGCGGATCTGGTCCAGCGCCGTCATAATCTGAGCGCTTGATCGATTGATTTCCTGCACTGCCGATGACAGTTGCTCGGCCGAAGACGCCACCTGCTCAGCGCTCTTGGCCACGTCGGTCGAGTTCTTCAACTCCTCAGCCAACTCCGACAATCCCTGTGCGGTCTGCTCACATTCTCCCAACGCCTTCGTCTGCTCTGCCACCGTCTTGGCCGACTCTTCGGATGCCGCCGACTGTTCTTCAGCTGCGGTCGCGATGTCCTGCGAGCCCTTCAGTGCCTGCTGCGAAGCCACGTTGGACTGGCTTGCATTGGTCGCGATCTCCTGGATGCCCTTCACGATTTCGATCGCATCCACCCGAATCTGCTCAAGTTGGGTGGTAATGATCTGGCCCTTCTCCACCTCGACTTCGATCGTCATGGCCGATGCGTTGATACCCTCGGCAATGGTCTTCACTTCCTGCTGGATCTGCCCCACCAACTCCTGGATCTGCTTGGCGCTTTTCTCCGAGGTCTCAGCCAGCGTACGCACTTCATCGGCGACCACGGCGAAACCCTTACCGTGTTTGCCGGCACGCGCTGCTTCAATGGCCGCATTCAGGGCAAGCAGGTTGGTCTGATCGGCAATCCGCGCCACTGCCTTGACAATGTCGCCGATCGTAGCAGCTTGCTTCTCCAACTCAGAAACCAATTGCACCGAAGCCAACTGCCTCTGTGCAGCTACTTTGACATTGGCGATCAGCCCGGCCACGTCAGCACTGGCCCGAACAATCAAAGACTGACACGCCTCACCCTTGGAGCTGCTCGCATCGGCATTTTGGAGTTGCCGAGTGATCGAAACGCCCACCTGTTGAAATGCGGCCAGAGATTCCTGCGCCGCAGTCGACGCCTCTTCGGCACCGGCAGCAATCTGATCACTGGCGCGCTTCAATTCCTCGGCCGCCGACGACGCTTCAGCAATGCCTGAAGCCAACTGGCCCGTGGCAGCTGCAACTCGTTCCGCAGCTTGTTGTTGCTTAGCAAGGGTTCTTGCCTTCTTGCGTTGCGCTTCGGCTTCACGGGCAACAACCGCTGAACTCTTTCCTTCGCTTAAAACGGCCGTCTGCACGGCGAACTTCTTTATAAGTGCCATTGGAACTTCCTCTCGGTTGAGCAAGTGCAGGAATCCACCATACTTCCCGGGAGGGATTCCGTTGGACGATTCGATGTGCCGGGAACTTAGCCTGAGATAGGTTTGTTCGAGGAGACTCTTTGAGACTCTACTATGAGTCTGGCCCCTTTCATGTCGAATAGCAAGTTATATCGTAGTTAGTCTGGCATCTTGCTGATTCGCAATACTATTGACATATCTAATCTACAGGATCATATATAGATGGCCTTTATTGATCAGCAATAATAGAGTCCGATCAAAGTTTCCGATATATAAATAGCAACACGACTGTCCGGTAAAACTTCTTGTCTGATCGCGTAACCACTTGTAGTGCAATCGTATAGAGACGATTTTCGCTCGCCGCGATTTGAATTGCGCCAACCACCCTCCGACCGTTGAGCATGGAGGGATGAACGAAGGCAAGAGCATCTTCTCGCAGTTGATCGGTTTTCTCCCCGACCGCGATTTCCGCCGCTGTGTCGCCCGCTATCAGGGCGACAGGTATGCAAAGAAGCTTTCTTGCTGGGATCAGTTTCTTGCCATGGCCTTTGCGCAACTGGCCTATCGCGAAAGCCTGCGCGACATCGAAGCCTGCCTCGGTGCGGTCGGCCCCAAGCTCTATCACATGGGCTTTGGCTCGGCGGTGGCACGTTCCACGCTGGCCGATGCCAACGAATGCCGCGATTGGCGCATCTTTGCCGACTTCGCGCAGGTGTTGATCCGCACGGCGATCAAGCTCTATGCCAACGATGCGATCGGCATTGCCGACGTGCGCGATCTCTACGCGCTGGATTCGACGACCATCGACTTATGCCTGAGCTTGTTTCCCTGGGCGCGTTTCCGCAAGCACAAAGCCGCCGTCAAAATGCACACGCTGCTGGATCTGCACGGCTCGATTCCCACCTTCATACGCATCACAGATGGCAAGGTACACGACGTCAATATCCTCGACGAGTTGACCTTGGAAGCCGGAGCGTTCTACGTGATGGATCGCGGCTATATCGACTTCGGGCGACTCCATCGCTTCGTGCTGGAGTCGGCCTTCTTCGTCGTACGCACCAAGACCAACGTGATCTTGCAACGCCGCTACTCGCGCCCTGTCGATAAGAGCACGGGCTTGCGCTCGGACCACACCGTCATCCTGACCGCGCCGGGGTCGGCACAAGCTTATCCCGATGCACTGCGGCGCGTCACCTTCTGCGATCCAGAGACCGGCAAACGCCTGAAGTTCCTGACCAACAATTTCGCGCTGACCCCGCTGGCCATTACAGAAATCTACAAGAAGCGCTGGGCCGTGGAACTATTCTTTCGCTGGATCAAGCAGCATCTGCGCATCAAGGCTTTCTATGGCACAAGCGAGAATGCTGTCAAGACGCAAATCTGGATCGCTGTCTCGGTATACGTGCTGGTAGCCATCGTGCGCAAGCAGCTCGACCTTGAAGTTAGCCTCTACCAGCTTCTACAGATTTTCAGCATGACCCTGTTCGAGAAAACCCCCATTTTACGGGCACTTCAGAGCATAGACTTCCAAGGGGATTTACTCCGTTCCGGCAACCAACTGAATCTGTTCGACTTTTAACCGGACAGCCGTGAAATAGCAAATATGCTTGTTAGTTAGGTAGCGCCGAGAATGCTTGCCTCGGATCTTCTTGATGATATCCTTACACCTCACATCGTAAACGTAACTACTTCAACAAATCCGATGCGTTCTTAACATGTTAGGGCTTGCCTATACACAATGGGTTTTCAAAGGCGAAGCCCTTGGCTAGAAAGTTACACGGGGATGTGTGAAGTGGAATAGTATCTGAGGAGTTCTTGCTTCAACTGCTAAATCGCAACCATTTGTGTGCCAACTCGCCGGAGACAGACATCCTTCATTAGCTTGCATTGTTTTCGGCAGGGACCTGGTCACTGAGCTACCTGTGCAAAAGGGAACATCCCGCGGATCAAGAGAAAGGTATGATCGCGGCCTCGCAGGATGGTGTGCGCTCATCGCTTGTATCTGCCAGCATCATGGCAACTTGTGCCGGATCAGGAGGTATCTATGCACTTGACTGTCGTCCTCGCCGTCGGCGTGGAACCGTCGCTCTTGGCGACACAGAGCACAGAATGGAAATCCGCTGGATACATCGTTCAGTCCGCCTATTCGATAAGAGAGGCGATCGGTCACTTCAAAGCTGGAGATTTTGATTTGGTGCTGCTGGGCAATTCCATCTCTCCCGAAAACAAGGAGAGGCTTACTTTTCTGATTCGCGCATCCGGTGCGAAAACCCCCGTGGTCCTCTTGGAGAACGGCTCGACCAATTTCGACTCGCTCGCAGAAGCGACGCTCAAGAACGACTCAAATAAGATTATTGCAGGGCTAAGAGCGTTACTTGGGAACGCAGAGACATTTGGGGCAGTGGAGGGGACAATCCTCTACGGCAATGCGAGTAAGAGGGCTGCGGCGCAACGCTGAGAGGAATTGAAGATCGTGGATTGTCTCGATAGGCAGGCACACAAACGACCTCAAACCACTGGCTCCGAGAGAAGATGCTCTGCGGAGATAGTTGAAGCCGGGACACAAGGCAATTCGTGGAATTTCTCGATGCGCCAGGACTCCGCAACTGAGTGGAATGACGCCCGCGCCGTTTGGAGAACAGGGGAGTTCTGCAAATACCTCCCGCCAAAAGCTATGCTTGAGTTTGAATCGCTCGCAGTACCGTACTGGTGTGAAAAGGCTACGGTGCTGCTCAAGGAGGGAGAGAGACCAGGCAGCGCGTTATTCCTGCTTGATGGCAGAGTAAGACTGTCGATGAACTCAATTGAAGGCCGGCGTCTTATCCTCGGAGTCGCCGCCCCGGGAGATATCCTCGGACTTGCCGCCGTGGTTTCCGGCCTTCCCTATGAGATCACGGCGGAAGCGCGCTTTCCTTGCAGAATCACATCGCTTCCGCGACAGAGCTTTCTCGACTTCCTCTGCAGTTACCCGGTTGCATGGCAGAACGTAGGATGCCAGATGGGCCTTGACCACAAGCGGGCGTGCGAACAGTTACGCCTGCTTGGCTTTCAATTGACCGCGCCGACAAAGCTGGCTTTGCTATTGCTTGAATGGTGCGGTGAGGGCCAGCGGAAGGAGCGCAGCGCTCGAATCCACTGTCCCCTCACTCACGGGGAGATCGGTCAATACATCGGCCTGGAACGCGAAACAGTGTCACGTATCTTAGCAGACTTCAAGAACCGCGAGCTTGTGGAACAACGGGGCACGACTCTGGTCATTTCGAGTCTTCGCGCTCTGGAGATCTACGCAGGCCAACTCTGATTGATAAATGAGCCAGAACAAAGAATACAATTGACTGAGCGGAAACCCCATCGGGAAATGGTTGAGGGAGCGGCGCATTTAGAGGGCTTCCCGCATGCGCTGTGAAGTGAGCGTTAATCTAATGATTTGCGCCCGTTGAGCGGCCCCGTGATTCACTCTCTGACCGGATCCTTGAGGTGGGCAAGAGCAGCCGTTCCCCGCTTAGCGATAATCAGGGATGGTGTTGAAATGATACGAAACTACATTTGGATTGCTTTGATAGTGGGTGTTGGCGGACTAGTACTGTGGGGATGGTGGTACCATCATCGTCGCGCTTGGTCCACGCCTCAGCAAGATGAATCCATGCGACGTCACGTGAACAAGAACTATGACTGAAAGAACTTTGCACGCTGCATCGAGACATGTGTCAAAGAGGCTCACCTCGAAATCACTCAGGAAGGAAAGGCCGGTTTATGACATATTACGGAGCATTAGAGCTCGCTCGATCATTCCGCACGGTTCGCAAGAACACCATCACAATTGGGGGTCTAAGCCCAAACCGCCGAAGATTCCGAGAGGCCGGTTTCGGCTCATTTCCCGTTCAAACTTTCCGTAATTTGGCTTAAAAACGGAAAGTTCTGAGGGGAATCCCTACCAAATCAAGGCAGAACGGGTACATATTTCGTCGTCCCAAGCATCGTAAACAGGAAAGTTTGCCGTCGCGGAAAAATCGGCGCTTTGGGCGCACACCCCCAAGTACGCCAAATAGCGTGCAAAGATCCTATGACCGCCGCCGGCACTGCGTGACACGGAACGTCGCTGAGCGGATTTCGATCTGTGCTTGAGGTATTTCTGGGAATCTCCTTGCGTTGTCTTCAGGAATGAGGGGCCGGGCGGCGCCAATCGGGTGTATATTTATCTCCATTGAAGTGCAACTTATCCTTTCCTCAGAATGCGGTAACAGAAGGCCCCAGGGCGTCAATCTCTGGGGCCATTCTGCGAGAGCGGAAGAGTCCAGCCATAGGCTGCGTTGTTGACCTCCGCATCGCAATCTGAAAAAACCAGGGAAGACAGGCGGTCTTTCTAGGTCACGGGCCGGCCAAGCTGTTCAGGCGCTTCTATCGGTGCCTTGGCTCCACCGTGTGGGTCCGGCGCGAGGAGCGAAAAGGGATACCTACCCCACATGAAGCCTCAAGAACACGCGTCTACGGGCATTCTGGCGGGTCGTTTTTCCGGCTTTGGCGGAGGATTGCAGGTCTTGGGGCGTAGCGCAAATTCGAAGGACTCTTTCGCTGCCGCGACTTGCCAGGGGCAGACCCAACTGGAGGAGAGGTATGGGTGAACGGTGCTTTCGAAGGATTGAATCCAACCCTCTCGTCTGTGGCGTACACAATGTGCCGCTCGTGGAAACTCAGGTTCCCATTGATAGGAATGCCCCACTGCTTGGGCAGATCACGTGTCTTGTATGCCCCATCAGCGGAGCCGTTGCGCTGGACGTCGACGAACACAAAGCGGGCACCCAGGAATGATTCGCAACCCTCGGCGTTCGCCGCAATGGATGCGGCGGAGTCGAGCGGCTCGTAAAAGCCATAGAGCCGGCTGATATGGAGCCGATATTCAGAGAGGGTGTAGTCGCTGGCAAAGAGGCGCGACATCGCGGGACTGCTGCCCAGGCTTGCGTGAAGAGGTCGCGTAGCTTCTCGAACAGCTTCCAGCACGCTTCTTACGGGCGGTTTCGGCAGACAATCAAGCATTCTTGCCTCCGGACAACGCGGCCTCAGGGCTTCGAGCTTGAGGTCGGACCCAAAGCCAGGCAATCCGCGGTAAGTCTCCGACTATAGAGCTCTTCGCTGGATGATGACCGAGCGTTAATGCACATGGGAAGGTCCTCAGGCGTGCGCCGGAAAGTATCACTTTCAGAGTTTAATGGCGCAGTTTGTTCTGAATTATTTGGCGTAAGCTGTTTGGCATGGATCAGCTTGCCGGGACTATCGGAAGAGTTCCAGAAGCTGGTGTCGAACTGTACTCAACTTGTAGACAAAGGTGATTTGGGCACTCAGCTTGTAGAAACACTGCTCAGGACCAGTAGACCGCATCCGATCGCCAAGAGATAATGCCGCGCACTTGAGGGCCATCTGCCATGGTTGAAGAGGTCACTCCACCCGGGATTCTGTCGCCCGAACGGGCAGATGCACTGCGCTATGTGGCACGGCAGCCGATTCTGGAAACGCACGGCAGGATATATGCCTACGAATTACTTTTCCGCGCTGGTCCTGAGAATATTTTCCGCGGAGATGGCGACCTGGCCACTCGCACCATGCTCGACAATGCGGTGATGTTTGGGCTGGATAAGTTGACGGCGGGCTTGCCGGCGTTTGTGAACTGCACTTTAGAATCGCTGACGAAGCGCCTGGTCAACGTTCTGCCACCCAGCATTACGGTGTTGGAGATACTGGAAACGTTGGAGCCCACAACCGATCTGATTGCTGCTTGCGGCGAGTTGAAGGCGGCGGGGTACCGCATCGCGCTCGACGATTTTACCTGGAAGCCGAAGTTCGAACCGCTTGTAGAATTGGCCGACTTCATCAAGGTTGATTTTGCCCGGTCAGATGCTGCGGCTCGGCAGAACTTGTTCGAGCGACTGCGCGACAAGCCAATGGTGTTGGTGGCGGAGAAGGTGGAGACACGGGAGGAGTACAAACAAGCCTGCGCGGAGGGATTCCCCTTGTTTCAGGGGTACTACTTCTGCCGTCCACAGATGGTGAAGAACCGGAAGGTTCCTGCCAACCGGCTTTCTTATATCCAGATTCTTCGCCTTCTGCAGCAGGATCAGCTGAACCTGCTCCAGCTGAGTCAGCTTGTGAAGCAGGATGCCTCTCTCTCCTTTAGATTTCTGCGACTGGTTAATTCGCCGCTGTTCGCTATGCGCCAGGAGGTTAGCTCGATAAAGATGGCGCTGACACTACTTGGCGACGATACGGTCCGCCGCGTAGCCACGCTGGCCATCACAAGCGAGTTCAATGCCAATCAGCCGCCAGCGATTCTTCAAATGGCCTTTGTTCGAGGCCGGTTCTGTGAATTGGCCGCCGGCCTTTGCGCGTTGGGGCAATCCGAGCAGTACTTGCTGGGGATGTTCAGCCTGCTTCCGGCGATGCTGCGCATCGCGATGGCGGAGCTGGCTCCCGCGTTGTCAATTCGCACGAATATCAGGGAAGCGTGGTTAGGCGCGATGAGTCGTGAGAGCTGCCTTTTGCGTTGGGTCGAGTTTCACGAGCTCGGAGATTGGATTAAGTGCGATTTGATCGAGCAATCTTACGGCTTGAACCAGGCCGAGATGATCCGGTGCTACGCGGAGGCCGTAATTTGGGCCGATGCGGTTCTGCACGTCGCAAGGCGCTGAATGCCATGCCTCTCCCCGCCGGGATGGGAGCAAGTTCAAGAAAGCATACGCCATATGACGCCGAGAGAACTACGCCTGATTTAGGAAAGTGACACTACGCTTCGCATCGAACACCCGAGGTGCCGCTCGCTATCTGGATTATCTCACGAGAATCGGCCATCAGACGAGAGTTATACGACCGCATTTTAGTTGATTTGAGTAACACCTTCTCAAACTCCTCCAACGGCAGAGGCCGACTGAACAAGTAGCCTTGGAACAATTGACATCCCAGGCAGAGAAGGAACTCCCGCTGCTTTTCCGTCTCAACGCCTTCGGCAATGACTGGGAGGTTGATCGCCCGGCCCAGGGATATTACGGACTGTGCAATAGCTGCGCTAATGCAGTCGGTGAGAATGTCGTGTACAAATGAGCGATCGATCTTTAATTGATCCAGGGGCAGGCGCT
>Ga0302274_10005193_pt1 | contig 11103 bp, 8 predicted proteins | sample III_Bog_N2_1_FD_198755 | JGI IMG/M metagenome (GOLD analysis project Ga0302274, IMG submission 198755) | Peat permafrost microbial communities from Stordalen Mire near Abisko, Sweden - III_Bog_N2_1 | ecosystem: Environmental > Terrestrial > Soil > Wetlands > Peat | place: Sweden: Abisko...
GAGCTGGATTTCTTGGATTATTACAATCTTACATTCTCCTGCTTGCAGTTCCGGCACTTTTTTCTGCATTTTTCACACATCGTTTAGCATCCAGATTCCTTGGATTCGATGCCTCATTATCAACATTTGTCTCTCTGGGCTATGCTTTTTCTATCCAGATTGTTGATTCTGTCTGGTATCTCCCATTTTCTATGATTGCCTGGACATTCCCCATTGTCATATACGCAGGACTTTTGGCTGGAGAGCGCCAGTGTTTGAGGACTTCCTTCCTTTGGTCTCTGGCCCCATTTGTCGCATTTTTATCCGGCTACGTTCCTCTTTGCGTTGTTTCAATTGGGCTCGCTGCTGCCACGACACTTTTTCTTATATTTGATTGCATCAAAGATTTGGAACGGAAGAAACTTGTAATCAAAATTTTATGGTGTTGGTCGCCAATCCTAATCGCTTGCATTTTTGTCTTTCCCTACTACATAGAGCTATTCCAATATAATCAAAACGTAGAGATTACCCATCAATCACATTCATTGGATATAGTCGCATATATTACAGCCGAACCTGTTGGCAACCTTTTGCACTCCTTGTTTCGCAATGTGTTGTTTTCAGGCTCGAGCCACAGATATGAATTTGATTTTTTCATAGGTATTATTCCTTTTTTAATTATCATTTTACTTTTTTCACAACGAAGAGACGAAAAAAAACAGAGCCCACAAGATTTCCTTCTAGCCGGGTGTGTTACTTTTTTCTTCTTCTTCACACTCTCAATTTTCGGCGAAGCATCCCCCATAAGTGATATATTTTATTTTTTTATCCCTGTTGTAGGATATATGCATTTATATCAAAGATATCTCGTTATAACGCAATTCTTCTTAATTATCTTTTTGGCTATAGGGCTCGATCGCGTAACACAAAATCCTAATTTGGATCTAGTTCGCAAGTTATCCCTTATTGTTACGATTGCTGTTTTTGCTCTTGCAGGATATGTTGGACATAATCTTTGGGGAGGCCTAGGCCCTATTACGCCTCAGTTAGTCATAGAATGCATTTTTTCTTTATTATTTTTAGTATCGTTTTTTGTATTTTCTCGCAAAGGCATTATCCTTGCTGCAACAACAATGATGTTTTTGATTTCACTTGGAAGCTTTTATAGTTTTGGTCATGGGGATGAAAACAATATTAAATATAAAACATTGCAAACGATCACTTTTGATCCAGTAGCAATGGGCAAGTTATCCGATTATTTTCACCAAAATTCAAACAAAGAACTTATAAAATACGTTGATCTACTCGCAAATCCAGAACCTTTTGTTCCCAAGAACCTGCCATGGTTTTTATTGGATCGCGTTAAACTCTCAAGTTACTATGGCTATGATTGGCATTTGGGGGCGGATTATCTTTACAGGATGCACGCGGGAATGGCCGTTCTTCCAAATGAACAAGACCTCTTGATGCGGCCAGATTGGTCATGGCTACAAAAAACCGGCGCTGCTTTCGTTCTATATAAAGATGGAGACAAGGGCAATGATCCCGCGCTAAGTTCTCTTGTTGATCTTAGCGACCCTTCACGGGTATTGAAGTTTGGACCGAATGAGAAATTTATATTTGCCCCGTTAAAATACAAAAACCTAAGTCCGTTAGCTCCTTTTAACTTTGATAATGGAATTATTTCTGCTTCCGCTGATGATCCCAGCTCGCACATTGAAAAATTTAAAACTAATTTTGCAGGAAAAATCAGCCTACAGGTTGAAACAAAATCCCCAATCACAATTCGCTACCTCTTTTGGCCCAATAAACATTTGCGGGCGTATATCGATGGGAAAAGAATAGCTTGGGATAAAGTGAATGATTTATTGCAAATTACGGCCAGTGCAGGAAAACATGTTATTGAAATTGACTATGTAAATATTTTGCTGTCTCTTTTTCTTATTTTGTACATCACCTATACTGTACTTTGGATAGCTGTTTCCTTACTTCCACAAAGAATATTACCCAAAGCTCTCACCAAAATAGGTGGGGGCTGTTAATCTTTTCGTGATTTTATGCGGTAGACTGCAAATAAGTGTATTTTATGCCTACCCTCCTAGGCTCATAGCCCAATAAAGCACAAACAGATATAACCCGTTAGTTAGCTTGATGGCGGCGATAAAGACGAAGAAAAAAGCGCCATGGAGGACGATAAACCGCCCGCACAAAATTAGGCAGCGGCAGACTTTGAATTAATTCACAGAGTATTCTGCGTTTTTGTGTAACAAGTAAGTTCTCAAGTGAAAGAGATGTGGGTGCTAGATAATCTCGCGTGTTCGCGGCACACTCTAGAAAATCGAAGCGAGCGGGGTTCTGATCACGCAATATATTACGTTCATCCTCTTTTGTTTTACCATCAATATTAAAAGGATCCTGAACATCAATAACGATCGTAGCCCGCGGAGAAACCGCCCCCTCTTCAAGGCTTGTGAGGCCTAGAGGTGCTAATATATCAAGATAGGGGAGTACTGCTTCTAGTTTGCTCACTTGAGCGGTTCTTCGGAACATCATACGGCCATAACCTGAGGGGTCATTTATTACATGTTGGGTAAAAAAAATCTTTTCACTTATGTTGTGCTGTACGGCATCTGCCAATGGCTGTCGCAGGAGACTGTATGAGAAAGCAAAAGTTCGTTCAGGATTTGCTTCAAGCGTGCCGACAAGACCTTGTATATGATTGCTAAACAAAACCTCATTGGGCGCAACAAAGGAGTACAGGGATTGAAGTGTTAGCTGATCATCATTGCGTAATATATCTGCAAGAATTCTTCCGCGTGGATGGCGCTGTCTGATGTTTCCGTTCTTTGTACGCTCATAAAAGGCAATAGTTTTTAATGCAATCTTAAGTCCACTTTGCTCTATCTCATTATCTATTTCTTTTCCGTATTTTAGCGCATCGTGGCTATCGGCAACAAGCACAGCGCGGCAGGCATTGTAGTGCTGCGTCTTAAAATTGGTAATATGACGTTGAAGAATTTCCAGGCTATAATCGGGAAGCAAAAGATAGAGAGTGACCTCTGGAGATGTATTCTTAGGCACATAAAGACTTTCAAGCTTTTGACGACGCTGTTGAAAACCATCATATATTTTATGAAGTGAAACATCGAGACGAAATTTCTCATTGAATATCGCTTGCGCTTCGCGTGCTAACTTTAATGCCTCCTGAGGATTATTTCTAATCCATGCCATATGAGCATTTACTTGTTCGACGATTTCATCACATGGCAGAGTGGTATCTATATAGAGTATAGTGTCGCCAAAATGCTTCTTAGTAAATTGGTTCTCATCGCAGATGGCCACAGCACCACCAGCCAATGCTTCAAACAATCGATTTGACATCATGGAAGATTTTTTGTGTGCTTCGGAAGATAAAACCAGAACGATCCCGGCCTTATTAATCGCAGCAATCGATGATACTCCATCGAAAGGCAACTCGTCGACATAGCTTTTGTAGCCATCCCAAACGCGAACGCCTTGCAAATGCCGTGGGCCATAAATGCGCAAGTCTCCAGTAGAATCAAGTGCTTTTAGCAATTCTTGATGTCGCGACCGACCTTTTCCGAGACGTTCCCAATTTATACCGACATAAAAAAGTTTAGAATCTCCCAGCGTCGGTTCAAGAACTGGATCTGATAGAGAATGAAACATATAAAACTCTGGTTCCGCGCGTGTCGGATCGGACGAAATCATACGAGCGATCATGTCATCTGCGCCGGGAGAATCGCAGCTCAAGAAGTCATCGTGCGTCATGAGGTTTCGTGAACAACGGATGTATCCAAAATCATGGTAAAATTGTAAAGGATTCCAAAGCGCCCCAAAGGAGAAAATGTCGTATGCCTTTGGCGTTTGAAAATGCAAATGGATCACAAAATCAAGGTCAGCTTGTGTCATCTGGCGATGGGGCGGATCTATAGTTTTCCCGACATCATCAATTTCAACACACGTCAATCCTTGATTTTTTGCGGTGCGCTGAAGGCGTGCTATACACTCATTCTCCGCTGTCCTGAGATGGGGCCACAACTTTACAACACCAAATCGGCCCATCATTCCACTTGGCAAAACAAACTTATTACTCATAAACCTTTTCCTTGGTGCATTCATTCTCTCCGGACCGATGGTTCGTTCGACTGATACCACGTGAAGGTTTCTTTTAACCCTTCGGCTAACTCATAAGCACATGAAAAACCAAGGGAGGCAAGCCTTGAAACATCATAGGCTCGTAGTAATTGACCATTTGGCTTGCTTGTATCCCAACACACAAAATCTTGCATGCCCGTTAAATTAGCGAGAATAGATACAGCGTCCTTAATACCATTGGTTTTTCCTGTCGCGAGATTAATAACCCCAGTGGAGGAATTCATCAATAAAACCAATGCTCGCACCGCATCCTTGATATAAAGGAAGTCACGTTGAGCTGAGCCATCGCCCCATATAACAACTTTTTCGCCACTCTTCTTGGCGTCATAAAATTTTTTTATAAGTGATGGAACAACATGACCTGTTTGTATATTGAAGCGATCAAATGGCCCATAGAGATTGGTACTTATGGCCATAACAAAAGGCAGTCCATAATTTTCTTGATAGGCAACGAGCTGCGCCAGCATACTTCGTTTGGCTTGAGCGTACCCATATTCGGAATGATGAGGCTCTCCCATCCAGATCGTTTCTTCCCTTAACGGATTACAAGGAAGCGGATCCGGGTACATAGCAACGGTTCCCATGGCAACGATCTTTTTAACACCAAACTTTTGACAAGCGTCAATGACATAAGTGTTCATTAACAGATTATCGAGATAGGCAGCTCCTTGGTCGTTCATATTGCCGCCCAAGCCGCGAACACGCCCCGCCATGTGAAAGACGTAATCAGGTCGGTACTTCTTGAAATAAGCGTTCACCTTTTGAGGATCAAGAAGGTTGCATGCCGATGTATCAGGCGTAAGAATTGATAGATATCCCAATTGTGATAAATGGTTGGACAAATTATGTCCGACGAGCCCTGTACCTCCTGTGATTAGGATAACATCTGTCTTTTCCATATTTATCATCCGTTTATCAAAGAATAAGAAGGCGCGTGTCGATGATCAAGTAAGTCGCCGTATATCCGCTTCAACCATAATTTGTACAAGTTTCTCAATGGGCATGCTGTGGCTCCACCCAATTTTTGCTTTGGCTTTTGTAGGATCGCCGATAAGTAGGGAAACTTCGGCCGGACGATAATGATGCGGGTTTATTTTAACCCATGTCTTACCTGACTTCTCATCAATACCGACCTCTTCCACTCCGCTGCCCTGCCAAACAAGAGAAATACCCATAGCTTTAGCTGTCATTTCAGTAAAGGATCGGACAGTGTTCGTTACCCCCGTGGCTAAAACATAATCTTCTGGCTTTTCTTGCTGTAACATGCGCCACATGCCATCGACATAGTCCCCGGCAAAACCCCAGTCTCTCTTGGCATCAAGATTACCTAACTCAATCGCATTACCTTTTCCAAGATGTATTGCTGCAAAGCCGCTGGTAATTTTTCGTGTCACAAATTCTGGACCACGCAACGGAGATTCGTGATTAAATAATATACCTGAGCAAGCAAAGATATCGTATGATTCTCGATAATTAACAGTGATCCAGAATCCATATAATTTTGCTACACCATACGGGCTTCGAGGATAAAACGGGGTGTCCTCGTTTTGAGGAACGGCCTGAACCTTACCAAACATTTCAGAAGTAGAAGCTTGATAGAATCTTATTTTTGGATTGACTGTTCGAATAGCTTCTAAAATGCGGGTCACAGAAAGACCATCAAGATCCCCAGTATAGATTGGTTGATCAAAAGATTCAGCGACGAAGCTTTGTGCAGCTAAATTATAGATTTCATCAGGGGCAACGCGTCCAACGGTGCGTACAATGCTTGTGTGATCCGTTGCCTCCATGCAAACAAGATTCACGCGATCAGCAATTCCTAATTCTTCTAAACGCCAAATATTACGTGAACTCGAGCGGCGATAAGCACCATAAACTTCATACCCTTTTTCCAAAAGGAATTTGGCAAGATAGGCACCATCTTGTCCCGTGATACCTGTAATTAATGCCTTTTTTATCATAGGGTTATCCGTTGTTTGAATGAAGATTGGTCTAATTAAGGCAGAATCGTCCATTTGTCGATGGAAAATCCACCACTTTGGGCTCGAATACCCCCTCTGCGATGCTCGTGATACAGATACTCCCAAGAAGTTTACTCGAAATATTAACAGAGCTTTCTGTTAGGGAACAATTTGAAAGAGTGGGCTCTTTTAGGTGAGTAGAAGCTTAATTCTTCTCATGAGAATGAAACTAACCAGACACATTTTTTGAGATTCTAAGTTACAGAATTCTGTAGTTGTCGCACCTAATCCTTCTGCATAAGAGAGCGCCAAGTTGAAATGATTCACTTTTTGAAAAAAGGTCATATTATCAGGGGTAATTGCATAAAACAGGGGTTTTCTATACTTGAGGTCAGGCGAGCTATGTCGTACTGTTGCCCCACTGCGGGAACCAACCCGATTGAAACTGAGATGAATCATGACTAATCAAAAGAATATCAAAGCTGTAATTTTGGCGGGGGGTAAAGGTACGCGCCTAAGCGAGGAAACCGTCATTACACCCAAGCCACTTGTGGAAATTGGTGGGCGGCCAATCCTATGGCACATTATGAAGATGTATTCCAACCATGGCATTAATGATTTTATTGTTTGCTTGGGCTACAAGGGCTTCAAGATTAAAGAGTATTTCTTGAATTACAGCCTACACAACGTCGATATCACTATTGATACGATGAATGGCGTGCGCTTACACCAGAAAGCGACAGAAGATTGGCGCATCACCCTTGTGGAAACAGGTGAAGAAACGATGACGGGGGGGCGTCTAAGGCGCGCTCGTAAATATCTAGGTAATTGTGACACTTTTTGCATGACTTATGGAGATGGGGTTAGTGATGTAGATGTCTCTTCCAGCATCGACTATCATCACAAACATGGCAAGCTTGCCACAGTCACGGCGGTACATCCTTTAGCACGGTTTGGCTCGCTCGATATTTCCGGAGGCCAAGTAAATCGTTTCGTTGAAAAGCCCGTTACAGAAGGTGGTTTGATTAACGGTGGATTCTTCGTTCTATCTCCCAAAGTTATTGATTACATCGATGGCGACTCTACCCTTTGGGAAAAGGAGCCTCTGGAAGGCTTGGCGCGCGACAAGCAGCTGATGGCGTTCGAACATCACGGCTTCTGGCAACCCATGGATACGCTGCGCGATCGTCACCATCTGGAAGAACTATGGTCCAGCGGTAAAGCACCATGGAAATTATGGGAAGATATCACTCCACAGGATATTGATGGGGAAGATGTAGGAGCAGTTTATCAGTCTTCTAACATCATGCATACGGCATGACAGACGCCTTGACTGCGCATAACTCAAAAAATCCTTCCCCAGATTTTTGGAAAAGCAAACGTGTCTTCTTGACCGGGCATACGGGTTTTAAAGGCGGGTGGCTGGCCTTGTGGCTACATCAACTGGGAGCCATAACGTACGGTTATTCCCTTCAACCTCCGACTGAGCCTAACTTGTTCTCCGTGGCTCACGTTAAATCTAAGATTGCAGAACACCAAATCGGTGATATCCGGGATCTACCAATACTTTTGATGGCAATGCGGGAATTTAAACCCGACATTGTATTACACCTAGCTGCACAGCCAATCCTTCGTCTTTCCTATGATGAACCGGTTGAAACATACGCGACAAACGTGATGGGAACAGTGAATGTTCTGGAGGCCGCACGACAGGCAGGAACTTCGCGTGTTAATCTCGTCGTGACTACAGATAAATGCTACGAGAACAGAGAGCAAATATGGCCCTATCGCGAAAGCGACGCTATGGGAGGACACGACCCCTACAGCAGTAGTAAAGGCTGCGCCGAACTAGTTGTTTCTGCCTATGGACGCTCTTTCTTCAATCAGGCCACATCTTGCGTGGCCTCTGCTCGCGCAGGCAATGTAATTGGCGGTGGGGATTGGGCCAAAGACCGACTCATGACCGATATCATTGCGGCCTTGTCGAACAACCAACCACCTATCTTGCGCAATCCTGCTGCGATACGCCCATGGCAACATGTACTCGAACCTTTGGCGGGATATCTTCTGGCGGCTGAACATTTATGGCTCACAATGCCGCGCGCCCCTGAAAGCTGGAATTTCGGCCCCGAAAACGATAGTGATGTGTCGGTGGGCCTTGTCGCTAAAACTGTTTGCAACATATGGGCAGAAGACATCGAACCAAAGGTACACGCCGATGTGCGCAACTTGCATGAAGCCAAGTTGCTGCGTCTGGATTCCAGCAGAGCAAAGGCCGATCTGGGTTGGAAGCCACGCCTCACTTTACGTGAAGCCCTAACGATGACGGTTGCCTGGTACAAAGCTCGCTTAGAAGGAAAAGATATGCAAGCTGTTACATTGGCGCAAATTGAATCTTATCAATCACCTTCTTTATTTAATATCACAACCCTTTAAGAGAAAACCTCATGAGCAAAACCTTAACATCAACTCAGACAGCAGCTGCTGATCAAGGCGGACAACTTCGCACTGAAATCCTGGAGCTTGTGGCTCGTTACGCTGAGGTAGCTCATGCCCCCAAACCATTTAACGCAGGGCAAAGCCCTGTTCCGGTTTCGGGGCGCGTCTATGGAGCACCAGAAATGGTTTCTCTAGTCGAAAGCGCGCTGGAATTCTGGCTGACGACGGGGCGTTTCAACGAGATTTTTGAAAAACGTTTGGCTAAAATACTAGGCGTTTATCATGTACTGACTTGCAATTCAGGTTCATCGGCTAACTTGCTAGCAACAACTGCTTTGACCAGCCATATGTTAGGTGACAGAGCCCTTAAACCCGGCGATGAAGTGATAACTTGCGCCACCGGTTTTCCGACGACGGTTAATCCATTGCTTCAAAATGGTTTAGTTCCCGTATTCCTTGACGTAGATATACCTACCTACAACATCCGCGCTGATTTGATTGAAGAGGCGATAACTGAAAAAACGCGCGCCATTATGGTGGCGCACGCCTTGGGCAATCCATTTGATCTTGATACGGTTATGACGGTTGCCAAAAAGCATAACCTGTTCGTGGTAGAAGATACATGCGACGCTTTGGGAGCTACCTATAATGGTCAGGTGGTAGGAACTTTCGGCGATATTGGCACTCTCAGCTTTTACCCTGCGCATCACATCACGATGGGCGAGGGTGGCGCCGTTTATACCAAAAGCGCCACAATGAAACGCATCCTGGAATCTATTCGCGATTGGGGACGTGATTGCTGGTGTAACCCGGGATGCGATAATACATGTAAAAAGCGTTTTGGTTGGCAACTAGGCGATCTACCATTCGGCTATGATCATAAATACACCTATTCCCATCTTGGCTATAACCTGAAAATCACAGATATGCAGGCTGCTGTGGGCTGCGCTCAGCTGGACAGGTTGGACGGTTTCGTGGCGTCTCGCCGCACTAATTTTACACATTTAAAAAAAGCGATGAAACCGTACGAAGAATTTTTTATCTTGCCGGAAGCAACGCCAAATTCTAATCCTTCGTGGTTCGGGTTTGTAATGACTGTACGTGAGGGCGCACCCTTTGCGCGCGACCATCTGCTACAGTATCTGAACGAAAAGAAGATCGGTACACGATTACTCTTTGCTGGAAACTTGATGCGCCAGCCCTATATGAAGGGGCGTAATTATCGGGTACATGGCGAAACAGTTATGAGCGACATCGTAATGCGCGATACTTTCTGGCTTGGTGTATATCCCGGACTAACCGATGAGGCGATTGATTATATTGCCGAAATGATTGGTCAATATTGCCGCAATGATTATAGACTATAAAGTCATACCAAAGCGCTGCTAACCGCTTAGTGTGACCTCCATTTTAGGAGATAGACAAAAGTCAAAAGATCAGAAATGCTAAGAAATACCCATAAAATTCTATCGACAGGACAATTCTTCTTCCGTACAAGCAGGCTACTAGCAAGAGGATGAAAATATTATGGCAAAGAAAGCTTTAATCATAGGCATTGGACGCACATCCCGATGCATTAAGCCATATAAAATTCGCACTCTCGCATACCAAAAATTTGTAGCCGAATCTTTTGGACAACCAATATTCAGGGCTCATTAAGAAATTAGAACTACTCACTTTTTCTATCCTCAAGACTCAGCCAGAACCCAAATGCGAGCAGGACTTTACGATATTATAAGAACATTTAGCCGACCAAGTCTCATTTTTTTCATGGCTTGGAGCGATGTACGCGCACGCTATAAGAGGAGCGTTTTGGGTCCCCTATGGATAACCCTAAGCACGGCTTTTGGTGTTGTTGGTCTTGGTTTTGTGTGGAGCGCCTTATTCCATCTCGAGCGCCGCACATACATACCCACACTAACTATTGGTTTAATTTTGTGGCAATTCATATCAGGCACAATTATTGAATCGAGTTCAGTTTTTATTCGCCAAACGGGTCTTATCAAGAATCTGGATTTACCTATTTCTTTACACGCCGCCCAGTTGGTATTGAGACAATTCATAAATTTTGCCCACAATATCCCCCTTTACTTTGTCGTTGTGCTTGTTCTTGGGTCACCTCTCAACTGGAACTGCCTTTGGGCCATTCCAGCCCTTGCCCTTTTAATTATGAATCTATTCTGGATTGTACTTTTGATAGGAGTATTAGGCACTCGTTTCCGCGATCTTGAATATTTAATTTCAACCGCGATGCCTCTCCTTATGTTTTTTAGTCCCGTGATGTACAGTCCGGAAAACCTTCCCGCTACAACTGCTAAATTTATTTGGTTTAATCCTGTCGCCCATTTGATTGAAATCGTAAGGTATCCCCTTCTTGGAAAAATTCCTCCCGACTTCATTATTGCAAGCAATCTCGCCTTATTGATTATTGGCGGATCCATCACTCTTTTTGCCTTCAATCGGAAGCGCAATCGTATTGCTTTGTGGTTATAATCATGACAGCTACACTTCAGTTTGATAATGTGACTGTCCAATACCCAATATA
>Ga0302274_10005195_pt1 | contig 11101 bp, 4 predicted proteins | sample III_Bog_N2_1_FD_198755 | JGI IMG/M metagenome (GOLD analysis project Ga0302274, IMG submission 198755) | Peat permafrost microbial communities from Stordalen Mire near Abisko, Sweden - III_Bog_N2_1 | ecosystem: Environmental > Terrestrial > Soil > Wetlands > Peat | place: Sweden: Abisko...
CACATTCCCACCGCCACGACGATGACGAGGATGAATTAAATATCCTCAAAACCCGGCCCGCTAAGAGATACGCATTCCGAGGGCAAGGTCAATCTTGCACCATTTCGTCCGGCTTTTTGGTGATTAAAAGCGCCAGTGACTCTGAGGTCGGGTCGTCTTCCAGAGTCTCAGATTTTGGCGGCGCCGGACCGACCTCGGAGCAATGATGTCGGAGCTGAAGCATAGAGTCTGCTATCCACTTCGCGAGACTCTGATGCAGCTTTGTTGTGTCGGCCTTGCTGCACCAGGGCGCGAGTGGTCCTGCTTTGATTGTCGAGCTCAGTTTTTGCAGCCATCGCGCCTTCAGACACAAAGTCGCGTCGTCGACAGCAAATTGGCGAAGACTCTGCTGTTGAGGGCAAAACCCTAATCGTGCAACGTTTTCAAGCTGATCATCAAATGCTCGGAGAATTGCAGTAAACTCAAACAGTTCACTAAGGCGCTCCTGCTGACGATCACTCCGAGCCGCTACCGGAACAGCCTCGATTCCTCGGATCTCGGTCTCGAATCTCTGGCGCTGAGGGCGAACATACTGGGACTGTATTGTCGGCAATGTTTCAAAATCCAAGAAGCGATATACAAGCACGAGAGACACACTCAAGTTTCGACGTCGAGACGATTGTTGCGAAGGAGTGAGTTGCCAAAAGACAGGTCGCTTCTTGAAATCGCTGAGGTGGCGCACGAAGAATCTATTCTCAAGCCATTCTTGCAGCGACAATCCAAGAGTGTTCCTCAGCTCAGACTCGACGGTGTTAACTGCCGGATCAAGAAGAAGGCTTTCGATTTCCCCTATGACCCACTTCGAAACCCCGTCACCCGAAAATCCCGCCAGCGGAAACACTCCGTTTTCGTGAGTTTGGGATGACCGATGATCTTGCCAGCGGTGACCAAGAGCACGCAGAGTGCATGCCGATAGAACCTGCTCAACTTCAGTCCGTTTCTTGGAGATGGCGAAGTCACAGTTCTGTAGAGCACCCCTAACGATCCAGTACACTGACAAGACGTGAATTCCTACTTCGTTTCCTATCGCTTCGAGGCTGTTACGAGACTCCAGCTTGTGCGTCACTTCGCTTACATGCTCTTCGTCCGGATTTGGCTCGGAATCAGCTTCCACCGGCACGCTTGTATCGTAGAGGCTCTGCACCCTTGCGATGAGGTCGTCGTCTGAATCCACCAGCTTAGCCTCTGGAAAGAAAACATCTTCAACACCAGAGAGGATGTTGTTCAGAGGTAAACGTCCCGTATACCCACTCACCATGGGGAACACGGAGTAACCTCTATTGAACTCAGCCGCTGATTCTTCATCGAAGTTGAATCCCGAGTTCACAGCACGGTCATTCGCAGCTTGGATTAGCGAAAGACCACATTCAAGCGTGTCCCTGTCGCGCATGCGCTCGGTAGCAAGGTGGCTTAAAGTCGCCGAACGGGGTCGATCCCATTGAAAATCGCACGAAGTGATTCGGTAGCGGTCCAAGAGTTTTGCTAACTCAACTGCACACTGACTTAGGAGTGCCAATTTCGTTCGATCGCCGCCGGCCGGAATGCTTGGCAGGCGCTTAACGTCATTGGTCTTGATGTTAATGGTTGGGTTCAACTTATGCAGGACCCGACCAGCGAAAGATGAATTGATAGCCCCCAATAGCCAGTAAATGTCTTTGTAAGAGTTGGGGATGATCATCGGCCCGCCACAGTCCCACAGTGCGCCTTCCTCAACAAGCCTCGCAGTTATTGTCGTACTGACAGCCGAGTAAGTTATCCCGGCTTTTCCGTAGTGTTCTCGGCCCGCTGCCCGAAAGGTCGCCGAACTGGACATCCGAGTGAACCCTTGTGGAGAGGCATCGATCACGAAGAGATTGTTGCCGAACCAAGGGACCGCCTCACCGCCTTTCATATATCGCTGCCACTGAGGCCCCGAAATCTCCCACCAGAATCTGACGAATCTGTTGTTCTCGCCTGTAACCATGCCCGCGGGAACGACAGCTTCGTCCTCCAGTAATGTGCCCGAGAACTTTTCAAGCACGTCGTCAGAAAGGCTATACACGATGGGTGCCCCAGGTAGTTTTTGGAACTGGCTCCAAGACCGCTTCCACACGCTTTTTTGATGTTTTTCGGCGACAGCCGATTGAAGAGACCTTGGTTTGTCATCAGCACCGGTGAGGTCATAAAAGAGACCGTGAGAATCTGGACTAGATGCACGTCGAAGAACAATCAAGATTACGTTCACCACTTCTCCCGATATTTCGGTGAACGCACCCGACCCGAGATGTGCCGCGACATGAGGTGCAGACGAGTCGTACAGATACTCCCGCAGCCCGCTGTGTCGTTCCAAAAACATAAAGCTTTGTTGAGATACGATCCCGCAGAACGAGTCTGGTTTTGTAAGTTCTACGCAGCGAACCATGAATGCGGCGTACAGATCTTGCGAGGTGGAACTGTACTGTGAGTAGATATACGCACGCATGACAGTGCCGAAATTGGAGCAGTGCAGATATGGAGGATTAGTTAAAACGATATCGTACCGACGGGCAAGTAACTCAACGAGCAATAGGCCGCGCTCAGCGGATCTGCCAAAGAACTTAGTACTAGGATCTTTAGTATCCGCGAATTGATGAAAGTGCGATTTCAACCTAGAGAGAATGTCAAACGTCCAGCTCTCAAAGCTTTCGATTCCGACGGGAAGCTGTCCCTGTATATACGTGGGTTGATAAAGGTGTGCCTGAACAGCGGAGACCTGGTGGAGAGCCTGCTGCAGTTCCTTCAGCTTAGCCTCAACTGGACGCTCAATCTGCACGAGCGAACCCAGTTCGTCAACGTGCTGAAGCCCATTGAAGACAACTTCTAATGCAGGACTCAACTCTCGGTCCTCGGGATTTCGCAGCAGAAAGTTCTTGAGATGGTCCACTCCGCGAGGCAGCCGGATATTGGCCGCAACGAGATTGCATGAAATGAAGGCGAAGTCGGTCATGCCGCTCATTCGAAATACGCGTTCTGCCGCCTTCATCCACAGCGCAACTTCGCTTATCTGAATGGCGCGTTCATCAATGTCGATGCCGAACAAGTTGTTTTGTAGTATGGACCGACATATTTCTGTCGGATCGCTGAGCTCACCTTCCTCTTCATACATCTCATAGAAGAGGTCGAAGGCCTCCAAGAGAAAGTGCCCTGAGCCACACGCCGGATCCAGAAACGTAATCTCCCGAACTGGTCGCGGCGCGACCGTAGAACAGTCTGCATCACTCACAAAATATTTCCAGCTTTTTCGCAGTGCCGTTTCAGGTTTCATCGCGGCCCACGTCGCGCCGAGGGAGTTCTCGACAAGGAACTTAACCATGTAGGACTCGGTATAGAGAGCTGTCTTGGGCGCTAGGTCAGCCCCTTCGCACTTGAATCCCTTTTTGGTCTTGAGCCACTCATCGACACGTCGCTTCTCTTCTTGCTGATAGTACTGGTATGCCCAGCCCAGCGTGTCAGGAGCACGAAAGACGTTGTCATTGGCCGGGTCTAGTCCACGGATCGCTTCCGTTCCAGACAGCAATGCGATTGCGCGCCTCAGGACTGCAACGCCTGGCTTCAAAGCTACTCCTGGCGCGTTGGGGTCAAAGAGCGTCGGCAATCGATCCCCGTGCTTTGCAAAGGCTCTGTCAAGCAGCGCGAAGAGTCCATCGTCAGCTCCAGTACATAGCTCCGGGTTCCGCTGCGCGAGTCGGTTGTGTTCGAGCGAGCGGCCACCGTACACATCTTTCTGGAGGATCACTTCATCGATCAGTTCACGCGCTTCCATACAGCGTAGGGCGAGCAGTCGGTTGGCCCAGGTGTAGGCTGTCTCGCGCACGAATTCCGCAACGGCCTCCTCGCGCCGCACACCGGCCTCATCTCGGAGCTTCAGGTATGCATCAACGACCTTCCGCGCATCTCGATCTGCGTCGCTGAGTCCGGCGAGCTCGTCGGCAGGCAAGGGGCTGCGATCGCGCCATACTCCGAGAGCGTTCAATCGCTGTTCGAGGTCGCCGGCATGCCAGTCGGAACCGCTGTAATAGCCTTCAAGCATGTGCCGGAGTTCAAGCACGATCGCTTTGAGGATCTTCTTGTGATTCGCCTCCACTTACTGCTCCAATCCGAACACGCCGTCCGGCTGTTGTGTGCATACCGTCTCTTGAATCCACGTCAATGCTGCAATCACATGTTGAAGTTTGAGGACGCCCTAGCTCAGATCCACGTCGTATCCCTGCTGGATCAGATCGCGAACTTTCTCGTCGAGCTTGTCACGCAGGCCTTCCCACTCTTTCAAATCGTGTACAACCGTGACGAACGCGACATCTTGCGGTCGAACTCTCCGCGTTTGCCGCACCGGTTCCGGCTTCTTCGGGGGCTCACTTGGCCCTGGCGTAGGAGTGGGCGACTCCGTCGCACCACCCGCAGGCGGCTGCGGAGGTGGCGGCGCGGCTTTCGTTGCAATCTGCTGTTGAATGCGTATCCCGAGATCGCGAACCGCTGAGGTGGCCCGTCCAGGCAGATTCGCTACGACAATGGGATCACTAGCAGAATCCACCGTCTCCTGCAATTGCAGCAGCGGTTCGCTCAAGCTAGTCGCTAAGCTGGCATCGAGTCCGTTCTGCGCAAGCTCTAAAGGAATACGAACGAGTGCACCATCGAGCCGCTCGCGTGCCTCAGCCCGCCAGCTATTCACGAAACTCGTCAATTCGACCGTCGCCTGAGCCTTTTGGCTTTGCAGCGTTTTCCAGTTTTCCTTGTCTGTGAACGACTTTGAACTAACGACGCTAGCATAATTTTCCAAGAAGCTCCGGCACGTCGCGTTGTCGTTCAGCCGGTGCTCAATGGCTCTCAACTGGTCGCGGAAATTCTTCAGCTCTGTAAATTGAGTGGCGTGCTTCTTCTGAAATTCGGCATGCTCTTCGATTGCCTCAAAGCCAGCCTTCAGTGTCTCCCGGTTCTCATGAACTTCCTTTACTCGGTGTGCCGGATTCGTCAGTGCCTGAACTTTCTTCCACGCCTCTTCGCCTTCGTCGAATGCCGACGCAACGGGCATCTGAGAGCCTGAAGCCCAAAGCCTGAACGAATCGACCTTGTCGAGGATTGCGCTCGCGAGGTTTCCGGCCTCCTCGCTCAACGCCGCGGGCGTCTCGTCAATGCCACGCTTCTTCGCCAATTGAATAAGAAACGCACGCGTCTCAATGAGAGTCTCCGGGGCAATTTCCGCGTCCTCGATAACAAGCTCGATCTTCGCGAAGCTCCGACTGACGCGCAGTGCATCTCCAAGATCACGGTCGGCGGGATTCGTGTACGGCTTCTTGTTGATGAGAACTTTGACCGACCCTGCGCGCACGAGTGCAGCAATTCCGACCCGCACTGCGTTGGGATCCCATCCGTACGGAGGTCGCTCAAAATTGTCCAGAAGATCACTTCCGAGAACGCGCTTGCCCCCACTCTGAAGCGTTGACATGTAAATGCGGATTGCATCGAGTAGAGGGCTATGCGGGTCGAGCTTGCCTCCGGCGTCGTAAAGCTTCAACTTCTTGACATCCCCGGGTAGTGTCGTGCCCGCAAGAACTGATTGAATTGCCTTTTGATCATCCGCAATTTTGATCGGGACTTTGTCAAATTTTGTATACAGCTGCGGCCAGAACGTAGCGATTTCGGTCCGCAGAGCTCCTCCCGGCGTAGATCCCTGCTTTACTACGACGGACCTGCTGCCGCCCTTATAGACAACGTGTCCGTTTCGGATTCCTTCCTTTAGTCCGTCAATTACTTTCCGATCCAGCTTCGGGAGGTCATTTGTTTCTCGCTCCATCGCGAGTTTCTTGGCTTCCTCCGACCGATGCGCGTCCCCAACCCAGTTGCGGATGACCTCTTTCATTGAAAGGAAGCGTGTAAGGTCTTGGTCAAAGCCTCGCACCTTCCCTGAAACAAAGAAGATCGTGTTCGCCTCGTCTGGTTGCAAACTCTGCGTTTCGAAATCTGCAAGCGTCGTTCCTCCGCCAACCTTGAGCGGCGAGGCAAACTCCACAGTGATATGGCCCTGCGTGCCTGTCACGGGAGTACCGTCCACGCGCAGTTTGAAGCCAAACTCTGCACCTGAATAGGCGATACGGTCGAAATCCAGCCATTTACGCCAGTAATTGCTTCCGGGCTCTTGGATGAAATGCTTCGCAAAACCAGACTCGCGGTCCTGTTGGCGATATTGCATCTCGATGGTTGCCAACTCGTCCTCGAAGGTGCGGCGTTCACCGGTCAGGAACTCATATTCCTCTCCGATTTTCGCGACCATCTTCGCTTTCGTCAGTCGTTCCAACTCCGGCTCTATGCGGCTGAGGATCTGAGGAATATCGTCGTCTACAGATAGTGCGAGCAATCGCGCGAGATTATCTTTGGTTCGAGGAATGTACGCGAGCTCACGAATGAGATAAAGCACTTCACCCACTTTTTGCGTCAGTAGAGTGGCTCCCGGAACAGAATCCTTGATCCTCGAAATCTCTGTACGGACATCAGGATTGATCTCACCTTCACCCACGAGATTGTTGTAAACCTCGTCGAAGCTAACTAGCGCGCCAACTCCCTCTTCAAGGTAGGGACGACGTCCAGCCCGCAGAATGTCCTGCGTAATTCCGAGCAGTGTGCGAGTTGAGCCTGTCAGCTGCTCTCCGCGTCCGCCTTTCGAACGGAGGCTCTTCACAATCTCTGGAATCAGGTGAATCTGGTATGGAAAGAAGGGATAGTACACGCTGAACTTATCTGCGGTGCAAGCAGGAAGCGTTTGCTCGGTGTTTGCTAGTTCGCCAATTCCGCGAAGCACGCCTCCGCGCTCCGCATACAGGGTATCAAGTTCATTCCTTCCAGCAACCTTCTTCCGGAACAGCCTGTCTTCCAGAACCAGTTCGATGTTCTCAGTGGTAAGAGCTGGTTTGAACCGGAAGCGACCCTCAATCTTCTTCATGTCACTTTGTACGGCACGCGCCTCTTTATACACCGACCCCATGTCGCCATGGGTCGTGACTACAATCCAAATGCGACCCTGGCCACGCGACGCCGCTTCTTCGATAAGGGCCTGAAGTTGAGCGAGTCTCGACGCGCTATTCTCAATCCACTGCCCGGACTCGTCGAGAACAAGCATCAGTCGAGTCGGTCTTTTTGACTTCTGCTGGCGATTGCTTAAATCCGAGAGAATCGTATCCACCAAGAAGCTCACGTTGTACAGCTCGCCTTGCTCAGCTTCTTTAAGGGCACGATCAACGTCTTGTGGAGATGGGAATAGTTCCGGCGCTACTTCACAGGCGGCTTCGTATAGGGGCTTTCGGTAGAAGGCCAAGTTTTGTTGGATTTCCCTCCATAGTTTTCCAGCTCGCTTCTCAACTGCCGCATGCAGTGCACCGAGCTTGCCCTGCTTATCCAGTTCCGCCTCTATAACGCGAGCGTAAATTCGATTTCCGCTATAACCGCGGAACATGTAGTACTGGGAAAGAAGCAAGGCTGGCAGTCCAGTATTCCGACTGTCCTGCAAGCTATTGAGATTGAATGCCAGAATTTCGGTGTCGCACTGGGGCATCCGAGAGAGACTTCTGGTAATGGAGCTTTGGCGTGCGGAGTCATGCGGTATACGTGCAGCGAAGCGGTCGCATGCAGTGGCACCGTCCAGTGACAGGTTCTGGCATAGCAGAGCTATGACTTTCGCGAGGTGCGACTTGCCGGACCCAAAGTATCCGGAGATCCACACTCCAATTTCCGTGGTGTCGCTCAGAAACGTATCAGTGTAATGTTCCAGAAAGTCATCGAGGTGCCGCTCAATCAGAGGAGTCACGACGTAGCTACTTATCTCTGAAGCGAGCTTATGCTTGTCAGACGTTTCCCCAACCTTAATTACAGGTTCAATCTTGTCTTCAACTCGTATTTCGAACAGGTCAGCAATTTTCATAAGCACTCACGTTTTACAGCAGATCTCCCCTGTACATAAATTCTTCGCGCTTTCCTAGGAACGCGTACGTCCTAGCGCCCGATAACGAGCCTGGCACCAGAAAGACGACTGGATAATCGAGCCTTTGCTGGTCATCCCACAAGGACTGCATGACATCGCGCGGGCCAGCAATTGGGAAAAGAGCTGCCAGTTGGTGCAGGACGACAATGGGTCGTTCCACGCTAGCTGCGGATTTCCGAACTTCGTCAACAATTCGCAAGACCCAACGAGCCGCCAACTCGGAGCATGGGTCGGAGCCAGGCATTGGATCAGCCAAAACCGAAGTGACGTTGTCGAGTCCAATGTCGTCGATGATCTCGCATGTACAGCGAAGAGCATCAACGTCTTGCACGTGAAGTTCCGGTGAAAGCCCCAGCGACAAAGTGTGCCACTCGGAATTGAACGCCTTTTCTGTCTCTGGAGGATAAACGATCGCAAGAAAAGGGGCGCCAGTACTCCGTCCGATTAGGTCGTATCGGCTACGGAGTCTCTCAACAGCTTCATAGACTTTCCATCTCCAGTCAAACATCGGCACGAGGAGCACTCCATTCAGGTGGAAGTTCAACCATAAAGGCATTTTCGGAGCGTGTGAGCTTGATCCCGAATAAGGAAGCATCTGGTCTCAGAGACTCCAATGCTACGTTTCCGGTTCGCAAGAAAAGGTGCCATTCAGGCGCGTCGACTATGTCACTTGGGGGCAGTCCCATCGAGACGAGTAACCGCAGCAAATGGGCAGCCGTACTTGAGGGCAAAGGTGGCACTGATATCCGCTTTTTATTAGCCCCCTCCAGAGCACCGAACTCCCTCAATCCACTTAGCAGCATGCTCCCTAGCTTCGACCGAGTACTCATTGTCCATCGTCGTACTTGCGGCTGTTGCTCGGTAGCAGTGTCCAGGAAGGTCAACACATCATTGCGATCCAGCGAGAAATTGACGGTGTTTGTGTTTGGCCAGATTGCCTTTGTCACGAAATCGAAAGTTAGCCGATCGCGAAGACAGAAATACAAGTAGCTTAGCGAAGTCAACCGAGATTGGTCTTGACTGGTTGCGGCAATGACAAGTTCATTGAGCACCCAAGTGGGGGTCCCGGTTAGGAAACGATATTGGAACGCGCTCCAGATATGACGTCGGGTATTCCACGAACCCTGATGAAGGATTTTCCCTGCGAGTACCCCTTCACGGATCTCTTGTGTCGTCGCGCCGGCCGAAAACGCTTGGAGGATCCGGCGGGACGCCTGCAGCAATGCCCCCTGCTTCGTGTACCGAGTGCTGTAGGGGCCGAGATCGCGGATTTCCACCCGGAAATCATGTACATGCATGCTCAGGCCATCCATCGGCAATGGGCATATCGGGCCCCCCTGCCGTCGTAGAGACGCTGATCCCATCGTGACAGGACCCCCAAAATTGATGAATCTACGTTGTTTACCATGATAGAACCAATTTCTGAGCCGAGCGTAAAATGCTCAGACTAAATATGTTTTCGATGGCGAACGCGCGTCTTCGCGGGCGGATTTCGCCGCTCGGAGCTTGCCTTCGTCAATATATGACCTCAAGTCCCCAGCCGACGGTGTCGTCGTCAGCGTCCCCCAGTCGAAGACGGACCAGGAGAGCGCCGGACGCGAAGTGGGTCTGTCCTTCGGAACCAGTCAGGATACGTGTCCGGTCCGGTCTCTCCGACAGTGGCTCGCCGCTTCCGGAATTCCTGATGGTCCCGTCTTTCGGTCGGTCGGCCGCTACGGACATGTCGCGCAACGCGGCCTGCACAGAGACTCTATTGAAAAGCTCCTGAAGAGAGCTGCAGCCCGGGCCGGAATGAATGTTAAACCGCTCGGCGGGCACTCGCTCCGCGCAGGATGCGTCGCCAGCACCAGCTGGGAGTCCGTCGCATCGACGATCCCCACCACCCGCGAGGATATCGGGAGATCTGTTCAAACGCGGAAATGCGAAAACTGTTGGACAAGACGACTGTGGTCCAAGATGGGGACTGTGCGATCTGCAATGAAAAATTCACCGACTACGGCGACATCGTACCCGATCACATCGATCCCCGCGGCATGGGCGCCGCCTGGCGGGACGACCATCCGGGAAACATTCAGGCGGTCCACTGGTGGTGCAACGGGGAGAAGGGATCGACCAGAGGATGATCTTTGGCCGGTGCGCTAAATTTCTCTCGCACCCTGGCCGGATATATCCTGAAACCCGCAAACGTGATCCACACCACGCTGGCATAAAGAAGTTGCCTGCGGCGTTCATCAATACCGATCCGGCCAGAATCATAGCCTCGTAGTGCGCAAGCGCCAACGCGATTTTTACACGCGCTATCCAGAACTCCTTTCAATTGTTGACTTTCGCCTAACCTGCGCTTACTCTTTCCGGGTGATTTCCTCACAGGCTAATTCAACGCGCTATTCTCGGTGTGTGTTCTTTCGGAGCTTTTTCTACGCGCCAACCCCTATTCCGAGGAATCGACCATGGCTCTCGACAACGAACTCGTAGTCGATCTCCTCACATACATCGAGCAGGTCGAGAAACTCAAGATCAAACCCGCATTCTCCGTGCCCACTGAGTATTTCGCAGCCCACCAACACGAGCTGAAAGGCCTCCCGGATATCCGGTTCAACGTCCAGGCGGAAGGTGAGGACGTGTGGCTCTGTATTCCGCGACTCAAAGAGATTCCAGCCCCCGAACCGGATGAGAAGCTCGCCCCTTGGATCACTATCCACAAGACGCCGGCGAAAACGCCGGAGCTGAAGTCCTTTATTGAGACGCCCGCGAGCCCGGAAACTCCGGATCAGCAGAGGGCGCGCGCCGAGATCCACGAACTCTTCGATTGGTACGTCGAGAACCAGTGGACACCTTGGGCGGCAGCGGAACTGCCCCGCCGCAAGACGATCCACCGCTATAACCAGGTCTTCGCCATTCAGCAGGCGATCGCCAGCGATGGCGCCGACACACCCCTCGAACTGGTATGGGGCATCGGCCTGGCCCTCTGGAAGAAGGAAGGCAAAGGGAGCACTCTCAAATACCCTCTGATTACGCAAGGCTGCGAGATCAATCTCAATCGCCACACATTCGATCTGGAGATCAGACCCCGCA
>Ga0302274_10005199_pt1 | contig 11090 bp, 9 predicted proteins | sample III_Bog_N2_1_FD_198755 | JGI IMG/M metagenome (GOLD analysis project Ga0302274, IMG submission 198755) | Peat permafrost microbial communities from Stordalen Mire near Abisko, Sweden - III_Bog_N2_1 | ecosystem: Environmental > Terrestrial > Soil > Wetlands > Peat | place: Sweden: Abisko...
TTGCTTTCGTTTTCTGTAAATCATACGTTCATTGGTCATTGTTCAACCTGAAAAAGATCTTGCCAATAATCCTTATTTTGGGTGCGGCTGCCATTGCGGATTGCGGGCGTGCGCAAATTCTCGCTGATCCGCTTTCCGAAACCGAGGCGCCCACGGTCATTGTCAACACGAAGAACGAACCGGTGACGCCGGGAAAATTCCGGCCAGCGTGGGATTCGCTCCGGCAGTATCATTGCCCGGACTGGTTCCGCAACGCGAAGTTCGGCATCTGGGCGTGTTAGGGTCCGCAGAACCAGCCGGAGGACGGCGACTGGCACCCTAGTCACCAAAGCGGAATGAAATCAATCGTCAGATAATCGTCAGACCAAAACCGGTAAACGTCAGATTTGCCACCTGTGGCGTCTGCCCCAAATCTAGGCAATCGTCAGGTTGATGCTGTGAATCGTCAGATTGCCAACTGAATCGTGAAAAGTAAGGCGGATGCTTCTGGCCAGGCACAACTGAAAACCCGCCCGATCTGACTATTGATCAGGTGTCTTTTGTTCTATACTGCGATTCTATACTATATGGACTTTTTGCAGCCAAAAACAGCTAACGGGAATAGAAGCTGAAAGCGAATAAAACCATTGTGAATATTGAACGAATCAACGATTGAATACCGAAGCCAAAAGTGGCTAAAAAGTGCCATTTACAATTTCGAGTCAGATGCCTTTAACCACTCAGCCACCCTTCCAATGGTACACCAAACAATTGCTCGCAGCCGAAGAAATTCCTCCGTGATTTCCCGTTTTAGTCCGTTGTTGCACGCCGCACACTGAGCCTGCCAAAAAAACCCGCTACGGATGTTTTGATGCTTAAACGACTGATTTTATTGTGGGGGCGCCCTGGCTATTTGGCAAGCATATTGCCAAAAATCAGGTCCGTTTCTTTCGGCTTTAAGAAGCCGCCTTTGGCTGGCAAACTTTCGCCATGGCAAAAGTTAAAGTCGCTGTGTTGGGCACCGGTTCGCTCGGCCAGCACCACGCCCGTATTTATTCCGATCTCCAGGCCGCCGGCGAGGTGGAATTTGCCGGGATTTTCGACGCCCACGCCGAAACCGCGCGCAAAGTTGCCGAGAAATATAAGCTGAAGCTGTTCGCCTCCATCGCCGAGGCCGCCGCCGCCAGCGATGCGCTGAACGTGGTGACGCCGACCACCACCCATTTTGAAATCGCCCGGACTTTGCTGGCTGGCGGCAGGCATGTATTGGTGGAAAAGCCGATGACCGATGATTCGGAGCAGGCCGCCGAGTTGTGCGCCCTCGCCCAAAGGAACCACTGCGTGTTGCAAGTCGGACACGTGGAGCGCTTTAACCCGGTCTTTAAATTCCTTGAAACCACGGCCACCGAACCCAAGTTCATCGAGTGCCTCCGGCTTTCGCCCTTCCCGGCCCGTTCCACGGATATCGGCGTGGTGCTGGACCTGATGATTCACGATCTGGACGTGGTCCTGGCCTTCGTTAAATCGCCGGTCACCAGCGTGGATGCGGTGGGAATTCCGGTTTTGAGCAAGAGCGTGGATATCGCCAACGCGCGACTGCGGTTCGCCAATGGCTGCATCGCCAACCTCACCGCCAGCCGCATAAGCCCGGAGCGCATGCGCAAAATCCGCGTGTTTAGCGGCCCCGGCAACCCATGTTATATCTCGCTGGATTACCGCGCGCAGGAGGGTTTCATTTATCGCATCGCCCGCGATGGCGAAGCGGAGACCCCGCTGCTGAAAAAAATCCTCGCCGCGAAGCTCGGTCTGGGCAAAGACTCCGCCATCGTCAGCGAATTTGCCGGTAAAAAGATTGTGCGCGAACCGGTGCCGATCGCGAAGGAGGAACCGCTCAAGCTGGAATTGCAGAGCTTCATCGCTTGTGTCCGCGAGCGCCAAACGCCGGTCGTCAGCGGGGAATCCGCCAAACTGGCGCTGGATCTGGCGTTTGAAATCACCCGGCAGGTGCAGCATCAAAAGGCCCCGGCCTGAACCAAACCTGTAACCCGCCATCCATTCTTTTACCCACCATCAGGAACCAATCGGCCAGGGGAGGAGCAATTGGGGAGCCAACGAAGGCGCAACTTTTCCTTTTCATACTCGATTTCCTGGTCAATAATGCCCCACCGCGACCGGTGCAACCCAATGAAGACAAGTCAACTGTCCTTTCGTCACGAACAAAAAGATGAATCGAGTGCCCACCTTCCGAACGGTAGCTGAGCCCCACCCCCCGAACGCGCCACCGGATGCTCGCGAACCATCTATCATTATTTGCCTATTTTTCGCTAAAGGGCCTGCACAATTTGCCGATTTAACTACCAGATGGCGTTACCCGTGACCAATTCCTGCTGCGATCAACGGACTGATGGTACGGCTGGTGAGCTGTTGCCCCAGACGGCCCAATCATCTCCCCCGGTCAAGACCCGGATTTTATTCGTGGATGACGAACCTTCCATGCTGCGCGTGTTGAAGATGGGCATGCGTTCCATGAACGGGGTCTGGGAGATGGAATTTGCCAACAGTGGCGAGGAAGCGATGGCCTTGGTGGACCAGAAGAGCTTCGACGTGATTGTCACGGACATGCGCATGCCGGGCATCAACGGGGCACAATTATTGAACCACGTTTTGCGGCGGTCCCCCCATACGATACGCATCATTCTTTCCGGCTACTCCGACCTTTGCGAAGTGGTGAATTGTGTGGGCCTGACGCACCAGTTCCTCGAAAAACCCTGCACCCTCGATGATCTAAAGGGTTGCCTCAAACGCGTCACCGAAGTCAAATCCCACCTTGCCAACGACGAATTGTGCAATCTGGCCGGCAGCCTCAAGAGCCTGCCCAGTGTTCCGGAACTTTATCTGGAAATTGCCGATGCCCTCCAATCGCCCACCGCTTCGGCCCAGCGCATCGCCGAAATCGCCAGTCAGGATCCGGGCCTCTCCGCCAAATTGTTGCAACTTTCCAACTCGGCATTTTTTGGGTTTAGCCGGCAGGTTTTTTCCGTGACCGAGGCGGTTCAGCTGCTCGGGGTGAGTGTCATTCAATCGTTGGCGATGGCCGTCCCGATTTTCTCCGCATTTTCGCAGAACAAGTGTCCCGGCTTTCCCATCGACATGGTTTGGGAGCATTCGATCCAGACCGGCCTGGTCGCCCGCCGAATTTACAGCCATCATCTCGACGATTCGCTTATGGGCGAGCAGGCATTTTGCGCCGGCATCCTGCACGATGTGGGCAAGATTATTCTCGCCGACGGGGTGCCGGAACGCTATGCCGCCGTCCTGAAGGAAGCCCGGGAAACACAGGCGCCTCTTTCGGAAATCGAGCGAAAATATTTTCGCGCCACGCACGCGGATGTGGGGGGCTATTTGCTGGCACTATGGGGGTTGCCTATTCCATTGGTGGAAGCCGTGGCCAACCACCACAACCCTCGCCGCTGCAACTCCGGGGAACTCTGCCTCGCCGGGGTGGTCCATATCGCCAACGCATTGCAACAGATCGATCCCGCCCATCCAGAAGTCACGGCGGCGCTGGTGGACATGGAATACCTCAAGCTCATCGGCCTTGACCGGCAATTTGAAACCTGGCGCACGGAGTATTCCAACTGACCTGCGTCAGCGCCGGTCTGAAATTTCAAAGGGGCCCTGTTTTCGCGGCAGGCTCTCAGGGAAGGTAAAGCCGGTAGAAAGCCTCTTTGTTGGTCAGCCCAAATGAATTGGTATAATCAGCCCCGACGGCGCGCGGAGCCGCATGAGGAACCGTCCAACTTCCCAACGTCAGATTCGTGTTCTGCTCAAGCTGGTATTCGCTGGCTACCGCCGTCCAGGAAAAAGTAAGATAACCTGAATTACGTGGGGATGGATCCAGCATCGGGGAGGCGGTGGATGCGTATTCCTCATAAGCCTGTCCGGTACTGGTGACCCCGCCCGCTGCCAGCGCCAGGCTCAAAGCCGCATCTTCGTCGCTGTTAAGTTTCGTGCCCGCCGCCGCCCCCGCAAGTCCGGCGATCCGGGGTTGTTCGTTGGTGTAATCGAGGTACGCAAAAAAATACTCGGTAAAAAACGGATCAATGAACTCATATTGCTGGTAGTGGGCCAGCTTGACCATGCACAGCAACATTTCCCGGTCGAGCGGCGACCAGAAGCTGTAGGTGTTCCTGCCCTCAAACACCAGCTGGCTGGGCGGGTTGGCCAGTTCGGTATCATATTCCTTCTGCATCCAAAATTCCCCCATGCCCACCTTCATGCCTTTGGCGTGGGCCGCCTCGGCCATTTGCAGGGTGCGCTGCAAAAAGTCGGTAACCACCGTGTCGTTGGTGGTGCGGTTGATGGGATAGACATGCACGTCCAGGATATCGAGCGGCAGATTGACAAAATTGGTCAAATAGGTGTCGAAGCTTGGCTGCCACGTCCCCATGCCGGCCCCGATCAGCGTGTTGGTGCGGCGCAGGCCGGCCCTCCCCAAGTCATTGAGAAAACCGGCAAGCATGTTGGTGTCCACGACCGGGTCGTCCAACCGCCCGCTGAGATTGGTGGTCAAATTGTCCACCTCGGTGATGGGCTCGGACTGCATCATCAGGACATCCGGCTCGAACATTTTGGCAATGGTCTGAATCTGGGCACTGCGCCCGTTGGTGTAGTCGGAAAAGCTCAAGGAGGAATAGTAACCGCTGATCGAAGGCAGCAGGAAGGGAAACACATTTTGCGTGGGCATGATCAGATACATCCCGCGTTCCCGGACGGCGCTCACTACGTTGGACGCGAAGTTGATCATGTTGGTGTAGCCGGCCGGGTAGCTCAAGCCATTCGTGGAGGTGTAGTAAGGCTGATAAAGCAGGGGAAAGTTGATGGAAAACTTGACGGCTTTGACGCCCATGCCCTGCAACGCGTTGATGAAGGGCAGAACGCCGTCTTTAAAATAATAAACGTTGGAAACGGCGGCGCCTTCGCCGCCGTCGGTGGCGGGCTCGATCACCGCCGCAAATTTGCAGTTGGTGTAGTAAGTTCCCTTCCAATTGGCATCCACGGTGGCCTCGAAGTTGGTCAAATCCGTCTGCATCAAGGCATAAAGATTGGTGAATTCCGCCGGCACCGACGGCGGAAGTTGGGCTTGAGCACTTTCAAAACTCCCGAAGAGCAGGGTGGTCAGGATCAGGTTGAGGGTGGTCAGCCGGAATAGTGATTTCATGGTCATGGCATCGGAACGATTCATCAACTGGCTTAACCTAACCCGTCGCCATAAATTTTGCATCGTCGTTTGAATCCGCTTGCCAAAAAATTTCAGCCGCCGCAGCCTGCACCCATGAAACTGCTCACGATATGGCTCGGCCTCGCTTTGGCGGTTGCAACCCGCGCTTCCGCCCAGGATGAGGTTGCCGGCTATCCGCCACCCCATTCACGGGAAACCGAGGTGGCCCTGTTCAATGGTCGGGATTTTTCCGGATTTACCTTTTGCATGAAGGGCGGCGCCGACGCGCTGGCGACTTGGAGCGTAACGAACGGCGTGATCCATTGCACCGGCAAACCCAATGGCTACCTCCGCACCACCCAAAGTTACAGTAACTATTTCCTGACTGTCGAATGGCGTTTCCTTAAAGTCGCACCCAAGGCCGACAACACCGGCATCCTGGTGCACATGCAATTGCCCGACCAGGTCTGGCCACAGTGCATCCAGGTGCAAGGCAAACACGACCGTCAAGGAGACCTGTTCCTTATGGAAGGCGCGGAATCGAAGGAGCACAAAGGCATGGACAGGAACACCCCGGTACCCCTGCGCGGCCCTTCCCGGGAAAACCCCGTGGGCGAATGGAACAAGGCGGAAACCATCTGCCTTCACAATAAAGTGGTATCCTTCATCAATGGCTACTTTGTCAATGAAACCACCGAATGCACCCTCAATGGCGGCTTCATCGGTATTCAGAGCGAAGGAGGCGAGATTGAGATCCGGTCCATGTACTTTTCGCCTTTGAAATATTGAGTTGGGGATGGCTCCGCCTTGATGCTGGCTTTGCCCGGAAATTACCGCGCCCATTGCCAGCCCTGTTCCGGCCGGCAAAACAACTGGAACGTTTTGTGGAAATTCACCGGCCAAGGCCTTACAAATAAGGGGAAATTTTTATCATGCGTTAAAATGAAAACGAAAAAGGTCGCCATCATCGGTGCGTCGGGTTATTCCGGCGAGGAACTGGTCAAGTTGCTGCTCCACCATCCCCATGTGGAACTGGTGGCCGTCACCTCGCGCCAAAATGCCGGGCAGACGCTGGCACAGGTTTTTCCCAAGTTCGCCAGCCTGCCTCAATCCCAATTGCTCCGCTTCACGGAGCCCAACGCCGAACGGCTGGCCCGGCAGGCCGAAGCGGTTTTTCTGGCGCTCCCCCACGGAGTGGCCGCCGAATATGCGATCCCGCTGATTGCCGCCGGTTGTATAGTCATTGATTTGAGCGCCGATTTCCGACTCAAAAGCGCGGAGACCTACCGGGAGTTTTACGCCCATGAACATCCCGCCCCGGAGTTGCTCAAGCGGTCGGTTTACGGGCTGCCCGAGGTTTATCGTGAGGAAATCAAGAAATCGCTGCTCATCGCCTCACCAGGATGTTATCCCACCAGCATCCTGCTGCCCACCATTCCGCTGTTGCAGGCCGGGTTGGTCAAGCCGCACGGCATCATCGCCGATTCCCTGAGCGGCGTCAGCGGCGCCGGGCGCAAGGCGGAGATTGACTACCTCTTTTGCGAGTGCAACGAAAGTGTGCGTCCCTATGGTGTGCCAAAGCACCGGCACCTGTCGGAAATCGAAGAGCAACTGTCGTTTGCCGCCGGGACCAGGGTGGTCATCCAATTTACGCCGCATTTGATTCCGGTGAACCGGGGCATATTAACCACCCTCTACCTGACGCCGGAAGCGCATATTTCCACGCCGGAGGAAATGACCGCCTTGGGCGGGAAAATTGCCGCCTGCTACGCCGAGGCGTATGCGGACGAACCCTTTGTCCGCCTGCTGGAGGGCAAGGCGCTGCCGGACACCAAGAATGTGGTGGGTACCAACGTCTGCGAAATCGCGTGGCGGTTGGACCCGCGGACTTGCCGGCTTATCGTGATGAGCGCCGAGGACAATCTGGTCAAGGGCGCCAGCGGCCAGGCCGTGCAAAGCCTGAACCTTTTATGCGGCTGGCCGGAAACTGCGGGGCTGCTTTGACATTGAAGTCAATGGTCGCAGATTTGGCAGCCCCGCTCCACCCGGCCCCGGTTTGGAACGCCGCGGAGTATGCCGCCAATTCCGCGGTGCAGCAATCCTGGGCACGCGAGCTGATGGCCCGTCTGCCTTTGCGTGGTCAGGAGCTGGTGCTGGACGTCGGCTGTGGGGACGGCAAGGTGACGGCTGAGATCGCCCGGGCGGTGCCGCGTGGCCGCGTCCTGGGGATCGACAATTCGCCGGAAATGATGGCCTTTGCCCAGGCGACCTTTCCACCGGCAAAAATCGCCAACCTGAAATTTCAGGTTTGTGACGCGCGGCGGATGGGGTCCGCCCTGGGAACATTTGACCTGCTTTTTTCCAACGCCGCTCTGCATTGGATGGATGACCACGAAGCGGTCCTGCGCGGGGCGGCGTCCGTGCTGAAGCCCGGCGGGCGGCTCGTGGTTTCCTGTGGTGGCAAAGGCAATGCACACGACGTATTTCTCGCCCTGCGCCCGGAGATGCGTCGGCAACGCTGGCGCGCGTATTTCCGCAAGGTGCCCGCGCCTTATTTTTTCCACGCGCCAGGCGACTATGAAAAATGGCTGCCTAAATGGGGTTTTAAGATCAACCATCTAAGCCTGGCTCCCAAGGAGGCAACCTACGCGGGTGCAGACGGCTTCGCCACCTGGTTGCGTACCACCTGGCTGCCTTACGTGCAGCGCGTCCCGGAAAACCTGCGCGAACACTTCATCGCCGCGGTCACCCGCCGCTACGTGGCGAAGCACCCGCCGGATGCCGAAGGAAAGGTCCATGTGCGCATGATGCGGCTGGAAATTGAGGCCGTTAAAGCAATGGCGAATGATGATCGATGAAATACGCATCAATTGTCATTAAGCCGGCCATTTTTGGCGCGTTTTGCGGTTATGCCAGCCGGCAGCTTACTGCCCCAAAATATTGGTCAACGCCACAAATTGTTCCAGGCTCAGTTTCTCCGCGCGTTCCTGCAGCGAGATGCCGAGTGCGGCAAAGGCGGCCTCCAGTATTTCCCTTGGCCATTCCTGTTTTAGGAGCTTCAGCATCATTTTGCGGCGTTGAGAAAAGGCCAGCTTCACAACCCGCCTAAAGATTTCACGCCGGCTTCCCGGCAGTAAGGGCGCCTCCCGCCGCACGAGGCAAACACACGCGGAATCCACGTCCGGCGCAGGAAAGAAACATCCGGAAGGAATCTTGAACCATCCCTGCGGCGCGAAATCCAGCTGTACCAGCAGGGTCAGCACGCCGTAATCATCGTCATCCGCCCGGGCCATGAGCCGTTGGGCGACCTCGAGTTGGAGCGTGACGACCAGCCTGCTGGGTGAGCGGGGGCCGGTGGCCAGTTCCACCAGGATTGGCGAAGCCACGGAGTACGGCAGATTGGCCACGAGCTTCCACTGATGCCAGTCGCGCGGCTCCTGTCTGAGGTAATCCAAGGCATCTGCATGCAGCAGTTCGAATCGGGGAGGAGTGAAGGCGGCGAACCGTTCGCGCAACAACTCGACCAGCCGGAAGTCCTTTTCGATGGCCAGCACTTCGCCAGTCCCGGCCAACAGCAAAGCGGTCAGGGGGCCAAGGCCGGGGCCAATTTCAAGGACTTTGTCGGCCGGGGTCAATTGGGCGGCCGCGACAATGCGCTCCAGTTGGCGGGTGTCATGGAGGAAGTTCTGGCCCAGGGATTTCGTGAGCTGAATGTCCCGCCGGTCGAGCAGTTCGCGCATCTCGGAAAGTTTCATGGCGGAGAAGCAAACCACGAATGGACGCGAATGGACACGAAATTTTGCCGGCACCAGGCGGTTTCCCCGGCCCAGTGGGGTGCCGACTCAAAAATATAACAAGTTTGACTCCATTCAATCAGGAAACTAGATTCAAGCCGATGTTGGCTGCTGAAACCAAAGTTGCGGGTTCCCATTCCGAACACGCTCCCGACTCCGAGTCTGCCTGTTCCTGGAAACGAACCATGGAATCGGTGGAGCCATTCCTGAAGGCGGTTACGGAACAACTGATGCGTCAGGCTCATGATTTCGACCCGCAAATCGTACCTTACGCCGAGCACGCCCTCAATAACGGAGGGAAACACCTCCGGCCCACGCTCGTGGCCCTGGCGGCCAGCTGTTTTAACCGGCCCACCGACGCTCATGTAAAGGCGGCCGTCGTCATCGAAATGATCCATCTGGCGACCTTGATTCACGATGACGTGATGGACGAGGCGGATATCAGACGCGGAAGCCCCACCGTGGCGGCCAAGTGGGGGAACGAAATCGCGGTGCTTTTCGGTGATTGTTTGTTTGCCCAAGCGTTAACGTTGGCGGCAAGCTTTCCCACCACCGAAGTCTGCCGGGCGGTTTCCCTGGCCACCAATACCGTTTGCTCAGGCGAGATTTTGCAGACCCAGCAGCGCCGGAACTTTTCGGCCTCCCGGCGTGACTATTTCCGCGTAATTGAGATGAAAACGGGTGAGCTGTTTACCTTGTCTTGCGACTTGGCGGCGTTTCTAAGCGACGCACCGTTGGCACAACGCGCCGCCCTGCGCGAATTTGGAGCCGCCGTGGGTACGGCCTACCAGATTTATGACGATTGCGTGGATTTGTTTGGCACCGAGGCGGAGGCGGGAAAGTCGCTGGGCACCGATCTGGCCAAAGGTAAATTAACGTGGCCCGTTCTGCTTGCCTGGGAACGGGCATCGGCGCCAAACCGACGCTCGTTGGAGCAACTCATCGAGCAATGGGAACCGAAAAACCTGCTGGCGATCAATGCCTTACTCCATCAATATAATACCTTTGAACCGTCGGTTAAGGAAATTCAGCGGTTTTTGGATCAAGCACGGCGGGCGTTAAGGGTGTTGCCGGAATCGCCGGGACATGCAGGTTTGGCTTCTTTGGCTGATTTTCTGGCGCAACAAACCAGCACTTTGGCGGTTCAATAATCATGCTAACTATGTCAGAACCTGCCACTGCGTCCGACCAAAATGCGCCCAGCAGCGAGTTGGAAGGCGATTTGGTCCGTCGCGCCCGGCATGATGATCTGGCCGCTTATGATGAGTTGGTGAAGCGATATCAGGAACGCATTTACGCCACCATCTACCATATGACGGCCAACCACGAGGATGCCAATGACTTGGCCCAGGAATCCTTTATCAAGGCGTTTTCGGCGCTAAAATCCTTCAAGGGCGGTTCCAGTTTTTATACCTGGCTCTACCGGATTGCGGTGAACAAAACGATCAATTTTCTCAAACAGCGGCGTAATAAGCACCATATGAGCTTGAACGATTTGGACTTCAACGCCGAGCACGATCCCGATTTGGTGGCGCTGATTTCTGACAAAACCCCGCAGCGTGACATCAATTTAAGCGAGCTGCAAAAAAAATTGAACGAAGCGCTTCTCAAGCTGTCTGAACCTCACAGAATGGTTGTGGTTTTGCATGATGTTCAGGGTGTTTCGCACGAGGAAATCGCGGACATCGTCGGCTGCAATATCGGGACGGTTCGCTCGCGGCTGTTTTACGCGCGCCAACAGTTGCAGGGTTACCTGGCCGAATATATCAAGAATTGATGCGACATGAGCGAGAACAACAATAACTTTCAACAATTAAAGCAGTTACTGAAGCTCAAGCGGCACGAAATCCCGCCCCCTGGTTACTTTAATCATTTTTCCGGGGATGTCATTTCCCGACTCCGCGCCGGAGAGTCGGGGCAGCCGGAGGGTCTGTTTCAACGGCTTCAGTCGGAGTCATCATTATTGGCGTTTTTGTTGCCCGTTTTTGAAGCGCGGCCTGGAATAATTGGCGCGCTGGCAACAAGTTTGTGCCTGCTTTTGCTGATTGGGGTTGTCTGGGCGGACCGGCCCGATGCAACTCTCAATGAGATCGCGG
>Ga0302274_10005204_pt1 | contig 11083 bp, 17 predicted proteins | sample III_Bog_N2_1_FD_198755 | JGI IMG/M metagenome (GOLD analysis project Ga0302274, IMG submission 198755) | Peat permafrost microbial communities from Stordalen Mire near Abisko, Sweden - III_Bog_N2_1 | ecosystem: Environmental > Terrestrial > Soil > Wetlands > Peat | place: Sweden: Abisko...
TAAAGACGATGGTTTTGGTTATTTCCTTCGGATACCCTGTAGGGACCGTAGGTGTTGTAGATGTGTTAAGCATAGTTTAAATCCTTCTGGGGCGAAACCCCTTCTATGTTTAAGTGTATAGGGCGCTCCGCGCCGTGTCAAGGGCAAAAAGGGCGCAAAGTGTGTGTTTTCAGGGGTTTATCCGGGCAACGACCCGGCTGCAATTCGAGCTGAGCGATCTTAGTTTTGTCGTTCCCAGTACTCAGATGACTCAGTTGACGCAGCGATTCTTCCACCTTACATACACAGGTAACTCAGGTTCTTTATGGAGATCAGCCAAGTGACTACTTATATACTGAATCACATGTGCCTCGGAGCACATGCACAAAGCACAAGAGCATTCATATTCAATATCAAGTGCTCTAATTACAAAACCGTCAGTAATTCCAGGGGGTATTACGTGAAACCAATGATTAGACGGTCCCCGAACTTGAGTGCATCCGGGGAAGTCACAGGTGAATTGGATTGTCTTAGCCATTTCAAAGCTCCTTGAAATAGATTTCTGGTTTAGTTTCGAGTAGCTCACAGATCTCTGGCCAGGTGTCGCCTTTTTTGTCGTTGATAAAAGATAGCGACTTATAGAGTATAGATGCCTGAGCGGAAGTGCAGCCAGTTCTGGAGTTTAATTTTGCCCACTTTAAATTCTGCGCATCTGGAACTCCTGCTTTTACAGCTAGGAGTTCCAAAACTCCCAAGCAGCAGTGTTTTTCTTCAGGATTGTAGCGATCTATAGGAGTGTGTAGCTGCTCCTTACCTTGTTTATACTTCCCTGATCGTAGAGCTTTTACCCACTCCCTACGAATAGTTGCTGGTTTTGATTTTGGAGTTAATTTTGTACTCATAACGCTTCATCCATCCCTTCCAATGCGTCAAGCGCATCTGCTGAGTTAGATACTTCGGTTAAAGAAGGAAAAGATGCTTCCCCTCTAAGGACGGCTGCTAAAAGCTGGGGGTCACTAAATTCTGAGTCAGGAATTGTACTCATACGAAAGAGTGACCCTTCCAACGGTTTAAATTGTTTAGTGAGTTTTAAAGACTCCGCAACTATAAACGCGGCTAGAGCTTTGGCGTTTATTCGTAGATTGGGTTTGTTTAAAGCTGTAGCCCGTTCTTTAGCGCGAAGAGCGTCGTGCTCTTTTAAAAGTAAGCGAGATTTTTGATCGCGCTCTGTTTTGAGGTATTCTTGAAGATACTTACATCTTTTCGACATCCGACGCATTTCAAGGAAGAGAGCTTTTGGGTGATTTTTAATTTGCATCTCAAGATCATAAAGCTCTGCCTTAACTTGGGAGTATTCATTCTCATATTTCTCAGAACGAAGCTCGGTTATGGTTTTACATCCCCTAATCCTTCGGATGAGGAAGATTGTATTAGCGTTTTGCACATCTAAGCGTCCTGTGAAGAGTGCAAATGCGATTTTGTCCTCTCTTAGAGGAGAGTTAGTTTTTTTCGGTAAATGAGGCATCAATCATAATCTCCTTTAGGGCAATGCGATTGAGTTCATACATGCGCTCTACCTCTTGGAGTTGCTCAAGCCAAGAGTCCATAAGTTCAGCGTATTGGTTTGCTATATCACAAATAACCTGAGCTGTGGCGCCCTGCGCGTGAATGCGAGAAACATCGCGTGCATTTTTGATGTTTCCGATGATAAAACTAAGAGAGTTCATTTATTTTATCCTCCATCTAAAGCTTTATCAACTCAATCAGTTGACGCAGTTGACGCAGTTGAATCAGTTGACGCAGTTGATAAAGCTTTAGGTGTAGAATAAAGTGTTACCACCTATATCCAAAAGTAGACGCACTCTCTCCAGAGTCTCGGCAAATTGACATAGATTGGTTTGAAAGACAATTAAAATCTCCACATGTTCCGTTTATACCTTCGTCTCGGATGAAGTTGCATCCACATTGGATGCAACGGGTATATGTTACGTCGAGAGTTTTTTGTTCTCTGTTTGCAGCGCGCCGAGCGGAGATTTGGCGGTGAGTTGAGTTAGAGTTTGGCATTTAAAACCTCCTCGTCTGTTAAAGGTAGAAACTCGAATGTACTATTAGAGTATGCAGCGTTCTTTTGTAAAATAAGCGCCACTCCTGTAAAAGTACACTTAGTGATAGACCAAATGACGCTGCGCATATTTTTGATGGAAGCGTCTGCTAATTCGTAGGACATACCCATTGGAGATGAAGCAGCTTCGATGATAGAGAGGATGTTTTGAGTGATGTTTGACTCAGTTAAAATACCTTCTACATAAAGCTCTAGGTTTGGAGAGATAAAAGCACCAGTGATATGCCCGGTTATTCTACTGGTATCATGATTTATCCCATTATGGAAGTTTACGGGTTTTCCAGGTAACTCAGAGAGTGCAGCTTGAGCAGCTTCGAGAGTTAAAATTATGCAGTGCTCTCGCGCACCGGCTGGGGGTTTAGTAGAGGGTTGATCTAGTTGGCAAAGAATACCTCTAAAACGTTGTGACATTTAAGTTCCTTTCTGAATTAAAGCTACGTCGATTAAAGCTAGTGCTTGTCGCACTTCTTCGAGAATAGAGCGTTCAAATTTTGTCAAAGCAGGTTTTGGGCTATGGCCGTTTAAGGTGTATAAAATCCTTCGCCCTATTCGTTCTATCTCTGTGCGTTGTGTTTGTGCCCTAGCTTTAGCTTTGAGATACTTAGGACTTAGAGGCTTCACCATAGGTTTCGCCATAAGCGAGGATTCGGCTGTTTTAACGGCTGCGCCAATCTCTTCATCAGAAGAAAAGAGTGATTGATAAAGCTCTACTTTTGATTTGAGAGTTTGCGTTTTTGTTGCAGGTTTTAAAGCTGGTTGTGATACTGCATCAACGCTATCGTGCAGAGCACGGAGAGGGGCTTTTTTTACCGCGCCTTCGGCGCTACTCTCCTGACGCATTTTACGCAGCTCTAACGCCTCTAAAAGCTGAGTTAGTTGTAGAGGCGTTAAAGATGAGCAAATTTTATCTACGTTAACTTTAGACATGACGCTACGCGCTTCCTTTTATTAAATGTAAGTACGCCTCCCGCGCCGCAGCTTGTTGCGCACGTTTTAAAGAGTTTCCAAGTCCCTCAAAAGAAAAGGAATTATCTTCAACTGAAGTATTCCACCTCACACACACACGAAACATCTTCGCATGATCCGGGCCTTGTTCGGAGAGAGTTGTATATTTCGGTATTCCAAGTTTGGCGCCTTGGAGATACTCTTGTAAAAGTGACTTCCAATCTGAGCTTTTTCCGCCTTCGGCTCCTTCGGCGGGATTGAGATTGATAAATTTAGAAACAAAGTTATCTACAGGATTAGCACTACGCGTAGCACTACGCGTAGCGTCGGTGTTATCAACACAAGTAGCAAGGCGCGGGTTCCCCGACGCTACGCGGGACGCGATCCAGTCAAGATACATAGCACCTATAAGCGCCTCGACTGTATTAGCAAGCACATTTAGATTCGCCGCCTCACGTTGGACGAGTATATAAATATACTGACCTAACTTGAGAGTGCGCCCTACTTCAGCGAGCGTTGTTCGTGATACGATCGAAGATCGTGCTTTAGTTAAAGCCGCCTCACTTGCCTGTGGCGAAGCTGCATAGAGCCGAAGGCTTACGGCACTCCCTATAAGAGAATCCCCCAGCCACTCCAAACGCTCGTTATCAAGCATAAAACCATCGTACATATCTGTACGATTGTCTTTAATTTGCTTGGACCTGTTATACGCATTTGCATATGAAGAATGTGTTAGTGCTTGTGTTAAGAGACTCTTATCCCTAAACACATACCCTAGCTCACTTTCAAGTCTCCTCATAGCATCCCATTGTTCGAGACCGCTTAAAAGTCTTAGAGGTTGTTGTTTGTGGTTATTCATAAATCCACCTTCTCGCGCTTGTGCGCGGTGATACGCGAAGGATTGTTCCTGCGTTATTGACATAAACTGCACACACCTCGCGAGAGGCACGCAGTTCCCATATGATAAAAGCACACGCTTCTGCTGTGCCGCTGAAGGTTATAGATTGAGTTTGATTCATGTTAAAACTCCCTGCGCTTGCGCGCGCTTTTATCAATTAGCCAGCGTAAATGTGTGATTCTTCTCCTGTTAGAAGTGTACGCCGGCGAAGCCGGGTGCGTCAAGCGAAAAGCGCCTAGGGGCGAAGAGCGCAGAGGGCATAAGTGTCCTGTTTTCAACGGCTTGCGGGCCGCACCTGTGCCGGGGGATGAAGTGTCTCCTAATTCCTATGGGGGTATACCCCCTTTTTGACCCCTTTTGAGTCTAAGGTGCCAACTTATACCCTTGAACTATCTCTTAAATACCTCAAGGGTATAAGTTGATTCCTTCTCCTTCTTTATATCCTTCTCCTTCTTTTTCTTCTATCTATTACTTATTATTATATATATATTTTTTTTTTATTTTCTATACATATAAATAACTATTAATAAGGAACATCTATAGGATTTGGCCGGGAGAGGCAGGGGGGCCATAGGAAATAGGAGACACTTGCGCCGAGCGCGGAGAGAGAGGGCGTAAAGCGTTGAAAACAAAGGACTTACGCCCCTACGGGGCTGCCCCACTCGAACGTTTTATGCACCCACGCCCTGATTTCGCCAAATTCACCTCTTTCATCTTACCGATGATACGCAGCTTGATTCACATTTTCTCCGTATTTGTTCCCAGATATAATTCGCCACAAATCTAGCATAAGGTGGCATTTGTTGCAACTCATCCCATAACTCAGGGAGAAATTCTCCTAGAGATTGTGTCCTGATTTTATCTACAATTGGTATTGTAGAATGGTTTAGATTCGACGCTCGCAATGCGCGAGCGCTGTGGATTGGATCGAATGCGCTACTCATATCATACCTCCATGCTAACCCATGAATCATTGACTCATGGGTTAGAGTTGAGGTACTCATGGGTTAGAGTTGAGGTAAGACTTAGTTGTTGTCGAACACCTTCTGTACCTGCGCGATGCGTTCATCGCTTGAAGCGCAATCCAATGCATTCTTTGTTTGCAGCCATCCAATCACATCTTTATGCTTTGACTTGGGAATTTCCCCCGCGAGTTTCGCCAAAGACTTGATTGCGTGTTCTTGAATGGGTTTAACTTCGTGGAATACTTGCCGAGCGTAGCTCAGAGTTGAAGACTTCCATTCAACCCCACGACTACGCCATACACTCGCAACTCTTTCGTCTTCCGCTGCCTCTTTCATCTTACCGATGATAAAGAGTTCAGCGGAAGACGCAGAAGGATACTCTTTCGCCAAAGACTCAATTTCTTTGGCCTTATACCGCACACTCAACAGTCCACTCAAGTATCCAATCTCAATCTCATTGAATACACTTAGTAGATTGAACACCGTAGCATCCTTCGAGGATGCAACCGCATCCTTCGATGATACGATTGATACTGTTGACTGAGGTACACTGACGTTAGCCGATGCTAACGCATCTTTCAATGTTCCGTTTGACATGATATTCTCCTCTTGCATATGGGCAAGGATGGACCTAACAGGCGATACAGCTATCCACACGAATGGGCACGTCTAATATTACCGTGCATGGTATCTTTATCTGTTAGGTCCATCCTCACCCATAGGTAAGGAACAAACGTCGTGAGACGTTTATAGGTGTCACGCCAACCAAGTGTCATACACCGTTGGCTCTTTCGATTGTCAAAGTACCCTATGCTCTACTTAACCATTACTGGTATCAGGAGTCATATCACCTAAGTGATGCCGGGAGTTTCTTTCGTCTCTCTCGACTGAATTAATCATACCATGAATTGAGTCGAGCGCAACAACTATTTTGAAAAAGTTTTCCACAGCTATGTAGCATACTACATAGCCCCTCCGGGGCGCTACGTAACTCATACGACTAACTACACTGAGTTACTAACTCATAACTCCAACTGACTTAGTAACTCCCTAACTCATAACTCCTGATAAGTGGAGGGTACCCTTCTTAAAAAATCGAATCACGCATAATTTGCTGGGGACTCAGCTTACAATTTTTTGGTAAATTTCACTTTATAGGTTATATTAAGAAATTAATATAATCAAATGCGTCAACTGAGTCAAATGCGTCAATTGAGTCAAATGCGTCAACTGAGTTAGGCCCCGCAGGGGCGCGGGGTATGACAGTGAGTTTTTAGGGATAAAGGGTGTCATACTCCCCCTAAAAGGCTTGCGCCCCTTCTCAAGCAAGCGTATTCTTATATCAGAGGACACTCTTATGTCATTTCAAACTAAAGACCCTTCGCCTCGTGAGATTAAAAGCACCCCTATCGGGCGGGCGTTCCTCAAACACTTTGAGGAGTTTAAAGATGTGTTTAAGAGCGGTCCTATAAATGAGCCTGATTTTAATCCAGATGAAATCCTCGCTCCGCGAGAGGAGGCAGCTTAAATGCCCAATCCTCACTACGGTGCATCTATAACTGCGAAGGGGGGCATAAGTTCGCGCCCAGCCAAAGGTTCGAATTTTAAACGCATGGCGCTTATTGAAAAGCTCGTGCGTTTAGACATGGGTATCGCCACCTCTGGTATCTTTGTCCCAGATGAAGATATAGCCCGAATGATCGGGCGCTCTAAGCAACTTGTTGTAGTAGCTCGCCGGGGTGTAGAGTATCTTCGTTTAAGAACTCAAATCGCTACAGGCGTAGCCCTCGGTAATGACCAAACTGCAAAAGATCTTAAAAACTATCGGCTGCTCCAATTCAAGGAGATGCTCCCAGACGCGCTTAAAGCTATTGCTGATGAGATGACTCGTCCGGCGGTGACTTTAGCTGAGCGTAAGTTTAAGGTAGAACTTGTCCGAGACTTCCTTGACCGTGAAGGTACGTACCCCAAAATCTCTCGCACAGACTCTCACTTAAAGATCGAGCACAACTATCACGAAGCTGATCAAGTTGCTGAAGACCTTCTAGCTGCACTAGATGCCCCCTCAGCGCAGTCTCAAAGCCTAACTGATCGCGCCAATTCTGTACTTAAAGCTAACCAAAGCTTCTCTCAAAGCGAAAGCCTAACAAGCGATAAACAAGAAGAAGCTCTTAAAACTTTAGAGAACCTTCAAATCGAGGGTGCTCCAGTTAACTAAGAGGCGCGGCCCCGCCGCAACAGGTTGGGATTGCATCAGTTTTAAAGCAGCTAGTGTGATTTAGAATGTTAATTCAAACTTCAACTCGTGTTGAAGAACAAGCGATTCGTGACGCGATGGCAGCGGCGATGAACGCAAAGATGGAGGCTTCTCAAACAGGGAGCCTCCATGTTCCACGTGCGGAGATTTTAAACTACAAACTTATCCCAACTTCCGGCCTTCCAGATGCGAGGAAACCCTTAGCTCATAAGGTCAATTCCCTAATTGATATGTTCTACTTCGCAACTGTAACCCTTGGACGCACTCGCCTCCAACGAGGGCCGGATTATCAATATAAACTTCATTACCAAATGTGCCTTACAGTGATGAAGGATGGGCTTAAAGAAGTAATTGAGATTCCGAGGGATCACTTCAAAAGTGAAGTATATAGTGTAATTTTCCCCATGTGGCGCGCCCTCCCTTTTGGCCCTAAAGAGGAAGACCTCTTCACTCGTTTAAAGTATTCTGATCTCTTTATTGAATGGATGAAACGCACTCACTCCCAAGACATTCGTATCTTAGTAGTGTCGGAGACTATTAAAAATGCAATCAAACTTGGCACACGTATTAGTAATCATTACGTCAATGGGAAGATGTTCCGTGATTTATTTCCTGAGATTCTTCCTTCAGCAAGTGAAACCTGGACCGCTGATTCCTTACATCAAAAGCGTACTGCGGCAGGAAGTGGTCAAGGTGAAGGCACCTTTGATTTCATCGGTGTAGGGGCTGCACTCCAATCTCGTCACTATAACCTCATCATCCAAGATGATCTAGTAGGTAAAGATGCCATCCAAACTGATTCGATTATGCAAAGCACGATTGAGTATCATCAGTTATTGGTTGGTGCCACAGATTCAGATCCCAATAATCCTAATCGGGATTTTGATGAGATTGTTGTGGGTAACCGTTGGAGCCATAAAGACCTCAATTCTTACATTCGAGATAATGAGTCTTACTTTGGCTTTACTACTCACTCCGCTCTTGGTGGGTGCTGCAATCTGCATCCTTTTGGGACTCCCATCTTCCCTGAAGAAATGGGAATGAATAAACTTCTTCAATGGAAGCGAAGACTTGGCACTTACTTTTTTACTTGTCAGTTTTTAAATTCCCCTATTGATCCATCTAAAGCTAAATTCAACATGAGCGACTTTCGCTTCTTCCACTTTGAAAACACAACAGGAGTTCTCACATCCCCAAAAGGAGGATATTCCAAACTAGATATAATACATAAAGTTGAAAACGGTAAACCGCAGCAGGTTAGGACAGTTATCCGGCACCATGTAGTAGATGGTGACGTAGAAAAAGATGTGTTTCCTCGGCATCTTGATAGATATATGGTCGTTGATCCTAATCACTCTGGTCAACATAAAACTCTAGGTGGAGGTCGCTGCCGCCATGCTATAATAGTAAGCGGTGTCCAGCGTGATCCTCGTAGAGTATATCTCCTAGAAACCTGGGCCAAAGCCTCACTTATCGGTGACTTCATCAACCAGATGTTTAAAATGGCAATTAAGTGGAAGATCTCCACTATTCATGTAGAGGCAGTAGCTGCGCAAAAGTATCTCCTGTATCACTTGGAGTATTTCATCAACGAGCACCGCCTCGACATGCCTGAGATAGCTAATATAAAAATCGAACCCCTTAAAACCCCGCAAAGCGCCAATTCTAAACTTGAGCGTATAGATAACACCATACCCATAGTTGAGCGCGGAGAGGTTTGGCTTGATTCACGAGCTTCTCAAGACTTTAGAGACGAAGCTGAAGCATACGGACAGAAAAAAGGTCTTATCGACCTTCTTGATGTTTTTGGCTACGGACCTCAAGTTTGGAAATTTGACACCATCTCCGAGGATGAGGTTAACTCATTCCTAAATCAGCGTCTTGCTAAATATAAACGCGGCATAGCTTCTGTTGCATAACCCATAAAAATAGGAGCATTAAGTGGCGCAAACTCAATCAGAATCTATGAAACAGGCGGTGGACAAGATGTATAAAGATCTATATCTTACCGAAGGTAGAGATAACCCTTCCATCGTTACGAGGATGGCGCTGATAGAAGAACAACAAATTCGTATAAGTGCGAATCTAACCTGGCTTATGCGAGCAGTAATCGGAGAAGTCCTACTCGTATCTGGGGAGATTGTTCTAAGACTTCTCAAATTGTTCTAAGTGTCTGCGGCGAATGCAGAGCACTCAAAGATTCAAAAAGCGCGAGGTAATTAAATGAATCTAAGTTTCCTAACAACACCTACCGCACAAACAGTAGAAACCACTTGGATATGTATGCTAGTGGCTTCAGCTTTTGTGCAATCTTTGCCTACACCGGCGGAAATTCCGGGGGTATGGTACAAGGCCCTATATAACTTTCTTAATGTTATTGTGCAAGACCTCAAGTCTTTTGTCAAAACTCCGACCTTCGCAACGACTACCTCAAGTTCCGCGGTCACTACAGTACTCCCATCAGGGTCAATTGAAACTGTTAACACAGATGCTACAGCAACCTCAACCAGCGGCAGTGCCACAACCCCCAAAACTGGAGTTTAAAATGGCAAATGCACAGATTACTACGAAAACGGGAAATGTGATTGAAGTGGCTTTTGAGGATATTCTTCATTGGCTTGTTAAAGCACAGAACCTTACCCTTAAAGGACCGGCGATTATTGCAGCGGTTACGGCTATCCTCAGTGCGGTGGATAAGGTTGTAGTTGATGCGTCTCTTGATGTAGCAGCGCCTGCGGATCTAATCAATATCCCTATGGATGTGCAGCAGCTTCAAGATGTTAAAGCTGTGTGGGCGGATATTAAGGCGCTTTTTAAAATTTAAGTGCAGCGAAGCTGCGTGCCCTACACACCTGAAGGAACTGCGATGATCTTAGATATTCATGAGACCCCTGAAGGCGCGTTTTCTAAACCTGGATTTAATCAATGGGATGGGGATGAGGAATTTACATCTTTTCGATTGATTTATAAATCTGAGGGTACTAGTTGGTATTTTAGAATTCGCAATTTAATACAACCAAAATACATTTTTGAGTGGGATTAAAAAATGCCCTTTCCAGCGCCAGCGAAAGTAGAAGCCTCGAAACTCTTCTCTTCAGATGATTTGGAGAGACTTGAGGCTTTTATTAAAGACAATGTAAAAAGCATTAACTCAAAGCTGGAGAGCTATCGCTCGAAAAAGCTTCCTGAGTATGTGCGACTTTATAAAGGTAAACCGAAGAATGATGAAGTGGATTTTCCTTGGCCTGGGGCAGCGAATTTAATCATACAATTGATCGGCACATTCTGTGATGAACTTCTCTCCAGAGTGATGGCGATTTATATGTATGACCCGCTTTGGAAGATTGAGATTTCGGGAGATAACTCGGATCAAACAGGAGAAGATCAGAGGAAAATCTTAGAGAAGTTTCTAATGGATGAAGCGTATGATCCTTCCTCTCTTAATCTCTATCCCGTAGAGCAGGCGTGGTTTAATTCGGCCATCAAGTATGGAAACGGTATCATGGAGTTCCCCTGGGAGTATGATGTAGAGCAGATTTATAACTTCACCGGAGGGGGAACTTCTGATGAGGCGGAAGTACAGTTTGAGTTCAAAGATGTAGTTAAGCGAGATGGCCCCCATCCAAGGCTTGTGCCGTTAAATAAGTTCGGTATTGATCCCTCGATTACGAACCTTTGTGATGCGAACTTTTTTTATACCATCGAGACTCTTGATTACTGGCAGGTTGAAGATTTGTCCCACCGCTCTAAGCTTTATGCTGATCTTGATGATAAAGTGCTAGAGGAGATACTTGATAATCCTGATAGAACTGAAGCTGATGAAATGCAGCGGGAAGTGCTTCAAGCTCTTTCAATGAGTAATGGGGATGATTTTAGGGGGAACAGGGAGTATGACTTCTACACCTGCTATCTCAAGT
>Ga0302274_10005205_pt1 | contig 11083 bp, 6 predicted proteins | sample III_Bog_N2_1_FD_198755 | JGI IMG/M metagenome (GOLD analysis project Ga0302274, IMG submission 198755) | Peat permafrost microbial communities from Stordalen Mire near Abisko, Sweden - III_Bog_N2_1 | ecosystem: Environmental > Terrestrial > Soil > Wetlands > Peat | place: Sweden: Abisko...
CTAGATGAACTGAATAGAACTTTCACTTTGTCGCCTACACAAATAGCGACGATCAACCCAAATACCAAAACAGCCCCCGTATTCCGTTCGACCGCTGACGCAAGCCTTACTGGACGCATCTATGAAAAGGTTCCAGTCTTATTTAATGAAATAGCAGCTCATGGAAATCCATGGAACATCAGTTTCAGTCAAGGTCTCTTCAATATGACCTCGGATTCTGGAGTTTTCAGTACCGCTGCGGAGTTTGAAGCAATGGATGGTGCAGAGCGGTCGGGGAATGAGTGGTTGGTGCCGGATTCAATTACGGAAAATGAGAGCGCAGGATCATATTTGGCCCTATATGAGGCGAAGCTAATCCATCATTACGACTATCGCTGGGCTACCTACAGCGGCCTCGATAGTCGCGACGCAACACCTCAAGAAAAACGCGATCCAGACTTCGAGATAACCCCGCGCTATTGGGTTCACGAGCGCGAAGTGGCTGACCGGCTAGTCGGAAAGGGTTGGGAGCATAGGTGGATGATCGGCTGGCGCGATATCTGTCGGTCTACAGATGAGCGGACGGTAATTGCTTCGGCAATCCCTCTTAGCGGATGCGGCGACACACTCTTATTGATGTATCCGGGTAAAGGCACTGCTCGCCATGCTGTTTGTTTACTCGCCAATCTGTGCACTTTGGTCCTTGACTATAGTTCACGCCAGAAGATCGGTGGAACTCACATGAAGTACAACGTATTTAAACAATTGCCTATTCTTCCCCCGTCCCACTACGGAGAGACTGACCTCGCGTTCATTGTTCCTCGTGCGCTCGAACTCACATACACGAGCCACTCCATGAACCATTTTGCGCTGGACCTGGACTACCAAGGCGATCCGTTCCCGTGGGACGAAGACCGTCGCGCATTACTCCGCGCAGAACTTGATGCCTGGTACGCCTGCGCCTACGGTCTTTCACGTGATGACCTCCGCTATATTCTCGATCCTGCCGAACTGATGGGGGAGGACTATCCGTCAGAAACATTTCGCGTCCTCAAGAAGAACGAGATGAATAGATACGGAGAATACCGCACACAGCGTCTCGTGCTGGAAGCTTGGGACCGCCACGCATCTGGCCAAATTCCGGCCAGCGAATTGGACAGAACCCCGCAAGTCATCACGGCATTGCCGCCGGTTCAAAAGGTGAACTACGCAGATCTCCTCGATGGTGCCTGGGCGAATGTCGCTCTTCTCCCGGATCGAAACGCCGACGCCTATGGTGCTCTGGCGGCAGTTATTCACGCGCTCCGGGAGCCGACTCCACAGGACATCGTGCGACTCGCTTATCGATTTGCTCTCGTACCCAAGAAGCTGACCCCTTTGCTTGACGATGCGAACCGCGCATTGTGGCTGCGGCTCGTAGGTCGTGAGGCGCAGCCGAACCCGGACAACGTTATTGAAATGGCGGCGAAGGTAGATGCGCCATTCGGTCGGGCACTCCGGACATTGCGCTCACAAGGGGCAATCGTTGAGAATAGGGCCGCTGGCACGTGGGCGTTGGGAACATCCGTCTCTGGACTCGACTTTACTGCGCCATTGGAGAGCCGAGCATGTTTCGCGCTCGATGCTGTGCGATCCATCGGCATTGGTCAATTGATGGGGTCCATGCAGCCAGAGGAAATTGCATGGTTGGAGCGAAGACTTGCCTGATCTCTTCCCTAATGCGCCATTCTCAGTGCAGCCAGAACCGGGCCGCACTGAGCCTCGACTTTGGGTCAAGCGCTTCTGCATATGGTCTGAGCCAGGAGTCCTCGTCCGTGAAATCAATTTACGCGAGGGCTTGAACATTATTTGGTCGCCGGATACCAGAGATGGCCATGCTCCTATCGGCCATGGCGCGGGAAAGACCACGTTCTGTCGCTTATTTCGGTACTGCCTTGGCGAGGAGACCTTTGGATCGCGAGACCAGCGATCCAGAATCCATGCAGCCTTCCCAAAGGGACAGGTTGGCGCTGAAGTAATTCTTGATGGGAAAGAGTGGGCAGTTCTGCGTTCCATCAACGGTAGAACCCGTGACATCGCTCTTCAAGGTGTGACGCTGGAACAGGCTCAAGAAGCCGACACACCAACAACGATGGAACCACTTGTCTCGGCCATACAAGATCAAATCCTATCTGGTGTGGCCGCGCTGATGCCGCCCAATGTCGCGCCTTCGGAGGTATGGAAAGCAGCTTTAGCATGGCTGAGCCGCGATCAGGAATGCCGTTTTGGTCATGCACTTGAATGGCGTCACCCTACCACTGAATCGCTGTCGCCTGTGCGTGATCTTTCCAAGGAACATACCCTGCAAATTGTGCGCGCGCTCATTGGGGCCATCACCAGCGAAGAGCTTTCGGTACAACGGGAGAGTGGCCCGTCAGGTGGCGACAATGACAAAAAGGCCAGCGATATTGATCTTTTGGATCGGGAGATTCGACGTGCTCAAATCCAGCTTGGTGCGGCACTTGGATCTGAAGCAGTCTCGGGTATTGGTCCTCTTGACATGGTCGCGATAGAGAAAATGATTCGTGAGCGCTTTCCAGAGTTGCCGACCTTACAGGCGAATGCCGTGCGGGAGATGAAACGAAGGGCGAGTGCAGATCGTGAAAAGGCTCAAGAGGCACTCTCTACGCTCCGGTCGGACCTTAAAGTAGTGGAAGCTCAGATTACCAGTAATGAAGAATTGCTCACCACGTACAACGGGCAACTGGCCAGAGATAAACGTGGTACTGTGCTGGCAGAGCACGCGCCCTGCCCGATCTGTGATGTTCCGCTAAATGCTGTTCTTGAGAACGGATGCCCACGTACCGCCGAGACCGGGTATCTTGAGGAGGTTCGAGCGCGCCGAAAAGATACAGTTTTGAAAGTGGAAGAATTTACAACTGCGTTGAAGACCAAGAAAGATGAGCGCAAAGCTCTCGCCGCATCCGTTTTAGCTGCGGAATCGCGACTTTCCGAGTGCCGTGCAGCAGAAGAGAGCGCCGAGCAAGAGCAAGATCGTATATTCACAGCATCTCGGGATGGAGATCTCCTACTGGAAAAGGCGAGGCAGCTTGAAGCGCTCATCATTGAGCGTACCGATGCAATTACGGAAGGAGCCAAAGGTAAACGGTTGCATGACGAACGTGAGGGTAAGATCAAGCTGATTCGTCAGAAGAATGAGGGTGCCGTCCATCGTCTGTCACAACGGTTCGACGCGGTGATCCGCGAACTTGTACCGGGAGAGATCGAGGGAGCCGTGATAGTTGATGGCAACGGTATCACCCTGAAGGTTTCGCAAGGCGGTGAGCGTTCCACTGCCGCAATTGAATCGCTTAAAGTTGTAGCCTTCGATATTGCGGCGCTCATCCTTGCGGTGGAGGGTGTCGCAAGTCTTCCGACATTTCTTCTGCACGATAGCCCCAGAGAAGCCGACCTCGGGCAGTCAATTTATGACCGTCTCTTCCAATTCATGCAAAGGCTTGAAGGCAAGGCTCACTTCCAATACATCGTAACTACTACTACGGAGCCGCCAGACGAACTGAGCCAGGAACCGTGGCTGCGAGCCGTCTTGCGCGGCGGCCCCCCGCAGGATCGACTGATGGGTTGCAATCTTTAGCGCTCTTATTGAGGAGGATCTGATTGCCGCTGAACTTCCCTACTGAAAACATTGAAAACCCTCCTCTTTTTTCAACCCAGACGGAGGCGATAAAAGTTGCAGCCGATAACGGCTACCGGCTTATTCGAGGGGTTCAAGGCGCATGGCTGCGTTTTGGTTCGACTACTGCCCCATGCGACATCTTCATCGCTTACACCTTTGCAGGCGAGTGGCTGCTTTCGATAGAGCACAGTGGCGTGGCTCGCGAATTTCCTGTGAGCAAGTTGCCAGGTCCAGGATCGAAAACAATTGCTGCTCGAACTCTTTACGAATTACATCAGGCACTCGACCGCACCTATCATCTGAGCATTAGCCTCCCGACTGTTCCACTTGTTGCGTTTGAGCATGAAACCGCCGATCTCCCGCGAACGACGGAAGCTGAGCGACTGGTCGTGATGCGCGTGGGACAAGAGATATTTCGCAAGGCTCTAATGGATTACTGGAATGGGACGTGCCCGCTGACGGGCATTACAGATCCGGCATTGCTGAGGGCATCGCATATAGTGCCTTGGGCTGAATGCGAAACAGATTCTCTCCGACTCGACGTTTACAACGGCTTTCTATTATCGTCTTTGTGGGATGCGGTTTTTGACGCAGGCTTAATCAGTTTCAAGAATGATGGGACACCCCTCGTATCGTCTGCATTGAGCGTGAATGCACTTCGCGCCCTACGGCTAAACGAGCTTCCTGTCCTAAAAGGGATTACGCCTGCTCATGATCTGATGCTTGCCCGTCATCGTGCAAAAAACAATCTGTTATAGATGGTGACATCTATAAAGATATGTTGAGACCGCGTCCCGTGCTTCAGTGATTGCCATCAAGCTGGCACATCTGCGCGCCAGCCGGGAATACAAGACATGGGGGGTACGATCCAACTCGCCACGGCGCTGTCTGGTCATTCAACAATCTTTGTGACAAGAGACGAAGTCCTCGCAAATACTTCCGGCCTCCAACTCGTGGTACTTAAGAATCCAATATGTATCCCTGAACTTCAGCTACAGTCCGATACCAAACCCTTCGAGCTCAATCTGAGATACGGGAAGCTTGGAAATGCCATCGATGGTGAATGGAATCGCATTCTGTGGCAGCGCAATCTCCGCGCCGAAAATAGCATTTTCTACCGTAATTTCCCGCATGTCCGACGTGTATAGGCTGAGATCACGGATATGCGGAGAGAGGCGCGTCAGCGCCTCTTGCTGCTGGGCGAGTTGGGAGGCGTCGCCGGTGACAAGCACACGATCAACAGAGGCGTGTTGACCGTTTGCGACGGCATAGCCGTAGTCTAGGTGGCGGGCTCGGTCGGTATCCAGTTCGACGATTCTTCCGGTATCAAGCCGCGCGAAGAGAGTGTTGTTTTCCCCGATCTGTTTCACGGTAGCGAAGTCACTGGAACGGATATGCGCATCATGATCTGAGTGAGTGAATTGAATGCGCTCGCCCACAGCAATTTCGCGTTGCTCTTCTCTGTACACAGTGCTCTGCCTGGTCTGATTGTTTAGGGCTACAGGATTGTAGGAAACCTCGTTGCCGTCACGGGTCGCCACAATAAGTGTGTTGGTGCGATCATCGACCGACAGTACGGTGGCCGTGCTGTTATCCGCGATGCCATGTTTGGCAGGACTGCCAGTCTTGTAATGGATCTCATCACCTGGAACATAGTTGGCGGCGAGTTGGGGATTGGTAAAGTCCTGCTTGACCATGATTGAAATGGAGTGGGTTTCGGTCGCAAGTCGCCCTTGTTGCCGCAGTTCATCACGGACGAGTTGGGTCAGCTCCCGTCGTTCATCAGCATCGGGGGCGACAATGACGGCTCGATCCTGCTGCGCGGTATAAGCAAGCGAAACCGCAGCGAGGCGGTGTTCGGGGCTGGCATACTCGTAGACACGGCCTTGCTCCTGTAGCTTGGTCATCCCGGTCGCTGGATCATTCGCGCGGAAGGCGGCAACCGCCTGTTGTACCTCGGTCGTTGAACTCGGATGCTGGAAATCCACAGCGGCGGTCTTCGAGATGTCTGTTGCCAGCCGTTCACCGAGAGTTTCCGCGTTGTTCGTGTACACACGAGCGTCTTCGGAGGCCCGCGAGACGGCAACATACGCAAGCCTAGTGTTAATGAGACTGCGCGAGCCGTCGGTATCAAAATGAGCGAGCACACGCCCCGCAGTTAGCCCTTGTGAGCTGTGCGAGGTCACGGCGTAGCCGTGATCGAGCTGGCGGAAGGCCGCGGCGTCGAAGGTGACGGTACGCTCGGCTTTGCCATCCATCTGCACGGACAGCTTTCCGTTCTCGATGCCGGTGATGCTGCCAAGATCACGATTGGCGACGCCAAGTTCCTTGCTGGACGCGGTGAATTGGATGCGGTCGCCGGTGGCGAACTCACGGTCTACCTCACGGAAGACGTTGACTCCCCGGAGTCGTCGCGGATCGTAGGTCACGCTCGACCCGTCTGTAATCTCCACAGTGAGCATATTGGCGCGGGCATCAACGGAACTCACTCTGGCAAAGCTGTTTCGTTCGATGCCCTCGGTTTTGCTGCCGGCGGTGTACTGGAGCACATCGCCGGCGTTATACCTTGCCGCCCATGTGCGGTCAGCACCAGTCATGTCAGAGCGGTGCGTGAGGGTGCGGAAGCGCTGGCCGTTTTCGGCCAACATGCCATTCTGCAATAGCTCTGCACGGACGGCTTCATTGATCTGCTGACGGCTGAGGTTGTCAGGGGAAACGATGATGGTGTCGGCAGGCAGCGCCGCATAGTCTCTGGCGATGGCGGCGATTCGCTCCTGCTTGTCATGGATCTCAATGACCCGGCCCTGGCTGGCGAGCATGTCGATGCCTTGCTGGGTATTGTTCCTGGCAAGATGCTCAACTGCCTTCAGCAATTCCGGGTCCTTCTGGCGCATGATCCGGTCAAGTTGGGAGGTCCGCATCCCCGCATCCTGCATCTGCTCGAAAGGCTTTCCGGCGTCCACGCCCTGGTGCTGGCTGGTATCGCCGATGACCAGAACGCGGTCATTCGGATTCAGCTTGTCGAGGAACGCCCGCATCTGGCGAGTGCTGGCGAGGCTCGATTCGTCCAGCATATAAAGGTGGCGCAACTCGGGGTTGGCGCTGGGATGCTTTTCGCCACGGGCAAGGAAGCTCTGCAAGGTATTCGCGTCGATGCCAGCCTCTCGGAGCTGTGCCGAAGCGCGGGAGGTCGGGGCAAAGCCCTCGACCGTGTACCCACTCTTTTCCGCACCTTCGCGGATGGAATCCAGCACTGTCGTTTTGCCCGATCCGGCTCGCCCTTGCAGGCCGTGGATGCGGTCAGTGGAGTTCAGCACTTCTTCGATCACACGGCGCTGCGACTCATTGTGAAAATCACGAGATTTGGCCTGCACCTGTGCATCTTCTGCGCTCATCATCGGGTTCATTGTGTTTTGCCCAGCGAGCACATGAGCAATGTTGGCGCGTTCAGCAGCGATGGTTTCGGGTGTTGTAAAGCTGCGCCCGGAGGCGTACTTCGCGGCCTCTATGGAGTGGAAATCCCCACGCTCGCGCCGCCTCTCGAAGTCAGCCCGCACCTCGCCATAGGTAGTTTCTCCCATGCCGCGCCGAAGTGCATCGCGGAAAATCATTCGCTCGTCGGCCACGGCCTCTCGTTCGAAGAGGCTCTCTCGTGCATAAGTGATGGCCTCCCTGGCGCGGGCATTCCTGTCGGGACTGTGTTCCTGCGTTCGCGCACGTTCACTCGCCTCTGCAACCACCTGCCGGGGCTGGTTGCCATACTGTGCCGCTACTTCTTTATGGGCAGCAAGAACCTGTTCCGGCGTAAGCGTGTGTTTCTTTTCGCGAGTTGAATGGGCGGCGATTTCCGCCGCTTCTGGGCCACTGAAGCCCCTTTTCTCCATCGCGTCTTTGATTCGTTGCGATCTCGGGCTGGAGGCATCCAGATACTCCTGCGAATAGCCTTTGATCTCCGGTGCTCCACTTTTGCCAGCCTCAATCTCGTATCCAAACGTGCGCAGCCGATAGGTCAGCTCCGATTGATAAATCGCGGTTGCAAACTGCTGGCTGTCAAACAGTGCCTTCTCCTGTAGAGCACGGGTCGAACCGTCGGCACGTTCCGTCACGTTGAAGATGACGGCGTGGGTATGGAGCTGCGGCGCGGCATAGCCATCGACCGGGCGGGCAGTGTCATGTTCAAACTTTGCAGCGACAAACTTGCCCGTTGTCTCGGCGGGGTTATTGCCGCCAATCCGCGCTTGCGTGTACAGCTCAAGTTCATTGAGCGCAATCGTGACAGCGGCGCTGTGCGCTTCGCGGATTCGATCATCTCCACCGACCAGGGCGGTCAACGAGATGGATTTTGGCGCAGAGAAAGTAGCATCCCACCCGGCCCGATGCTCGACAGATTTAGTCGTCGTTCCATCTGGATTCTTGTACTCCATCTGCGCCCGATGCTGAACCATTTGCTCGTCGGTGAGAGGATGCCTGCCCTCCGTAAGCCGCGAGAATTCCATTGGTGAAACTTCACCGGACAGGCCCATCGACGTGGCGAGCTTACCCTGCCATTCGCCCTTTACGGCATCACCCTGCCTGTAATAGCTCTGCGTTGGCGACGTGTATTCGAGCTTGTGATAGTTCTGTGCTTGGACGGCACCAAGGGCTTTTGATATTTTCAGCATCGCTATAGCTCCCGGACATATTCAGGACCATGCAATTCTTCCTGCTCAGTTGTGGTGTCAGTGTCGGAAACAACCGTCGCGGTAGGCTCGGGCCTGTTCCCATCTCCAGCGCGCACCTGTTCGTTCACATCCTTCCTGGGCCACTGAATTGGACTCTTTTCGAGAACAAGCGGCGCATCATTGGCCATAGTCTGTGCCGCATCTGTAGTAGCTGCTGGCTCCGGGTGCTTTTCCGGCGCGGATGCTTTCGGAGAACGCGGCTCCAGTGTGTCGGGATCGAAGCTCATCTCGCCGTCGGGGGAGTGACGGGGAAGAAATCCTGGCGTTGGCGTTGGCAGGTCCAGGTAGTCGAAGGCGAATCGGGCGACGTTGTTCCCGAGCTTCAGATAAGCGTGACGGTCGTCCAGACCAGTGATCTCGGAACCCATTACAAGCGGCTCGATCTGGCGCTCTACAGTGAAGTTCTTGCCTGACCGCGATCCATCGAACTTCGTCTCTTTGAGTCGTTCAATCTCGACTTTGCCGATGGCTTCAGAAATCCATTCAGCGGCCTTTGGCTCTGCGGTTTTCATGAATATTTTCGTTGCAGGCTGCGACAACATGACCTCGGCCAGATGGCCGTAGATGACCTCAAGCTGGGCTTTGCCTTGGAAGCCGAGAACGAGCGGGTTTTGTGATTTCCGATTCTCAGTGATGGCTGTATGGAGTTGGGGCAATTTCTGCAAACTCGCCAGTTCGTCAATGACGAACCAGACTGGCTTCTGCCCCGGCTGCGGCGCGGACAGAAGGCGCATGACGAGCAAATCAATCCACAGCGAGTGCAAAGGACGCAGGGTTTCACGCTCTGGTGGACGCGACGTAATGAAGATCCATCCCTGACGCTTTTTCGTCCATGTTCGGGCATTCCATACCGGCCGTTTCTCATCCTTCTGAGGCAACAGGCGAAAGCATTTGGCGACAAGGCCGAGAGACGATAGGACGCCCGCACGCTGCGGCCCGGCCTTCCGGTCGATGTAGAAAGCCATCTCCGTTCCTTGCACCCGCTTCATCAATTCGGTCTCGCTTGCCATCCATTCGGCAAGCTGGTGTGGGGTCGGCCCCAGCTTTAACAGGTGCGCAAAAATCTGTGCGGGAGTCTGGTGAAAGAACTCGTCCTTGTCGGCGGTCGCTGGCTGGTAGAGCGAAGCGGCGATGGCGTCAGCCTCGGCGTTCGACTCCATCTCCTGCGCTGGTCCCCAGTACGGGCAACGGTCGTCCAGTGGATTCAGAACGATGTCACCGCGTCCGGCGTCGTAAAACCTCTGGATGTACTCGCAGGCTGGATCGTAGACGATGGCCGAATCGCCACGCTGACGAATCTGCCGCAGACACTGCATAATGAGTTGGGTTTTCCCGACTCCGGTATCGCCCATGAGCTGTAGATGCTGCGCCTCTTTCCGCAACGGAATCCGCATCATCTTTTCGGATTCGGTGGTCTTGAAACCTATGCCGTCACCCTTCTGCGCTTTATTGAATTCTTTCGGCGAGAGCATGAGCGGGCCGCGCAGAACGCGTCCATACTTCATCTGCTTGAACCGCTCGATGTCCATCGGTATTGAAAACCAGAGCATTGCCAGGAGACAGACAACGCCCTCAATAAAACTGATGGTGAACACACCAAAAGGCACTTTGCCATCGAAGATCGCATAGCAAAGCCAACGATACATCGAGGCGTCTGCTAGCTTCTGTGCTGGGCCGCGAAACGGAAAGCGATAGCCCTGTGTTCGCGCCAGCTCAGACAACGTGAACGGAACGACTCTGCCATCTGGGAGCGTCATTTGCCCTGATGCGAAGTCCACAGGCAGAGCGAGACGCGGCTTGGCCTTTTCGCCGCCGAGATAAAGAAGATGGTAGGTGCTGTGCATGTGAACAACGGACCCGACCTCTGCGCGCATGTACTCAGTGATGTAGGACCGCTGTAACGGCGGCAATGAGAAGTGCAGCCGCTGCCAGATGAAAAGGCTAGTGAAAAGCAGTGCTGTTGCGAGGGCACTGTAGCTCATGACTGGCGCGTGCGGCGGCCAGATGATCGACTCTTTTCTTCCCCATTGAGTTGCCATACTTATCTCTCCTTTCCGGCGTCCTGTGTGTACTGCTGCATCACGTCCTGCGCCGCCTTATGCTTCTCCTTACGGACCATGGTCATGGCTTCCGTGATCCATGCTGGCGACACTTTTTCTCCCAAGATGAGAGGCTTGATGAGGTTCACAAGCAGCATTCGCGTGGCCACCAACTCGGTAAAGAGGGCGTCTCCGTTCGACCTCCCAGCGGCATCAATCAGCACTTGGCGCGACCACTCGCGGAGTGTTGTCCCGCTCTTGTTTGCGGCTGCATTAAGCGTGGCGGCCTCGTCCTCTGTGAATCGGATTGCCACGCTCCTTACTCGCGACGGACGCCCTATCCGGTGTTTCAATCGTTCCTCAAAGTGCAATGTGCCGTTTGTCATGGTGGCTCCCTTGAGAGCTGTGTCTGTGTGTTTCCGCCCGGAACCGCTATGTTTCCGAGCGGAAACGAGACCTCTCTAAGTTGTTGTCGTGGCCGGTGTTTCCGGCGGGAAACATTTCTCTTGCAAAACACCACCCTACGAGGGATGGAGTGTCAATCTTCTTCAGGTGCGTAGCACCTTTGTGGTTCTGCCACGGATATAGAAGCAGGATCATGCTTTCGATCCTGCCGCAATTGCCATGGGCTGAACCGCCGATTGAGACGCGCTTGCAGGCTTCTTCGC
>Ga0302274_10005229_pt1 | contig 11042 bp, 10 predicted proteins | sample III_Bog_N2_1_FD_198755 | JGI IMG/M metagenome (GOLD analysis project Ga0302274, IMG submission 198755) | Peat permafrost microbial communities from Stordalen Mire near Abisko, Sweden - III_Bog_N2_1 | ecosystem: Environmental > Terrestrial > Soil > Wetlands > Peat | place: Sweden: Abisko...
AACATATCGAGGATATTGTTCATAGATTATTTAGGGGTCAATGCATTTAGCAGCAATTTTTCTTTTTAGTTTATGAGTTAAACCCAAAAAAATAGGATCTCCTGGGAATTCAGCTATATTTTAACAGCCTACAATGTGAAGATATTCGATTTTATGATATTGCAGATATGCTTTATATCTTTTGGCAAGAATAAGCTCTAAACATTTGGCAGTTCCTTCAGGCCACATGAGAGTTTTGTATTAAAAATTTAGGCATAGTTGGCAAGTTTAATTTACAATTGGCCATTTTTTGATGCTGACTATCTTTATCCATCTTTCATCAAATCCAAAATAAGATTTTTATTGCATATATTTTTTAAATGGACCTTCATTATCTTCATTACAAACCAATATTATAGGAATTATAATTTCATTTAATTTTTAATTGTTTTCTTGATCATTATCCTTGAGTAATTTTTTTAGTCTTTTTAACATTAACTAAATAATAGTACACGGTTATTTAAAAGGAAGCATTTTCATTGATTTTGAAGTATGAAAATTGCTTTCAGTATGACCGGCTAGCATAATTAAGATGGCAACTAAATAGAGCATGTGCTACCTTTGCCATTTTTCAATAAATGAAACCCTTCGGATTTTAAAGTAAATTTATTTTCGATTGAAATCTATTTTACGTCTATAGAAAGGGCTAATCGAAATGATTTCTTACCAATGGTTGTGTATGGATTCATTTGTTTAATTTGTTTTCGAATAAAGTGATTGCTCAACGAATCTATTAGTTCAATATCCACATAGGCCAATTGATCAATAAATTGCTGACGAAGGATGGAAGGTATTTATCTAAAAGCTGCGAAGTAATGATGTTGATTATATGCGAGTAGTCGAGATATCATGGGCACGTAGGCTCTATCGATATCATGGGCTGAATAATGATATTTATTACTGACACAAAATTGAGTGGCTGCTTTCTCAATTTTATTAAAAGAAGATTGACTTTCGAAGGTAAACTTTCCTCTAAAACGTGGAAGATCCTCAATAAATTCGATACAAGCACTTTCGTTTAATCTGATTGGTTTAACATCCAATTTTTATGAATCGCACGTGAAATTCAAACTACCCATCTATTTATTATAAATTTATGACATGGCCAATATACAATGAAATAGATCAAAAATTACCAACTTACCCAGTTTATTTTGACTACTGCTTTATCGACTTTACTTCATTTCTCAGCAAAATGGTATACTATTTAAATTTTCTAAAGACTTATGTGCTGATCTTGCTGATGTTCCCTTATAGTATGTTATTTTCAAGCATTTTTCCTATGAAGATAATTTTATCATTGTGAAATAGTTTCGGTCCTTGGTAAGGTAACGTCAGATGAAGTACTCCGTTGTCGGTTTGGAACTAGGTCTCACTAATGGAGCTTAGATATTCGGTTACAAATCGTATGTACAAACTAGAGTCAGGTTTAGCTTCATTTAAATTCAGTAAATATTTTATCTCCTCAAACTTTCGCATGCCGCCAATTATTGTAATCTAAGCAACAAAATATTATTTATAAAATTAAAGTAGCAGAAATCACATCTCTCCGCACTATCTAATTACGACGGGAAATTTTGGTCGAAATTAATTCCCAACCGCCAAGCTGGATACCACTTTTATGGCTTTTAGCGAGTTTTAATCAATAACCTTTCCGAAAACAACACTTTTGCCATCGAGTTCAGGACAAGGACCAGATATAATCCTAAACAAGTTGCCGTTATTGTTTTTCAGTCCCAAATTAATTAAAGAAAGTAATCCTACTTCGTTGTGCTTTAGTTCAAAAGATTCATCTTCAAAAAGAGTTTAATATCCATAAATGCTCATCTTTGGCCGACTATTTACTCCATTTGTCACAAAATCACCTCCTTAGATAAACTTTTAGTCAATTATTTTGTGGAAGCAAGTCTATTTATATCCAGCAGGTTTACTATTCCATATGTATTACCCTGTGCAAAATTGACGAAAATTTTAGGCAGCTTTTGGGCAGATATCAGCGAATAATTCAAATGTCATCCTGCCAAGCTTTTGCTTGTTCGCGTGCAAATCAAAAAATACTACAGGATTATCTTTCGATCTAAGTACTCCAGCCATTCAGAGTTGATTCTATTATAATTAAGACAATTGAATCCATATAAAATTATCTGCACTTATGATACAGATTCTTAAAATTGATAATGATGATAATGTTTTTTGAATTATCAGGCTATTCTAAAGATAATGTGATAACCGCTGTCTGTTTCAACAATATCGCTAATTTGACCAACACCGAGTTTGAATGCTGCGTCTTCGAAAGGTTTTTGCATATCTCCTTTTCCAAAAAAGCCTAAATCTCCTCCTTTTTGACAGCTCGAACACTCAGAATATTTAAGGGCAATATCTTTAAAAATTTATGGTTTTTAGCGTACTTACTTTAAAAGGCCTGCAATGATGGTTTTGGCCTATTATCTGGTTCTGGTAACAGCAACATTACGAAAAGAATCGAAAGGTCTTCTAGATTCTTTGTGCTTTTGAAGGATGTGAGCACACCTAACTTGCATAGGATATTTTATATTATAAATATCTATTTAAACTAATATCAAACATTAAGCAATTTGTCATGCAATTTATAAATTCTTATACATTAAGATTTATTGTCATTGTTGTACCATCAATCAGAATCTTCAAACAATTTTTTCTTGTTATTTGCTGATGGTTTGGATGCAGCCTTTTTCACGACGCTTGGATATTATTCTTCATCATCGAACATTTTCTTGGTTTGTGCAGGTTTTGACTGTTCAGCTTTTGGTTGCGATTTTTTTGGCAATAAATCTGCTTCATCGTCATCATCTCCAAAGAGATTTTTAAATTTAGTGGGAGAAGATGTTTTAGGAATGGGTGAAGGCTTTGAAGGTTTTGCAACAGGCTCTTACTCTTCATCAAACAGTCCTTTTTTCTTTGGGGCGGAAACTGCAGGTTTTATTGGTCCTGAATTTGGCTTGACGGATGCAGGTGAAATTTTTGATGTTTATTAATCGTCGAGTAAATTCTTTTTCTTCTGAAGAGGCGCTTGAGCGATTGGACTAACTTATTTTTTTGTTTAAACGCTTGGCTTTTTTTGTTGAATAGCAGAAGGTTCATTACCTTCATCCTAATCAAATAGGCCTTTCTTTTTGACTGCTGGAACTTCTTCAATTTTTTTAACTTCTTTTTTTTTCATCGAAGGAAAATCTTCCTAATCATTCTCTCCAAAAAGTCCCTTTCTTTTTTGAGCTTGATCCTTTGATACTGTTGGTTCTATTTTTTTCGGAGGCATTTATTCCTTTTTGGTCGGTTTTATTATTTCCTCCTCATCTTCATAAATATTCTTTTTTTTGATTGGTTCTGCTTTTGCAGTGATAGTAATAGCAACCTATTCTTTCTGTTTTTTAATTATCTTTGGAGATTCATCCTCCTCTTAGAATAATAATCCCTTCTTCTTTCCTTGATCAGCTTTTGCTGCTTGAGATTTCCCTGGAAGTTGTACAGGGTCATTTAACAAATTTTTCTTCTTCGCTTCCTCTTTTGGAGGTTCTGAAAGTCTTTCTGGTTGGCTAGATTTTTTTGTTGCCACGGGGAAGCCTTCATCGTCGTCTTCAAAAAGATTCTTTTTTTTGTTTTATTTTTTTTCCACTGGCTTACTCTTAAATTTAAAATTAAAGTCTTCCTCACCATCATCTTCAAACAGTCCCTTTTTAGAAGCGTTTTTCTTTTATATTGGCTTTTTCTCTTTTGGCTTCTCTTTCACTTAATCTTCATCGTCAAAAATACCTTTTTTCACTGATTTTTTTGTTGGAGAGGATGTGGGAATGGAGGGTAGACCACTAATTGGTCCTGATTTTGGTGGTAATTTGGGAATAAGTCCTGATTTTTATTGAAGTGGTTTCTTTTGCTGCAACAGCTGTTATTGCTTTGCCCGTTCTTCTTTCTCTTTTTATTATTTTAATCTTTGCTCCTGCAACACTCTTTATCTCTCGATACGATCCAGTTATTCTATTTGCCTTTGCTATCTTTCTCTTTGAATTCTTTCCTTTTCCTTCCTGTTTTATCTTTCTTTTTATTCTTTTAATCTCTATTGCCTTTGACGTTATAATTATTTCTCTTACCTCAATCTATTTTATTTCTCTTGTAGAATTCTTTATTTTTATTGTCGCTATAGTTATTATTCTTCTCTTTTTTGTCTTTATTATTAGAGTCTCTATTGCTATTTAACTTCTCTCTCAATTCTTTATCTTTATTGTCTTTACAATTATCTTTTTTGGTGTTACAGTCTTTACTTCTCTTCCTTTAATCTCTTGGCCTCTTCCTTTGATTGTTTCTCTGCATTTAGTTGCTGTTGTTTTTACCTTTAAATTCTTTAAATTTCTTGTCTTTGCAACTGTTATATTTATCTTTATTTCTCGGCTCTTTTCTTTTCCTAAAATTATTGCTGTTTTTTGATCCTCTATCTTTCCACCAATTGCTGTTTTTCTATTTATTGAAGTTTTAGTAAATCTTATTAATCTTGCTTTTGCAATTTATTGATTCTAATTTGCTAATCTTACTGACTCTTATTTTAGATATTTTATGCACTAATTTTTAAAAATTAATTTTAGAGAACTTATTTTTCAGCATTTGACCTTTTTTACTCCTCCAATATTTGACTCTCTTCATCTTCCTTTCGCTTTCTTTATGTTTAAATCTTTTATAAAGCTATTTTTTATTGATTCTTAACATCGGACGGCTTAGTTAAAACCATGCCTGCAGGAATAAGAGGGCCCAAACCCATACCCATCATTAACCCAGGTATCCTTTTTACATCTTTTTTTGAAGAAGACAGTTAGCTAGGAGTTTACTCCACCTACTCACGAGTAGATGAAACAGTAATAAATGGCTTTATAACTGGTTTTGTCTCTATGATGGCGGATTTTTCGACTGGTTTCTTTATCATTGATGTTTCTTCTTATTCTTAGTCAAACAGATTTAGGTTTTTAAGAACATTTGATTTTTTCTTTTACCTGACTAAGCTTAAATCGGAATTATTTATTTCATCAGATTTTGCGGATGACTTCACTGAAATTGAGGATTAAACTGTATTGTCGGGTATTAGCGGAGTTATATTTTTTATAGATTATTAATTATCTTTGACTGCAGTAACTTTGATTGTCTATTATTTGATTAAAGGCGTAGTCCCTTTTGGTGCGGTTTGAGGTGAAGATGATTTTTTTTCCTCTATCTTTTTGGTGGCTGGTACTTTTGGGAGTGGTCTTTTAAAGTCCTCATCTGAATCATCTTTTTAGAGTAAAATATTTTTCTTACTAACAGTTTTTTTAACTACTGCTTTGGGTTTTTCTTATTTCTTTTTCGATTTAAAGAGATCCTCGCCATCGTCATCATCTTAAAATAGATTTTTTGTTTTTACACCAACTTTTACTTTTATTTATGACTTTGTCGGGGCTGTGGTTATTTTAACTTATTTTTAATTTTATTTTATTTCAACAGTTGCTTATTTTTTGTCTTACTTTATTTCAACGATTTTTTATTCTTTTTTATATGCAGTCTTTTGCACTGTTTTTTTAGGTTTGACTAGGATGATTTTTGATTCTTCATCAGACTCTTCCTAAAACAGAGTCTTCTTAGGCTCTATCTTTTTAGCCATAATGATGGCAGCAGGATCTTTTCTTTTGAAAATGTTTTTTTCATCAAAAATTTATTTTTTCATTAGAAGTTCATTATCTTCGTTCTTTTTCTTTTCTTACTCTTTAGATTCGGCTGATACTTGTTTTGGAGGTTATATTTTTCTAGTCTTAGCACCAGTAAATAGAACATTTTACTCTTCTTCATATTCCTAAGATTATTTTTTTTAACCAACAAAATTACTACTTTTTTGACCAAGTCCCATAATCTAATTGTAGTTTAATGTTGCTATAGATTTCTGGGGAAGTGGGGCTGGGGATGGAATAGTTGGAATCATAGGCACTTTATCAAATCTAATTTTAGCTGCTATTTTCGATTCCTATTCTTGTATTTTTGAAGATTCAGATTCTTCCTCGATAATGGGTTCAGGGACTTTTGTGATTTTTCCTTTGAGACGCATGCTCAATTCTTATTGAAAAGTTAAAGATCTTTTTATTTTAGATTAGATTGGCTTTTACTCTTAAACTGGAGCATAATCTACAAACACTGACATTGTATGTCTAAGTTTTGATTAGTCACGTTCAGGGCCTTGATAAATAAAAGATTGAGTCAATTCTGGAGGTGGAGGAGGTGGGGGTAAGTTAAAGATCGGAGGAGGGGGAGGAGGGGGAACTGAACTTAAGGTTAATGGTGGAGGAAGTTGAGTAGATTTTATTGGAGGTGGAAGGCTAGGAATACTTTAAGAAGGTTTGTTTTTAATATTTTTAGAAGGGGCATTTTGATTATTGATTGGAGGAATACTCTGAATAGCAGCAGATTTATTTTTAGATTTTATCTCAACAATTTATGGAACTGAAGAATGCCCAAGAACTTAGTTTAAACTTGGCGGAGGCGGAGGAAGACGCTCTTAACCTTGATTGGCATTCTGATTGAGAACTTGTTCAAGCGGTGGTGGCGGTAGTAATTCATTAACTAAATTAGTTCCATTATCTCCTGAAATCGGAGAGGTGGGAATTAAATTTCCAGATATGACTGAGATGCTTCTTCTATACTAATTAATTTAATTAGCATCTTCATCAGTATACAAATTGAGGTAGGGTTTGGATACAAACTATTTTGTCCCGAATAAAGGTGGAAGACGGGTATTTTTGTAGACTGCTTGACTCATCGAGTATGAGTATTCCGATACAGTAGCAATAGACACATTATCCTTTTCGGCTTCTCCTTCCTTTATTTATAAATTTTTAAGGCCTACAGCCAAACATTATTTGAATATATCCAGTTTAGACTTAGTCTCTTGCTTTACTTACTCCAAAGCTGGTTTTTCTTCTTCCACTATTCGTTCTTAAATTTTCTACATGAGAGTTAAACTACATTTTCGGTGAATTTGAACTCGGAGAGGTGTAGAAATTCGTTAAATCTAAAGCCTAATTAAACATTTCCTTCGTGGAGAGTATATTTGGTTAAGGCTACATTATCATTAATCTGCTTTTCTGACTAAAATATCGCTTCGGAGAGGGCTTTGACTGCATTAAAAAACTGCTTCAAGAATGGAGTACTTGATCGTCTTGATGGAGGGTCCATTAAGCCACCTCTTATCGTAGAGACAAAAAGGTCATTCAGAATTAATATATAATTTTCTGATATTTAATTGTTATTTATAAATTTTCCTTAAATAGTATCATTTTTGTGATTATTTGTCCGTTTTAGCAAAATGTATTCATAATTACAAATACTTTCAATTAATAATTGATAAATGTGATAAACCAAAATATAAAACATCTTGCTTTGATTGTTATAACTATTGGTAGATCATTCTAAATTTAAATATGTGAAGGTTATCTCCAATCATGACGATACAATTTATTTAATTGTTCTATATTAATATAACTGCATGGATTCAGTTCACGAAGCCGATGAACCTGCCGATATTGGAGTTTGCAACGAACATAATAGAGTATATGAATGTTATTGCACTCAATGCTATACGTATGGATTCATTCATTAAGTATGATCTGTCCTTCTTGCCTCATGTTCGATGGCCACAAGGGACATGTCGTTTCTAAAATTGAGGAAGGAGCCAAAGATCTCCGAACTCGTATAAATTCCTCAGCCAAAGAGGGACTTCTTAAATTTTAAAAAACTGAATCAATTTTATTGGATATTCGTCATGCCAAGATATCTCTGTAAGAAAACGCAGAGGTTATTATCCAGAAAAGCTAAAAATATTTTGATGAGCTTATTACCGCTCTCAAAACTAGAAAAAATAAGTTCTTAGAAGAATTAAGAACCTACTTTGGAGAACAGATTTAGTTTATAGACCACAGCTAGGAAGACTGGCTTAGAAAACAAGAAATTTCACAAAAAATACTCAAGTTACAAACCTCTCAAGATGATATGAAACTAATGGAGGAGGCAAGCTCCATTATCTAAGGTATTCTATATCTGAAGTAGGTCTTGAAGCTCTATCTCGGCCAATTGAATACAAGTAAATAAAGTTGCTTGAGGCTGTTGAAAGTGAATTGACAATCGGTAAGCAGCGTTTCCAATTTAAAGAGTTACAATAGGCTTTACGAGAGTATTTGAAGAAAGGGCGTGTGATAACGAATAGGCTGCGCTGTTGAATCTTGATAATGGCTCACTATTAGATTCATTTATCAATCATGGTAGTTGAGACCAAAAAATTAGTGCTGAAGGGCCTTCTGGCAAGAAATGCGGTTGCGGGGATCTACACAGAGGCACTGCTTAAGCAAATTTTCCATCTCGCGGTGGTTTTTGAAGATTTCACTGGTCGTTTTAAGTTCATTGATCTCTTTGAAATCTTTCAGGTGTCTAGCGATTAAAATGGGATCGATGACGTCGTTGCGGAATATTTTACTGAGATCATTTTGGCATCCTTTCCCCATCCAAGTTGGGATAGAGCCCGAATTCTTTTCGATCATGATTAGGTGTTCGATGTCGTCGTGAGTGGGAAATAGAAGTTCGCCAATGTATAGTTCTGCAATGATGCAACCGATGGACCAGACGTCGCTGAGTTCATTCCACTAGCAGCACTGCAAGATTACTTCTGGAGAACGGTATTGCCTCGTATTAATAATGGAGCTATGTCGTTAGGTTCTCTTGGTTGCACCACCGAAATCGATTATCTTTACCTTATCCTTCACGGGTAAATAGTACTTTTAAACTTTGGAATTGGACATCTTTTTAAGTTATTCACTCTCAAGCAATATGTTTTATGGTTTGAGATCAGTGTGAGTATAACCCTGCTCGTGCATAAAGGCAATGGATTCCAGAAGTTGCCTAGAAAAAGATTGTACTAATCGCATAGGGTAGCCATTATGGTTATTCTTTTTTATAAGATCGTAGAGAGAGAGTCCCAAAGTCTCAAAAACCATGCAATAAAATTGATGGTGGTAGAAAGATTCGAAGTAGCGTACTATATGGTGGTTGTCGCCGGGATCTTTTTCGTTTAGCTCCTTCACTATGTTGCGTTCCGTCTTAGCGGATTAGATGTATTTATGCACTGGCTTTATCACCTACTTCCGACCAGATCAACCTTTATAGCGTAATATTTGTCCTTGTATTTCGCTTATAGAACTCGTCCAAATGTGCCTGTTCCCAGCAATCTCGTTACTTTATAGCTGTGACCCAGCTTTTCACCGTTTTGATACTTGAAGTGTGGTGTCGTTCTTCTTCGTTTGGTTGAGGAGGAAATCGAACTACTGCCCGAGGAAGAGGAGATCGAGGATCGGGAAGAAGAATCGGATGATGAGGACGAGTAGTGATGCTGTTTCCGATATTCGCGAGGTGATGGAGAGTAATGCCTATGGTGATTGGTTCTCTTTTAGTCATGCCCGTGCCTCTTCTGCCTGAACGTAGAATGCTGGGAAGTACCTCGAATGAAATTTTCTGCGCGAACGACTTCTTCTTTCAACGTCACTGCTGTTTAGCCGCCGAGGCATAGTCCTAAATTATATATCAATTAAACTCCAATTTTTTCCAATTTTTCCAATTATTTGGAATGATATAAAATTCAGTTATCAAAATCATGGAATCATTTTTCTATAGTGTGGTTTCTTTTTGATTACAAAATAGTATGGGATATTTTTAAAACAAAATATTATCATTAACATTAAAATGGAGATTGAGGAAGGAGATGTTGAAAAGATGATAAAATATGCGCAGTTGATCGAGAGCAACTGTTAATTTTTAACCACCATCAGGCATAATATTACGCAGAGAAGCGAATTGCATAGGGGAAGTCTTAAAATGATCGAGCAATACATGAGTGATCGCAAGTCTAAACTTAACATAGAGGCGCTATCGCAACTCATTATTTAATTGGCTTACTTCCTTTACTCATGCCGGAACATTGGCATGACTCCGGTCATCGGAATTGAGGACATTAGAGTAGAGGAAGTTTATGGTCGTAGCAATTAGAAGCGATTTATGATTATCCTTTTCTACAAAATCAGCGAGCAGAAGATGCAAGAAGCAGAAGCAGCTCAAATATTTTGCAGTCTCTATGAGCATATTATTGGCCATCTCGATGCATATCTCAAAGCCAAAGAAGATTTTAATCCTTTAGACTTAGAACAGTAGCAATGTCTTGATTTATTTCGTAAGCAGTTTAAGACCATTCTCGATGACATTAACTATTTTGCTGATAAATAATTCCTGTTTTTCCAGGCACTCGAGCAGACTACTCTTTTCTATGAAATATCAATGCTTTATCGCGTAAAAAGCTGTTCCATGTTGGACTACATAAAATCAGATGAAGGAAGGATGGGTAAATTTAAATTTTGTAAAAGCAAAGATGAGACTTTGGTGATAGAATACAATCAATAAAAAAAGAGAAGCAAGGGAGAACATGAGGGGTTAAGAACCAAATAGAAGGAAATAGACTAGAATTTAAATCTGTTCTTTAAGACCATCAACGAACAGAATATGGAACCAGTTCAGAATAAGAATTAAAAGGAACAAACTTATCGAGTCAAATTTCACTATAAAATCAGGGAACGCTAAAAATATTCGTTTTAAGAAATATTTCAAAGCATACTCGGAGCTAATATCTTTAAGAACTAAAGTAAAAAACCTATGGAATGTAAAAGACAGCCTGCAGATATGGATTACTATATCGAGTATTCTTCAGAAAAAAACTTCATCTGCGTCAAATTATTCATGCCCTCTGTTAATGTGAATGTGGAAACCTCGGATTTTTTAATGTTTCAATCAAATGTGCTTACTTTTGAGGCAGTTAACGTTTCAATTGAGCTCAGTGAGCCAAGAAAGAGAAATCCTGAAGATAAGAATCCTTCTAAGAAGGTAGTAACATTTAAAGGAACATCGAGTTTCAATATGAAGTAACC
>Ga0302274_10005235_pt1 | contig 11037 bp, 2 predicted proteins | sample III_Bog_N2_1_FD_198755 | JGI IMG/M metagenome (GOLD analysis project Ga0302274, IMG submission 198755) | Peat permafrost microbial communities from Stordalen Mire near Abisko, Sweden - III_Bog_N2_1 | ecosystem: Environmental > Terrestrial > Soil > Wetlands > Peat | place: Sweden: Abisko...
ACAGTTTCAGTTGACGGTATATTAAGCATGACTACTGATATCATTGATCTGGGCGTATATGATTTTACAATAACAAATTCGGGAAGTATTAACGGTGGCCCCTTTAGTATTACAAATATGATTAAAACCAGCAGCACAGGATCACTCGTAAAACAAAGTACTACAGTTGCAGGGTTTCAAATGACTTATCCGGTTGGTAATGGATCATATACTCCTATGATAATTTCATCTCTGGCAGCTTCACTGGCAGGTACTGAATCAATTTCAGTCCGTACTACAGCAGCAACAGCTCCGGGTGCATATCCTGATGATTTGAAAAGATATTGGACAGTAAACAATAGCCCCGGACTAACTGCAATAACTGCCAATATTAATTTTACATATATAAATCCCGGTGATGTTGGTAGCGGTGGCGTGCAAACAAGTTATGTCCCTACATTAAATACATCAATTCCTATCGGAAACTCAGCTGCGGGTGCAAATCCTTTTTCTTCCACAGGTACAACAGCACTTGCCGGTAACTGGACAGCCCAGACTCCGGAAAATACACTTTATTCATATCAGTCCGGCGATTGGAATTCTGCCGGTACATGGACTACAGATCCTGGTGGTACTACTCAAATTGGATCATCAGTACCTTCTACCAGTAATCATGTAGTGATACTCTCCAATCGTACAGTTTCGCTTTCAAATGCGGATATTACAACTGCAAACATAAAAATTACTGTCAACAACGGCGGGTTTCTGGATCTTACTACCCATAAGTTTACTGTTGGTTTAAGCTTACTTGAAGGTCAGGGAACAGTAAAATTAGCTTCTGTTAATTTTCCAGTTACTACGACCAATACGTTGGTAAACAGCAATGGGGGATCAGTTGAGTATAATGCAGGTGTAACACTTCCGATTGCTCAAACAACCTATAACAATCTTACTGTCAATACAAGCGGAACAGTTATACAGGTAAATAACCTTTTATTAAATGGCAATTTAGTTGTAAAACAAGGTACATTTCAACTAAATGATGCATCAGCACTTCGAAGAACACTTACAATAAACGGGAATGTTACGGTGAATAACGGAGCATTCATTACTGTAGGAATGGGGAATACAACCACAACAACGAATCCCATTGGAATAAACACAACTGTCGCCGGACCAATTATAGATTACTATGACAAACAATCACACAGAGTGGTTGTTATGGGTGATTTTACAAACAATGGAACGGTACGTTTTACAAATCAACCTTTTCCTGTTTATAATGCATTTCCCACAACAGGGATGGCCACGGTTTATTTTCAGGGATCTACGAATAATACTTTAACCTGTAATAACACAACCGATTTTTATAATCTTGTACTGGATAAGGGCATTGATAAAACATATTCTTTAACTATTAATGCTTCACAATACAATTATTTTAGATTATTTGGAGCCAATACAGCTCCAGGAGATAATATAGTTGGAGGAACAAACGCAAATCCAAATATCAAAAAAGCATTGTGGTTACGCAATGGTACGTTGGATTTGAAAGGGTTGGTCGTTATTCCGTCACTTTCGGAGGGAGCAACAAATACCTGGCCAAGTTCAGATTTTATTATTCCTTCAAATGCTGCTTTAATTCTTGATGGAATAAATGTAATTGTGATGTCGACAGCCGATGATTATGGTGAAGTAAATGCAGCATATGGCGTTTCTGGAGGTACAGGTTCAGTAAATGGTATTACACAAGGTGGAAACACCGGTATAGCAGTGCTGGGGAATTTGCAATTGAATAATGGTTACTTATCGACCCGTGAATCGACAGGAATAACCTATTGGAGTTATGCATCGGGTCAACTGATAATGAATAATGGCATTTTGGATACCAAGCAAATCGATGATGCCTCAGGTTCAAATTCAGGGCTGTTTACATATTCCCAGACAGGGGGTACAGTCTATCTTCGTGGTCGTTTTCAACATAACATGGCTTATTCTTCAATTTCCGATTTAGTAAATACAAGCCTAAACACTTCAAGGATTTCCAATGGAATTAATACTTCAGATGGGACGTTTCATTTAAACACTAATTCAGGCAGTGGTTTTGCAATGGGAGGTGGCATTATTAATATTTACGATGTTTGTGGCACTGCTGCTACTTCTTACGCTTTTTATGCAAATTGTCCCGTTTCAAATATCAATGTGACCGGTGGAACGGTACAACTAATTCCTACAACCGGTACCAGTCTGCCTGATGCCAATTATTTGATAAATACGAATGCATCCATTGGTAATTTTATCATTAACTCAGCCAGTGGAACTTCGATCGTTCAACTCAATACGAATCCACTAACAGTTTTGCAAAATCTGACAATTCAATCGGGTACTCTTGATGCACAAAGTTTAAATCTTACTGTGGCAGGTGATTTTATTATTCCGGGCACCGGTATCTATAATTCGGGCACCAATACAACCACCTTTAACGGCAGTGTTGATCAAATGTTCTCGGTGGACGGAGTGATAAATAACGGAACAGTTGGTCTTAGTAATATGACTGTAAATAAAACAACAGGCAAACTAAGTCTTTCAGGGATACAATCCTCTCTTACCGTTCAAAACCAATTTTCATTAACGGCCGGGACATTAAACGATGGTGGAAAGACCATCTATATTGCCGGCAATGTGACCAATTCGGGCTTACACACCGGTACAGGTAAAATTCAACTCAACGGGGCTACACTTCAATCAATTGGAGGGAATGGCACGGGTGTTTTCCAGAATCTGGAACTTAATAATACCAATTCCGCCTTAGCTCCGGTTTCACTATTAGTTAATGCAACAATCAACGGAGTACTTACTTTTTCACAGGATAAATTATTCAATATCGGGACTTATAATTTACAACTAAATTCAGGTGCTACTATAATAAACGGGAGTAATACCAGGTATATACAAACAGCCGGAAATTCAGGTGATGGTGGATTAACGAAAATATATGCATCTACGAATTCATTTATATTCCCTGTAGGTTCGGTTTCAACAAGTCATACCACAACTCCTGTATATACTCCGGCATCGATAGGTTTCACCAGTGCACCAACAACATTTGGCTCAATTACAATTATACCGGTTGGCTATGTACATCCTTCCAGCACGATAAAAGTTCAGAGCCTGTCTTATTTTTGGAAAGTGAAATCATCCGGTTTTTCAGGTATTGCAACAAATTCAGTAACCCATACCTTTGTTTACGATCAATCGGATGTTTTAGGATCCGAAAACAATTATATACCGTCATTATACAACAGATCAAATTATACCTGGAATAGCGGAACAACTGCCAATCCACCGATAAATACCGCAACAAATACAATAACTGACTGGACATCTCCAACGAACAGTACTAATTTTCTGGATGCTGATTATACTGCCGGTGATAATACTACGGGTGGAGGAGCATTTGGAACTCCAAGAAAATTCTATAGCTGTATCAATGGCGCTTTGGCAGGAAGTGGACTCTGGAGCAATGCAGGTAACTGGTCGTATACAGGGAATACAGGTCCGGCAAATACCCTTGGAGCGATACCTGGAATAAATGACATTGTTATCATATCGGGAAATGATTCGGTTTTTCTGGCAACTAACATAACTACAGCAAATACCGGAGTACAAAATTGTGCCAGTTTACAAATTGAAAAAGGTTCAGCACTGGATATAGGGTTTAACCCAAATTGTGTATTTAGTATGGTATTATCCCATCCTAACGGGAATGGGAATTTCAGATTAACAACATCAAATAATACTGGATCTACCTATTTATTTCCGGGAGGAGATTTTTCAGAATTCAATCAAAACCTCGGAACCACAGAATTATATACAACTAATTCAGCTAGTGGTACAATATATTGGCTACCTCAGGGAGTTATGTCTTATGGAAATTTAATATTGTCGCCACTTGGTGGTTCCAATATTATTTTCTCAAATAATAATTTAACTATTTACGGGAATCTAATTACACGCGGACAAAGTGCCGATTCATGGTTTTGTCCATCCTGGAATACCGCATATCCAACTGCTCCAACTGCTTTAGTTGCAAAAACCATTACCATAAATGGCAATTTATTGATTCAGGGTGGAAGTCTGATATGGTACGGCAATGGAGCAATAGCACAAAATGTTGTTGTAAATGGCGATGTTGTAGTCAGTACCTGGGCATCCATTCAGAATGGAGGGGGTGCCACTAACCAAAGTCTGGCTATTGGTGGAAGCTTAATAAATAACACAAATAACACTCTGGCAACAGGGACAACTACTACATGTAAAGTTGATTTCAGTTATAATAGCGCTATACCGGTAACATTCTTTGGTTCGAATAATGCTTCGATAACCAATATATCGGGTACTCCACTAACTGTTTTCAGTAATCTTACCGTAAATAAAGGAAGCTCACAGGCATCGACACTGACTTGCAATATCGGTGGAATTTTAACCACACCTGTCGACAATTGGCTTACCTTACAAAACGGTACATTTCTATATGCACGGACTAATCCGGCAGCGGGTGAAAACTTTAATATTTCAACCGGGACTTCATTGACAATACCTGCCACTGCGGGTTTAAATGTAAATATGCCCGGCAATAACAATAATATTAATATTTTAATAGCAAATAGCGGCTCTAATACAAACGATTTATTCTTAAACGGAAAACTGACACTTGGAAATGGGAATATTTATGTTGGCCCAATCAATGGGACAACAATAAACAATAATGATATCGAATATTCAAACGGGGGATCTTCGGCAATTGAAATAGATGGAGGGAACCTGATTGTAAACGGTGCAATTAGAAGGAATCTAACGAATGCTGCTGGTGTTTTAAATTTCAGTCAAACTGCAGGTAATCTTACTATTAATGGGAATAATATTACAGGAGCAAATGCAGCAAATGCAAAACTTGAAGTGCTCAATACAGGCAGTGTCTTCAATATGTCAGGAGGCACCATAACTATTGTCAGGGGTGGAGGAACTACTTTCGGCGATCTTTACCTGAGGCCCAATTCCGGTGCGGTAACAGGCGGATCCATTATTTTCACCCAATCACCCGCTGTCGGTCCGGTTGTAACTCTTGCTCAAAATTACTTACTCGATGCTAACATTCCACTTTATAATCTTACTATTAATGGATTAGCTACTTCTTCCTTTAATGCAAAGGTAAATCTTATGGTTAGTCCATTAGTTCTTAAAGGTGATTTAGTACTAAGCAACACATATAGCATCCTGAATGCTGTGAATGGGAGTAATAGTATGGATCTCACTATAAATGGTAATCTAAACAATAATGGTACTTATCTGTTTGGAACAAATAACACAATATTTAATGGGAATGTGCAAACAATTAGCGGCTCTTCAACCTCTAATTTTTACAATTTACAGGTCAATCCGTTAACCTCGTTAACTTTGAGCAGTACTTTTACTGTTAATCACAACCTGACAATCAATTCCGGCCAATTATTAAATGGAATCTATTCTGTTAATCTCCTGGGAAATATAACAAATAATGCTACCTATGATGGTGATGCAGTACTGGGTGGAATTATCCTGAATGGAATTACAACGCAACAACATATTGCCGGTACCGGAACTTTTGGAAGGCTGGAAATAAACAATGGTGTAGGTAATGTACTTGATAATAGCATTACTCTTCAAAAGAATTTAAAACTGACAACAGGCGTTCTGAATATCTCTCAATATTTACTTACTCTGGGTGTAAACAGTACAATTGAAGGATCGAATTTCGGTTCAACAAAAATGATTGTTTCGGATGGCGTTTATAGTAACTTTGGTGTTAAAAAGTTTTTCCCTGTCATTTCATCGCCCACTACATTTACTTATCCAATAGGTTCAGGGGGTAAATATACACCTGCTAATCTGACAATTAATACAAATGGTTCGGTTGGTTTTGTGAGGGTAAACAATATTAACTCTCATCATCCCGCAGTTTTAGATCCTAACAATTTTTACAATATTATTGGGAACTGGAAAGTTCAAATCTGAGTGGTTTTGCCGGTAATATGGTATTTAATTATTTAGATAATGATGTAAAAGTAACCGGAAGCAATACTGAAAGCAATTATTTAACTGCAGAATTACTTGTACCGGGTACAAATTGGAGCAAAACATCAAATATTAATGCGTCTGCAAATACTTTGACATTTTATTACCCTTTCGGTATTACGAATATTAATGGAGAGTATACAGCCGGGGTTGATGCAGCAATTCCAAATATTGTTCCTCAATTTATAAGTAATAATTCAGGCAACTGGAATGATAAAACGATATGGTCTGTTACAAACGGATCGACTTTTCCATGTCCTGATGGTGGTCCAAACGGCTTTATAGTTACAATCAATCAGGGCAATGTGGTTCATAATTTTGGAACTATCGAAGGAACAGGAACTATGTATCTTGAATCCGGCGGATTACCAGCCGGTAAATATGCAAGTTTTTTTGATTGTGGTAATGGTGGAACCCTCGAATTTGGTGGAACAGGATTGAACTATACATTAATCGGGGGGTATTTATTTCAAACTGTCCCTAAACTGTTTTTTACAGGAACAGGGACAAGGGTCTTACCCAATAACGACATAATAATTTGTACTCAGCTTAAAATAGATGGACCAACACTTGATAATAGTATATACAATAAAAAACTCACTGTTCAGGGAACTATGGAACTTTATAATACGGGAGTTTTTAATTCCGGAACAGGGATTGGTGCATCGGTAACTTTTGCAGGTTTATCTGCTCAGACAATAGGCGGTACATTTGGTAATTTTTCAGGAACAAATGCATTCAACAACCTTGAAATCAACAACAGTAACGGACTAACATTAAACGGTCCTACGGAACTTAAAGGGAATCTTTTACTAACTGACGGTAATATCACAACAACTTCGGCCAACAGTTTGACAGTATCTAATATCTTAAATAATTGTGTTACACCTGCCGGAGGTAGTTTGACCTCATATGTTAGCGGACCATTAACAAAAACTATCGTTCAAGGGGATAACTTTGTGTTCCCGGTTGGTAAGGGTATAAATATAGGGAATTTACTCACACTTTCAGCAACTCAAAGCGGAACCCAAAACTGGACAGTAGAATATTTTAATCCAAACCTTTTCACCGGACTCCTTATGCCTTTGACTGCAATAAATATGAAAGAATACTGGAATGTTTCTTCCGTTTCAGGTAATAAAGCCATTGTAAATATTAAATGGTCTGCATCGAGCGATCTTTCACCTATTATGACACAAAATGGTATATTAGATATGAAAATAGCACAGTATGATGGGATAAACAATTATTGGACGCAACTAGCATCGTCGGCAAGCGGTGATAATAATAGTGGTAGTGCACAAACATCATCATTAATTTCAATGCCTGCTAACGGAAATTATAATTTTACGCTGGGTTGCCTGAACCAGGTAAAACCAACTGTTAAATTTGCACCTGCCGGTCCAGTCTGCGGAGCAAATTTTATACCTATAACGTTGTCATCTGGCATTCCAAATTTTTCACCTTATTCCATAAGCTATACCAAAGGGGGAATTGCTCAGACACCTCTTACTCCGACATCTTTTCCGACCAACATACCGACCGATGTTTCCGGAGGTGTATATCAGATAACCGGTTTTACATATAATTACCCTGCAGGTACAATACATTCCGGTGTTTTTGATCCAACAGTTGTAACATCCTTTGCGGTGCCCACAACTGCAATTGCAGGACCTGATCAGTCCATTTGCGGAGGCACAAGCACCACACTGGCCGGTAATTCGCCTTCTTCAGGAACAGGTCAATGGAGTATTTTGAGTGGTGCAGGTGGAACTATAGTAACGCCTACCAATCCAGCCAGCATATTTAAAGGAACAAATGGTTCTACATACACCCTTCGATGGACAATTAGCAACGGGACTTGCATTTCGACTGATGATGCAGTTATTATTTTCCCGTTGTTGGCTGTTCAACCTTCGAATTTTACTGTCAGCTCTGCTAATGTTTGTCTGGGTGCTTCGGGTGTTGTTTATACTGTTCCAAATGATCCTACAGCATCTGCTTATAACTGGACTTATAGTGGAACAGGTGCAAATATTACAGGAATTACAAATTCGGTATTGATAGATTTTAGCAACACAGCAACAAGTGGTACGTTAAGTGTTACGTCAACAAATAGTTGCAATACCAGCATTCCCCGTACAATATCTATTACGTTAAATCAAAATATTTGGTTAGGGACTTCCAGTTCCAACTGGGGTAGTCCTTCTAACTGGCAGGCAGGCATTTTACCACCATCCGGTGCTGATTTATCGTTTGTTGCATCTCCGGTAAATAATTTAGTTTTAGATGTTAACAGGACAATTGGTAATTTGTTAATTAACGGTAACAGCCAATTGGTTATCCAACCTGCAACGTGCTTAACTGTGAATGGATCAATTACAACCCTCAATAATGATCAGATTTATATTCAATCTTCTCCAACTTTAGCCAACGGCTCCTTGATTTCTCCAAATGCAACGAATGTAAAAGCAACAGTAGAAATGTATTCGAAAGCTTATTGTACCAATCCGGGTACTAAAACAGGGTATACATGGCAGTATTTTGGCATTCCTGTCACTTCAGTAATAGCCAGCCCTACATTTGATGGTTCGTATGTACGATTGTATAATGAAGCAATTACAGTACCGAATGGAAAATGGACTTCTTTAACGAATTCCTCACAACTTTCTTCATTTATAGGGTATGAGATAACACAAACAAATCCTACTATAATTATTTTTAAGGGAGTTTTAGAGACCGGAAGTAAAACGATACCACTTACAAACACAACAGGGGCATATGATCCCGGACAAAACATACTTTCAAATCCATATACTGCTGCGATAGATATCACGAAGTTGGCATCGGCTTTCGGACCAAATACCGAAGCTACAATTTACATATACAATACCGGTTCTTTTGGCCAATGGTCTACGAATAATGGAGAAGGCACAAATAATTCCACTTCAAATATTGCCGGTCAATATATTGCAATTCCACAAAGTGCAGCCGGTACAGGATCTATCCCTTATGATATTCCATCCATGTCCGGATTTCTGGTGAAAGCCACCACTGCTGCCGGGAGTTTCTCAATGAATTATAATACGGTAATGTCAAATATCAATCCACTACGGGCTCCTGTGCAATTAAAACAATCTACTGATAAAGTTTATATGGAAATTTCTTTAAAAGGCGAACACTATAGCGACCGAATGTGGTTAATCAATCAACCCGGCACAACACGTGGTTTCGATAATGGTTGGGATGGATATAAAATGACAGGGGACGTGGGTACACCTCAACTTTTTGCAATGGAAGAAAGTGGCAATTATCAAATCAGCACATCTGATGATATGAACAATACTTACCTGGGATTTCAGGCAGGAATAGATACTCAGGACACACTAACATTTAATAATGAAAATATCGAAACAAAATATAAGAGCATTTACCTGTTTGATTTAGTCGAAAATAGAATTATTGACATCACAAAATCCGGTACTCAATATATGTTTATGACTGAATCTACTCCGGGACCTGTTAAACGTTTTCAAATTGTAGCCAGTCCTGTTGAAAATGAAACAACCAGTGCTGCTAAATTAAATGTTTTTACGGCAGGAAATACAGTCTTTGTTCAGAACTCAGGGATTCTGAACGGTGAGATGATTGTTTATGATATGATGGGCCGGATGCTTAAAAAAGCACCCTTTGCCCCTTATGGAGTTACTGCCGTTCAGGTCGGTACCATTCCGGGAGCGTATGTTGTAAAAGCTGCCACCAACAACGAGAGTGTCAGTAAAAAAATTATTATTGAAAAAGAATAGTGACTAAAAAAAAACAATATTATGTGTATTAGTTTGGGCAGGATTGCTTAACTGGAACAATTTTTTTCTTAAAACAGATTCTTCCTACGGAAAGTTACGGATAAAAAATAAGTCTGATACTCATTTCTCAACATTCAGCAGGAATTCAACAGGTTCAATTGTATGAAGCAAATAAAATATTCACTAGCTCAACCTGAATATTACATTCTTTTTCAATACCAGGCAACAAATGGAACGAAGTAATTTCCCATTTACGGGATAAATAAAATACGAACTCTTAGAATCTCAACGCAGAACACAGAACACGGAACACGAAACACGGAACACACCAATTAACCAATTAACTAAATAATGCAATACGACAAAATTAAAACGAGACCGGTTCAATTTTTAAGTATCACCAGTCTAAAGGTTGAAGATTTCAATTATTTGTTGCCCTATTTTAAAGCTGAATGGGACGATTACAACGATTGTTTTACCTTAGAAGGTAAACTTCGTAAAAGAAAATCATACGCAAGAGTAGATTCAATTTTACCTAAAACAGCTGACAAATTGATGTTTTTGTTAATTTATTTAAATACAAATCCATTACAGGAACAACATGCTGCAAATTTTGGTATAACACAACCTCAGGCTAACATCCTGATACATTTATTATCAGATCTTTTAAGAAAGGCATTAAAGCGATTAGGTGAATTACCCGAACGGAATGAATACCGGATAATATCCATTTTAAAATCTTGTAATGATATTCTTCCTGATGGAGTTGAACGTCCTGTTCAATTACCAAAAGAGTGCGAACTTCAAAAAAGCACGTTATAGTGGAAAAAAAATCATCATTTGAAGAATAACCTATTAAGTTTGCCTGACAGTCGAATTAGTTGACTTAGTAGTACTGTTGATAGAGTGTTCAATCTAAAAAAAGATGCGATAATCATTCAATCCATTTTCCTTCATGCAATCTTTTATAGCAGAATACCTGATTCCAGGGATATACTCCAACTATGATCCTGTGAAGATACAAGCAAAGAAGCCAAAAGGTAAAGAATATACAGATAATCAGAAAGAAGCAAATTCACTCAATTTCATCTTTTCGTATCCAGGCAGAACAGTTAAAGGGTGTTGCTGGATATCGCAA
>Ga0302274_10005246_pt1 | contig 11020 bp, 10 predicted proteins | sample III_Bog_N2_1_FD_198755 | JGI IMG/M metagenome (GOLD analysis project Ga0302274, IMG submission 198755) | Peat permafrost microbial communities from Stordalen Mire near Abisko, Sweden - III_Bog_N2_1 | ecosystem: Environmental > Terrestrial > Soil > Wetlands > Peat | place: Sweden: Abisko...
CCTCCCACTGGCGTCTACGGAGTCTCGCTCGGCGTTCTCCCCAACGGCAAAATAAGCGTTGGACAACGCCAGCAACACTACGTGCTCGCCAATCAGTAACGAAGCACCGCTGCTTCACGTGCATCATTTCGGCCTCTCATGTTTTGAGAGGCCTTTTTCTTGCCTATGGATTTATTTCTATCCGCCCAGGATTCGTAACTGTCACTTGGAGTGGCCCGCCAACGGTATCACCGCTATGGGTTCCTGTTCCCTTGCAGCTCAGGGTGTAAATTGTGTTCTGCTTCGGCGTCACGGATTGGTAGCCGTCAACCGTCGTCCCGTTGGAGGGGAGCGGTATGCCACTCGTGCCGAACTGACCGCCGGAGAGCGTACATGCGCTTACATTCATACAGTAATAACTGAGCTGCGAGGATTGCGGGGGAACAATCGACATCGGGTTAGCAGTGAACATATCGCACACCGGCAACGATCCGGTTCGGGGCGTTGATGTCGGGGTCGATGTTGGATTGGGTGTACTCGTTGGAGTGCAGTTCCCGGTACAGGGGTTACTGCCGCCGCCTTGACCAATGGTTAATGTGACACTCACGGACTGAGGAATAACCTTTTTATTATTGATATTCACCGTGGTTCCATTAAACGTCACCGTGGTCTGATATGTTCCCGTTGCCATGCTGCCAATATACGAAAATGTGGCACTATCGGGCGATCCTTTCACAACACCATTCGGATTGGCACTCGCAAGCGGTGTAACCGAAAGCCAAGAGCTCGCGTCCGCAGGGACACTCGCCGTCCATCCAAGCGCTGATCCTGGAGCATCGCTCGAATTTGCAATGGCAACCTGCTCACTCGGACTCGCAGGGGTAAGCGAGACCGAGGTTGGCGTAACACTCATGCCTGCCTCCGGGTCCCAGAGGATAGTAAAGTTTGCGGTATCGTTGGGATTGGTAAGCGTTATGTAATTCACTCCAAGACCAAGGTTCGGTGAAGAAGTTGAAGAGCATTGAAGACCCGCTGCGCCAAGGTAGCCGCAATAGTCCTGAGCATTGGCGACGCCGATGAGCAGGGTCTTCGAGAGTGCAAAGAAATTGGAAAAGAGGTTGTCACTCTTCTTCGCATTGGCGAATGATCGCTCTTCCACTCCTCGCAATGCCATGTACGGCCCCGCAGAACCTTGGATTCCGTCAACGCCAACAATGTCATCGTTGGTTGGCAGATTACCGTACGATTGGGATTTCCCTGAGCATGGCAGGTTGTCGAATAAACAGACATCCATACCGGGAACCGCGCTCGCAGTGAGATACCACGATGAGGTTACCTCTGCGCCCGTCTGTGAATTTTTCGATATGACGTTCGCAGCTCCTGTAGCTGCTCCCACCTGTATCATCTGAGTGAACTGTCCGCCTGCCACCGGACCGTCGGCGTCGGAGAACGTCCACGTTTCGGGATAGCTGCCGGTCGTCGATGGCGCGGTCAGAGGATTGATGCCGAACATAAATACGGTACCAGATGCAAGGCTGGGAAAACTTTGAGCATACGTTCCGTTATAGTACGTGTCCGTATGGGCCGGATTGGTACTGCCACGTTTGGGATTGAGACAATCGCCCGTCACGTGACTACCCCCTCCTAAACAGAGGATCGCTACGGTTGCGGGATAGGACTGAGTCACCTTGGTCACGTTATTCAATGTGTAGGGAATGGTTTGTGGCGTGGTAAATTGACCGCTGTGCGTCAAGGTGATATCGCCGAGGGTAAGATTGGTCTGAACCGTACAGGTATTTGTCGGAATCACCGCCGGAGGATCGTCGTCAGGCCAAATAGTAATCGTGCCAGGCACACCGGGAGCCTCATCTGGAATTCCGTCGCCATTCGAGTCCACGCACTTGCCCGTGCCGGGCGCAAGGTCGGTTTCCTTCCAAGAAGCCGCTGAGGTGTGCAAAGCCGCAGTGCCGACGTTCGTCATGGTGATCGTTGACGTTGTTATCGTCGCTCCGGGATCCATCTGGGATGGGATCGTGCCCGATCCGCTGACCGACCGGATTTGGGCCGAGATGAACGTACGATACCAATCAGCCTCACCGCTGAACTCGCTGCAATTGCCGTAACGATATGCAGAAGCTTCTGGAGAATATCCGCCGTTGTAAGGCGTAAATTGCGGACCGCACGACTGATTAATATCCAGGTCTGCTGGAGGAGTCGCACTATCGCTGTCGGTAAGCTGGATACCGAGTACTACGTTATCGAGTTGCTCGTTTGAAGGCAATGGTCGGGTAATGATTTTCTGAACATATAGGTTTGCGCCCGGTGCTTGGAAATAGTTGGGACCGCCCGGGTTCGTCCAGGCCGTATACTTGCCTGCGACGCCGGCTTCCGAAGCCCACGCCGTAGTGGCGCATACATCATCATGGTGCACTTCGTGGTCACCGTTATATTCCGTAGGATGCAAACACACCACTATTTGAAAATCTTCATCGAAAGGGCCGGGAGAATCGATTCCTATTGATTCGCCAAGAATATCGCCCGATCCGTTACGCGTCTGTTGGAGCGTCACCGTAGGAATGTTCTGGACAGCAGCATCTGTTTTCTTTGCTGGAACGTGAGTATAGACAACAACAATGATGGCTAGCAAGCCAGCCGCAGCGCTCACCCAGAGCACAAGTTTCTTTTGCATGTTTATTGTTGTAAGGAGTTAGTTCAGGAGGGAGACAACGGCGTTTCATAGATGTCTCTATGCACCTATGCCATGCTGTATCTTCAGTTTAGCAAGTGCCTGCTTCGTGTCAATCGACTGTACTGTGAGGTAGTGTGAAAGCCACAAAAGCAACGCTATTCTGCATGCAGAAAATACGCGCTCAACATCAGTTCATAGCCGATGAAGATTTAGATGTAATCAGATGAGTTTGCTGACGACAACATTTGGCAGCGACACAGATCCAGCTACAACTCCTTTCTTCGGCCCCTCATATTTTTATTGTTTTGGCGAACCTCATAGGGTTATGCGCCACAGGGGAGGGGCCGAAGGAAAGAGTCAACTAGCCATCATGAGATTGTGCAGTAGCGGGTTCGCACTGTTCCCAACATGCCATCCCTAGCGCAACCGCGTCAAAGATTGCAGTCCGAAGCCGCTCCGGTTGCCATGGACGCTTCTTAGGAGGCAGTTTCCATTGAAGCTGAGGGAATCTCTTGGCGATGGCTACCGCAATTTCGTATTTGTTTCTATTGCCAGAGCTACAAAACGTTTGCCGTACATCAGATCGCTTGACCATGTGGACTTCAATGTAGCGCTCTGCCAGCTTATGCTTCACTGCAAGAATGATCCTCCGCCTGTCGGCTCTGCGACTACGATTCATGTTCTTTAAGACCACTACGGAAGGCGAATAGAACGCAAGCAACGGGTCAATATGGCCCATCGCCGACTTTGCTGGACTGGTATCCGAATGCCAGCGTCTGGTTCCCCAGTCCAGCAACCGATTCGATCCTTCGAGCACAACGAAACCCAAATAAGATATCCGTACTTCTATAGCTAGCGTTCGTACTTTATGCATGGCATTTTACACTACGCAAGTCCGGTGCCAGTTCTACTTCGTCGCTCATTAATCCACTCGAGCTTGCGCGCTATGGCATTTGATCCCCGGCCTTTTATGTCGATTTGTTGTAATTCGTATTCCATCGCCGCCAGATGCTCTTCCACTCCACGTTTCGCTACGTCATAGAGTCTGGGATAGAGTTCGCGCACGGACGCACCAAAGACTGCTTCATATCCAAGCGCGGCAATAAGCGGCGGTATCACTCCAGCCCGCTCGTGCCGCGATATCTGGGCCACATCGATATCGAGAATTTTCGCAAGCTCTGTCTGGCTCAAGCCAGCCTTCTTACGATGGCTTCTTGTGTAGCTCGCGAGATGCGAATACTTCATGTTGTTGTCAAAGATCTATTTGTTTTTCGACTTTACATAAAGGATACAAAAGCAATTCGTAACTTAAAAGGCGCACTTTTTTGCGCGTGGCGCAAATTTTCGATGTCGTGAGAACAAGAAGCCCTGGCAGTCCGTTGACCACCAGGACTTCTTTAAATGGACACCTATTTCTCAAATATCGCGGAGAAGGCTATGATCTCTTCCGCCAACTGATTCCAACTCAGCCCTTCGAGGGGCACCCAACTTGACTCGCGGGTATCAACACGCGAAATCAGTGAGAAAAGACGGCCCTTCTGGGCGGTTCCAATTTGACCAAATACATACCCAGCCGGAAGTGCGAGCTGTTGGAACCCGCGCTGTTTTTTGATGGGAAGACCCGCCCAAGATTCTCCCAGCTTCATCAGGGGTTGGCAGATTGATTGAATTCCTTCGATAGTCGATTCAACCTTCTCGTCATTGTCGGGTTCCTGCCTCCCCAGATTTGCTAGCTGCCCGTCCAGCACAGACCGTTGCGCAACAAACTCTTCATCGGTAATCAATTGTTCCATCTTCATGCGAATGAGTTGCTGTTGCTGCTCTTTGAGCCTTTTGATTCCCAGGGTTCTCTTTTCGGAAAGAGTACGCATTAGTCCATGCTGCTCTTTGGCCATCTTTGAGACCCACATTTTGATCCGCTCCATTGAGCGCAGGTTCGGGCTTATCTTGTTAAGAAACGATATAAACTCGTCATGCGCTTTCACGGGGGGACAGTATGTTGGGTTGTCGCATACTCTATTGAAGCAATGGTAGTAGGGATACTTCTTTGAACGTCCACGCGACATAGATCCCGAGAGCGGATGCTCACAGCACATACATCGCAAAAAGGTGCGTAGTGGAAAATCAGGACATAGGCTTAAATGCGGCACCGAGTGCTTGCCCCTGCCGATGACTTGCTGAACTCCGGCAAACGTCTCGCGGCTCACCATGGGCAAGTGACGCCCCCTATACTCTTCACCAGACCATGGATCGCGAATGGTTCCTGTGTAAAACGGATCGCGAAAGATATTATCCAATGACTGTTTTGAGAGCTTCTTCCCACTAGCGGTTAGCAAGCCCCGGCTCGTCATCAAGTCAATAATCTGAACCTTTGTGTAAGCACCGGTCGCATATTCATTCCAACCCTGTTGAAGCAGGCTAAAAGCAGGCTGATGAGGCTCGTCTGGCTCAGTTTTCTTGTCGCCCGACTGTCTCACCGTGCGGTACCCAAATGGAGCCTTCCATGGGAAGATGCCTTCCTGTATCTTTCGCCGCATTCCTTGCACGGTTCGTGTCGCTCGTACATCGTTATCGAACTGGGCGAAGCCCGCCAATATGGTCTCCAGAAGTTTCCCTTCTGGCTTGTTGTCGATGGGCTCGGTTACAGAAACTACCCGGATGTTGTATTTCAGCAGACCAGCTTTAATGTTGAAATGGTCACCTACATTCCGTGCAAGTCGATCCACCTTCCATACCAGCAATAGGTCAATCCCATGCTCCCGCTTGGAGCAGAAAGCCATCAATTCAAGTAATTGCGTCCGGTCAGCATATTTAGCCGATTCGCCTCGTTCGATAAACACGCGGACAACATTGATCTTGTTGTGCGCGGCGTACTCTTTGCAAGCCAGTTCCTGGGATTCAAGGCTGGTCCCATCCACCTGCTCCTTGGAGGAGACACGGCAGTATATTACTGCGTTCATTTTTGATACTTAGTTGATTTGTATTCGACCTTTCGTTAAACACTATGGATTAACGAATTGTTGTCAATGCCATCATCTGTGCTGGTTTTACGCTGCTGCTCGAGCTTCCAGCGATGGACATCAAGCAACCACTGTGCCAAAGCTCGGAACTCCGGCTCAAGCGATGGATCGTCAAGTTCCAGTAGCGGGTCTGCTTTAAAGTCATCCGGTGAATGCCTGCTGAATGGCCCTTGAACATCATTTTGCTTTTCCATGAGCCAGGTATTATCAGCAAAAACAAAAGACAATAAAAGGCTGACTAATTTGCGCACCGCGCAAAAAAGTACGCCTTTTTATTTTTCGCCGCCAGCTTATGATGACGTGACGCTTCGATCAATCCATAAAGGTCGAGATCGGAGCGAGTGGTGCTGAGCCGTCCGGCGAACGCTGGCCGCCGAGGAGCGAAGGCGGTCGGGTTGCAGCCCCATTCGGGGCTGTTCCGTTGCCCGTTCGTGCTCGTATGGACGGGCGGCTCAGTTCACCACGCGATTATCCCTGCGAAATTCTGCGCAGCACGGGATAATCGGCGCTTCATCAACCACGGTCGAGGGAAGCGAAATAAATTTCATCCATCGAATGACTGGACCGCTCAGCTACATCGGGGGCAAGAACCGGCTCGCCAAGCAGATCATTGAGATATTCCCGGAGCACCGAACGTACGTCGAGCCCTTTGCCGGAGGAGCGCAGGTCTTCTTTCACAAGGAACCTTCCAAGGTTGAAGTCCTGAATGATCTCGACGGCGAGATCGTCAACTTCTACCGCGTATGCCAATGGCATCACGAGGAACTCATCCGACATTTCAAGTTCGCGCTCGTCAGCCGCAACCAGTTTGATCTCTTCAAGGAAACCGATCCCGCTGCGCTTACGGACGTTCAGCGAGCAGCGCGGTATCTGTACCTTCAGAAGACCTGCTACGGCGGGCTCGTGCGCCGGAAAAATTACGGCGGAAACGTCACCCAACCACCGGGATTCAATCTCGAACGCCTTCCCGAGCAACTCGAAGCAGCCCATGCCAGACTTATGCGTGTGCAGATCGAGCGGTTGCCCTACGAAGAGATTCTCAAGCGGTACGACCGCACTGGTACGCTCTTTTACCTCGATCCGCCGTATTACGACAAAAAGTTGTATCGCTACAACTTGGAGCCGGCAGATTTCGTCGCGCTTGCGGGCCGTCTCAAGACTCTCAAGGGAAAGTTCGTGCTCTCGCTCAACGACGTGCCAGAGGTCCGTAAAATCTTCTGCGATTTCACGATCAAGGGAATTGAACTCTTCTACACCGCTCAGCAGCAAGCAGGACGACGCTTCAAAGAAGTTCTCATCAGAAACTTCTGATTCCAAAGAATCAACCATCCCAGCAGGGCGTTCGCGGCTACTCCCGCGCTACGCCCTGCCATGTCTTCCGCCAACACTGCGCCTGCCCTTGTCACCGATAGTGTCAGCCACTCAATAACAATCCACTTGCAATGCTTGAATTCATCGAAGAACTCGTGAATTTCACTTGGGGCGCTATCCATCGTGGAGGCGCACAAACGCAGGCGCGCGGCGTAACGCTGGGGCATTTGGTGCGGGATGAAAGCGTCACGACGCAGCCTCTCGCTCTCAGTCAAACCCAGCGCACCATGCATGTGGCAACGCTCGGCAAGACGGGGAGCGGCAAGAGTTCACTGCTCCGCCATATGGCGGAACAAGACATCAAAGCTGGACGGGGATTTCTGTACTTCGACCTGCATGGTGATGCGACGCAGTTTCTTCTCCGCACGATTGCCCATCGTGAACTCACGATACAGGAGGAATTACACGAACAGGTGGTAGTTGTTGCTCCCGGCGACCGGGAGTTCTCAGTCAGTCTCAATCCGCTCGACCAAGGAGAGCCGAGCTTCGTTCGCATCGGAGAATTCACCCGACTTCTCATGCAGCGATGGGGACTGGACCGCTTCGGAGCACGCACGGATGAGCTGTTACGGAATTCCCTGTATGTTCTCGCGGCGAACGGTCTCACACTCCTGGAGCTCGCGCCCCTTCTTACCCACGCTGCATTCCGTGCGAGTTGTCTCAAGAAGGTACCAAACTCCGAAGTCCGCCAATATTTTGAACTTCGCTACAACAAAGCCTCGGAACCTATGCAGGCAACCATGCGTGAGCCCATCTTGAACAAGACCTCCGCATTCACTGCCGATCCGAGCTTTCGCCCCATCGTTGGGCAACAGCGATCCACATTTTCGATGGTGGAAGCAATGGACGAGGGGCGGTGGATCATCGCCGATCTTCCCAAGGGCAAGCTCGGCGATCAATCGCTTACCCTCGGAGGGCTCATCTTCACAATTGCGAAGAATGCACTGTTCACCCGCAAGAAGCGAACCCTCTTCACGATCTACGTAGACGAGTTCCAAAACTTCACCGTGAACGATTCCGGTATCGAGACCGTGCTTTCGGAGGCGCGCAAGTTCGGCGTCTCCATTGTGAGTGCCAATCAATACCTCAGCCAATATCCCGATGAAATGCGCGCGGCGATCCTCTCGGTCGGCACACAAGTTTTCTTCCAGCTATCGCCCCCGGACGCAACTCATATTGCCCAGGCGCTCGATGGCGGGAAATCACTTGCCGAGCGGCTGAAGAATCTGCCGCAGCGACACTTCATCGTGAAGAGCGGCGCCAATCGCTGGCAGGAAGGCCGCGTTCCCACCGTGGACGTTCCGCAGGTGAGTGCTACCGAACTTCTGAATCGTGCTCGCAAGCGTCATGCGCGATCCCACGCAGTAATCGAACAGGAAATCAATGAACGCCACAAAGTACTTACCCAACCAGCCAATGAGGTCCGCGATGTCTGGGAGTAACGGAATCATGATTCAGCCGCGCGACCTGCATCTCTTGCGGGAAGTCGCCGTGATGCGTGTCGTTGACCGCGAGCAGGCAATGCTTGTAGCGGGCTTCGGCTCCATCACGCGGACGAACACGAGACTGCTTGCGTTACACCGTGCGGGACTTCTCAGAAGGTTCTTCCTCGGTACCGGCGGCGGTAGGAAAGCGATTTATTCAGGTTCGATCAAAGGAGCGCAGCTCGCCGACGCTCCCTACCGTGGTCCGCGAAGGCCGCAAGGCGCGCTTCTGGCAGCCGACAACTTCGTCCAGCATCAGCTTGCCGTGAATGGCATTTACTGCACGTTGAAATATCGCCCCATCCCGGTTCTCGGTGTGACGTTCCGACGCTGGCTCCCGTTTTACCAGCCAATCGTTCCCGGCCTTGGCCTTATACCCGATGGCTATGTCGAGTTCACGGTGAACTCCCGGATCGTTCCTTGCTTTCTCGAAGTGGATCTCGGCCACGAATCGCTTTCCATATGGAAAGAAAAAGCCAGGAACTACGTTGCCCTGTCGCGCTCCGAGGAATTCCAAAAGCAATTCGGCCAAGAAGCGTTCGGGGTGCTTGTCATTGCGAACTCGGAGCGCCGGCTGCATTCCATACGGAAGGCGGTCGCGGCTGTCACCGAAAAGCTCTGCCGCTTTGCGACGCTTGAAGCAGTTCGGGATGGGTTTTTCGGTCCGGTATGGTGCCGTCCCACGGATGAAACAAACAAACCAATTTTTGAGGCCAACCAATGAGGTACTGCAATGAATGTGGACACATGACTGAGGGCGAGCCGCTCTTCTGCAATTCCTGCGGCCGCAGCTATGACGTTCGCCTCTGCCCGCGATTGCATGAGAATCCGCGCGGCGCGGAATGCTGCTCACAGTGCGGCTCTCGGGAGCTCTCGACGCCACAGCCGAAGATTCCCGCAAGCTGGCAACTGCTCGCAATTCTTATCCGCCTCGGCCTCGGCCTTTTACTCTTCTACGCCACACTCAAACTCATCGTGGCTCTGCTCCTTACTCCGGTCTTCCAAATGCTTCTCGTCTATTTCGGAATCATGCTCGCTGGACTTTGGGCACTGTACCGGAAGCTGCCCGAATGGATGCAGGATGCCCTGCGGTCCTTATGGCACAAGGAGCACAACGATGACTAACCGACTAAGTGGAATGTCTGGTTTTGAAGAAGACGACAATGCCGCGCCAATACAGGGCTTTTCGGACGCTGGCTACGGGCAGAGCTACCCGGAGCATTACCCGGGGGTACGGGAGCCGAAAAATGGCCCACTTGGACCACCCCTCACGATTCGGGAGGTCGCTCGGTTGATCGGGTGTTCGGACTGGACGGTACGGCATCGGTATCTCGGGCAGGGTTTACCGCATTTGCGCTCCGGTCCGTCCGGCAAGCTCATTTTCTACCGAGACCAGGTGATCGCCTGGATTCTCGCACATCAACGCCAACAGAAAGGAGGAAAAACGTTATGAGTCTCTACAAGCGTGGCAGTGTGTACTGGTCAACCATCATGGTCGATGGCGTGCGTCACCTGCGCTCGCTTGAGACTTCCAACCGGCGTGAAGCCGAGAGGCGAGAGCACGTCATCAAGGAAGAACTATATGCAAAGCGTTTTCAAGGTGCGGCATTCCGTCCTGAGATGCGCTTCGGCGAACTCTACGCGCGGTTCCTTGCGGAAGGCGATGTGAAGTTTCACCACCGGGACCGGGCAAAGCATTTCTTGCCGTTCTTTTCGGAAATGTCTCTCAGGGACATCTCGAAGAATGACATGGCTCGGTATCGCAAGTACCGCCATGAAGAGCATCTCGTGAAGCAGAGCGGAAAGCACCCAAAGCCGCTCTCCGACGCAACCATCAACAGGGATTTTTCCGTAATCCGCCACCTGCTTTATTGGGCGGTGGACGAAGGATTCATCCCACAGAATCCGCTTGCCCGTCTTCGTATGGCTCGTGAACGGCGGCAGCGGAGACCTGTGTTGTCTGTTGCGCACGAAATCAAAGTACTTCCTTTGTGCGCCACACATCTCCGGGCCATTGTGATTCTTGCACTCGACACCGGCATGCGGCGTGGCGAAATCTTCCGCCAGTGTTGGGAGGATGTGGACTTCGAGCGACAACTGCTCTTTGTCACGCACTCGAAAACACCTGAGGGTGAAGCACGCGAAATCCCGCTTACCGGCAGGGCCTTCGAGCTTCTCAAGGCGCATCGGCAATCGTCCGGGCCTCTCTTCACCTACAAGGGCGCTCCCATGAAGACCCTGAAGACTTCCTGGACTGCGGCCCTGCGCCGTGCAAAACTGCCCCACACTCGTTTCCACGATCTGCGCCATACGTTCAATTCGCGGCTCGTCGAAGTAGGTGTCGTCGAAGCGACTCGAAAAGCATTAATGGGCCATTCGAGCGGCGGCGATGTTCATTCGATCTACACTCACGTCGAGCTGCCACTTCTCCGTGAGGCAATCCACCGCCTCGAAGCATGGCATGCGAAGCAGCAGCA
>Ga0302274_10005249_pt1 | contig 11017 bp, 15 predicted proteins | sample III_Bog_N2_1_FD_198755 | JGI IMG/M metagenome (GOLD analysis project Ga0302274, IMG submission 198755) | Peat permafrost microbial communities from Stordalen Mire near Abisko, Sweden - III_Bog_N2_1 | ecosystem: Environmental > Terrestrial > Soil > Wetlands > Peat | place: Sweden: Abisko...
TAAACCACGGCTTATCGCTTCGCGGTCCTCAGCATTCAGTCTTCTATAGTGCTTCTTTTCCATGGGGCTCTCATTCTAACCCCGTTGCACTAAATTCCTGAATTCGCCTTATTAAAAAACACCCCAATACAAAGCTAGTTCCTTCTACAAACACAAAGCGTATAGGCATTTGAACCGTTTACCCCGAATGTTCAAATCAACTTTTATTTCTAACCACACAGCGTCACGAACGCCGCAAGCCTCCTCTTCACGGATGCGGGTGCGCAATCGCTCTTTTTATCAAGTCCATCCCACGTGGATCCATATTCGCTAATGCAATTGTCACTCCTCTTTTCAACAATCGACTGCCCTCATCATGAAGCATATCAAGCACAGCAGGAACTTTACTTTACTTTACTTTCATTTACAGCAACACTACCGCTCGCTTCAAGAAGGTGTCCTGTATCAGGGGCTCGCCAGGTAAACGCGATAGGACTAAAACGATTGACGACTTGCACATGTAAAGCATACCCAACCTCTGCTGCAACTTGAGCAGTTTCTGCCGTAATATCATAAGCTATAACGTTATAGTTTTCGCTACCCATGTAAAGCCCCTCAAAAAATCTCGGACTAAAATAACCCTTTACGCTTTAGAAACCCAATCACATTTAATATGATCATATACTTGACACCAATACTTACAAGATGAGTTTGATTTATCCTTTCATTAATCACATAGCGTTATTGCACCGCGGCAACTTATGGCTATGATAAAATAAATACCCCCGCATTCTCACGATTACGACATGACGAATCTTACTTATAATCACTCTAGCTATATGTGGGATGTCCGCGATGGCTACCGGAAGCCTAGTTAGACAATTCTACAGAAATAACAACACTGGAGACATAATAATAATTATGTCGTCATCATACAAACAAAAGACTGAAAATCTGGGCTCTGTGTAATTATTTAAAAATATTATCTATTTAATTGGATTACTCAAAGATCGGCAGACTAACCCCTCCATATCGTCCTCAATATCCTCCGGCTCACGACCAGAGGGAATGTTAAATTTAGATGGACCGCCGCCGAGGATCAATGTGTTGCGATTTATTTCACCTGGCCAATCGAATAAACGGATAGCCATTCCAGCAGCCTGGGCATTACGCGCAATTTTTCGAGCGCGCTTATCGAGGTTGTTCTTAGAAATAACATTCATGACCATTATGCCCGATGGCGACAAAACTTGCCGGACGGACTGGAACAACGAGATGGTTGTAAAACAGGAAGGCACCTTATTGTCGGAATCAAAAACATCAACTACAACCGCATCGTATCGTTTATGCGTAGTACTTAAATAAGCAATACCATCTTGAGTGACACAACGAACATCTTTCGGCAATTTGAAATAACTACGCGCTATCTTAAAAGCAGCGCCATTGATATCGACAACCGTAACCTTGGCCTTCATACGCCTCAACATAGTAGCCAAAGTCCCACCACCGCAGCCAATAATAAGCACATTGTGTGCCATTGACTGCAAAATCAGTTCATAAATTACATGGATATATGCACAAACACTGACACCATTCTTGTCAGCTTGACTGTGAAAGCAACCGTTCTGGTAATAAGTGACGCTGCCATCGGAAGCTTTTGTAACGCGGATATTACCAAATGCTGTTTTAATTTGTTTAACCAAGTTCATGAGCTTTACTATATTTCCTGGGATATCTTTAAGTAACAACTATAATTATTCTGATATACTTTTAGGAACTCCGTATTCATCATAATGTATGCCCCTTCCTTTTGGCCTGGCTGGAGGTATTAGCCCACATCAAATTATAGATGATGGAGACTCGGCAAAACGCCCAGCACCACAAAACAGGGCGGTAAATTCACCTAGAGATCAACCGGCTCCGAAATAAATTTTGATTTTATTGGCGTGCCCGAGAAGATTCGAACTTCCGACCCCCGGTTTAGGAAACCGATGCTCTATCCAGCTGAGCTACGAGCGCACACTAGGAAAATCATATAGTTAGAAGCACTACACATAAAGTAAAATCGGCTTTGCTACCGAAATTGCTACCGAACTTAATTTTGCTACCCAAGTTGTAGCTTTGTACCACTTAATTTAGGTTTTATAGCAGACCGTAACGCGCTGTCGAGCTTTGCCGCCGCGTCGTCTTGCATGGTTTCCACGGCATGTGAATACAGATCCAAGGTAGTTGTAATGGTGCTATGGCCTAGCCTCTCTTGTGCAATTTTGGGGTGTATTCCAGCCGCCAGCAATTGCGTCGCATGAGAGTGACGCAAATCATGGAACCTTATTTTTGGTAATTCCGGTAGTTTCTTAATGGCTTTATAGAATTCGTGCGTAATAGAGCTTGGCCAAATAGGCTCACCATCATACCGACAATAAAACAAGGTATCTTGATTATGTTTGACCTCAAGTTCAGCAAATTCCTCTGCTTGCTTTTCTTTCCATAACCGCAACTCTTCAACAGCGTAATCTGGTAATATAACCGCTCTAGTACGATCTGTTTTGGGAGCTTTAAACCTCATCCCTTTTTTTGTTTGCTCAAGACTCTCAACTATACGAACAGTCTTTTTATCAAGATCTATATTTTTCCAACGCAAGGCCAGAATCTCACCCCGACGCATCCCTGTTGTTAGAGCCATCAACACGGGCCAATAAATTTGTTTTCCACGAATTGCGTCTAACAAAATCGCAGATTGTTCTATAGTGATCGTCGAAATAGACGCTCTCTTAGGTCGTGGTGGCTTTACAAAGTCTGCCGGGTTCCTGTTTATTAGTGGTAGCTGGACTGCATATTTGAGAGCTGATTTCAATACGCGATGAATGTGAAGTCGTGTTTGGGGTGATAAACCGCCTTTTTTGCTATCTCTACGACCAGATGATTCCCATCCGTTGTATACATTTTGGATAGCAGTAGTTTGTAGTTTATTAAGGGGACAATTACCAAAAGTGGGAATGAGAAAGTGAGTGACGATATCGCTATATCGTTCATGAGTTTTTGGACTCACCTGTGAGCGAACAGTTTCAATCCATTGTTTAAGAAATTCACCAACGGTAATCTTTTCTGACTCCACATATGTCCCCTCCTCAACATTACGTAATAATCGATACATTTCTTTCACTGCATCTTGGCGCTTACCCTTAAATGTGGTCGTAACAGTTTGACGCTTCCCTGTTAATTGGTCGGTCCCAAGATCATAACGGATTTCAAAACTTCCCTTGGACCGTTGACGGATATGCCCTTTATGCCGCATGCAATCCTCCTTTAAATCAAGGTCATTTCAAAAAAATATAAAAATGTTGAGTTGGAGCTTTGTAATTAAAGCGATAATTGGGGTTATTCAGCCTGACAGAATGTTTGAAACCATCGTTCTGCTTCTATACGTGCAATAAGCGTGCGACGCCCACGTTTGATGAGGCGCAAGCGCTTCTCATTTACTTCCTTGTAAAGAGACGTTCTTGAAATTTTGTAACGCTGGCAAAATTCAGACACACGATAAACTTCGGCTTCCTCACTCATGGAGCTTACTCCTTTGTTATACAGCTGGAATCAAAACGCCCCTTTCAAAGAAAGAGGCGTGAGACGATGACTGAAAGGTATTCTAAATATTTTTAGATAATTTTTGTTCCTACAGCGACTAACGCTTCTCTTTGTATCGTTGCTGAATAACCAGAATCTGTTTGTTTAATTTGAATATCGCCTAATATGTTTTTGATATGGGCTTCAAGTTTGAACAATATATCAGCCTCATTGTCGGCAATCCTTACTAAATCATACATGCGATAGACGTGCATAATTGCATTTTTACGCGCTTCTTCAGGACTATTGCCCTTTAAAACAAAAGGATCGGACATACTAAACACTTGAATGTTTCTAAATCCTGCACCTTCAAGCAAAGCAAACATTTCTTGTCGTGAAAAATGAGGATGTGGGTGGCCTGTGCGAGAAAGTGGGTGCACAACTTTATCAAACCAATTTGCTACTGGCGTGCCAATTTCGAAATCATGCAGAACGAAGCGTCCACCATTTTTAATGGTACGGAATGCTTCAATAGGAGCAGCTTTACGCGAAGCGCGGTCAAGATGATGAGAACCATAGGCAATCAAGACGCCATCAAGCACTGAATCCCGTAACAAACTCTGAGTGGCAGATTGGCGAATACATGGGAGAATTTGGGCAATACAGGCGTCTACCATAAAACCTGAAAGATCGGCTGAGATAATCGTTGGAGCTTGTATTTTTTCTTTTTGGATTAAGCGCGCAATAGTGCCATCACCGCCTAATGCATCAAGTATGATTTTATCAGGTCCAGGGATATCAGTCTGTGAATCTGAGAAGCATTTGAGTAATGATAGGGTGCCTATTTTTCTGTTGTCTGTATTGCGTTGAGCTACGTTATAGGCTGCACCTCTTCCACCGGCGTCCTGATCTTCAAATTCCCATGAAATATCATTCATAAAGGATACGTAGTCCCTGAATGCTCCCCCTTCGACACGATTGGGGTCAATCAACGGCAAAATGAAAGGAAAATGTTTTGCAGCGGCACGGCGGTAATCAGCAAAAGTCCGAGTGCTAATATAGTTTTCTATATCATCTAGCCATGGATGACGCGGAAGGTTTTCATAATTAAAAACTAAGTTTGTCGCATAATCCATGAACTAGCCCTTTCTCTGACTTTTTTGCTTTTGCATGTCTTCTGCACTGAGTGGATTGGCTTTTTCCCAAGCCGCATGAAAAGCTTGACGATAGGCTTGGGTGAGTGGCTCTGAGCGTATAACGACGACATGAGGCGATAAATCCTGTGGAAAGGATATTAACGCTAGACATTCGCCAAACGCATAAAACGCCGTGGGTGCAGCTGCTTGGGCGGGTTGTTGTCTATATTCAACATAGTCCCCCGTAAAATCGCCGTCTGTGATCAAAACTCGATAAGTAATATGGCCGCTCTGAACTAATTCCCTCATACGTTGTCTTTGTACTTCGGGATTTTTGCGATACTTAGCGAGTAATTTTTCGTCAACGACACTCAGGCAGACTTCTCCGCCTAGTTCTTGCATATGGTCGTAGAGAAAATCGTAAAACTTATCGAACCGCTCAGGGCCAATATAAGTATTAACTGTAGTGGGCTTAACCCTAACGCCCTGATGCTCAGTGAACTCAATACCAATGTCAAAAAACGCTTGGATAATTTTGTCTATAGTCTCTTCTTTTGGACGAGAAACTTCGCGCTCAATATTTTGTATAGAGACACGGCTCATACTTACTCGCTCAGCAAGATCACCAGCATCCCAGTCCGCTAGTACGCGGGCGGCTCTAATTTGTTTTCCTGTAAGCTGCATAGCTATGGTATCCATAATGATAAGTATCACTTTTTATAATGTCATTACTTTCATGCGTCAAGGCCAAAACAGTTGCTAATTATAGGTAATTACTTACATAATATAAGAGTTGTAGCTCTCTCATGGGCTTTATGTAAGCTTTAAACCCACATTTAGATAACCTCTATATGCCCAAGAACTTATCATAATGATAACCGCAACACATCATAAAGAAAATTGTTATTGATTTAAAGCTACTAAATCTGTAAGTTGCCCAAATATTGGTAGTTCATAAAATCATATTTGAGGCGATTAAAATGATTAATTTTCAGAATATCAGTTTTGATCAAATGTCAGTTCATTTCGGTGAAATTGTAGCATACGGACATCTCGAACAAATCGAAAGAGCTGCTGGTATCTCGCCCCGTCAAATGGTTGGCATAGATCCAGAAACACGTCTCACGAATGCCATTCGTGCCCAAGATACCTTGAGCGAACCAACTCTTAAGATGGCAGCTTAAGAGCACGATCATGAAACACGTGACATATGATGAACTCACCGTAATTTGCGGTAAGCAGCAAGCTTATGCGGCCCTTCTGGTTATTGAAGGATCGGGCAAGATTAGAAGAGATAATATTGTGTCATTTGATTGTAAGAAGCGTTTGAGTCACGCACTTGACGTCATGAGCGAAACCGAACAGGCGGCTTAAGATTATAAAGGAAGATATTATGTATCCGATAAGCGCATCACAAATCAGGGCAGCAAGAGCCTTACTTGGTTGGTCTCAGGATGATCTAGCGGATGCCTCTCATGTGTCGCGCGGTACCATTAAAACTATAGAAAATGGCAGTTCAGTACGAATTGATAAAATTGGACTGATTCATAGAACTCTACAAGATCAAGGGATTGAATTTTTAGATGGCGATGGTGTTCGCAGACAACCGGATGGATTAAAGAGTTTTTCTGGTCCGGATAGTTGCGATCAATTTTTTGATGATGTTCAAGGTATCCTTAAAGAAAAAGGCGGTCAGTTCATTTGCTCTATTCAGGAGCAAGACATGTTAACAAAAGTTACGTGTTCTACACGTCGTTCGAATCTTGAACGGCTAGAACAGGTACAGAAAATGACAGATGTGAAATGCATTTTCTCGGATAATACTATTACAGTCCCATTCATGCCTTCCTTTCCTATTCGGGTTCTGCCAGAAGAATCGAGCATTATACCATCTTCCACCTTTTGTTATGGGGATCAATTGGGAATTGGATTCTATAACAACAGCATGTATTACACTTTTGTTGTATTCCAACAGATATCCTTTATGCGCCATTTTCAAAAATATTTCCTACCTCGCTGGCAAATTGCAAAACCGCTTCTCATGTCGGTTGAGCCCAAGAAGCGTCTCGCTTACGTTTAAACCTTTCCTTTCAGATATAGAACACCACCACATGACTAGTTGCTGCCGACGGCTATGCGATTCACGCAGATTATTCTTCTTATAAAACAAGCCAAAAAAGTCGAGAAATTGATCAGAAAACTCGATTGATCATTTTGAATAAAATTGGCGGCAATTCATAATCAGAATGGATAAATACACGTGTTGTTCTTGAATGATAAATAAAGGTATGTGGTCTCATTAGAAATAGTGAATGAGATTTGATATGACACATAAAAATACAAAATCATTTTTGAGGGTTGTTAGATCTGGCGCTTGTAGGGAACAAACCTTCCCATCGCTTAATTCGGTCATGTCCAATTTTGCCTCACACCAATTTCAAATGATTGCTCCGGAACAATTACGTGCGGCACGGGGTCTCTTGGATTGGACGAGAACGGAATTGGCCAAGGCCGCTAATTTATCACCTGAAACTATTAAGAATATTGAGCACGGTACTTTCAGACCATCAGAAACAACATGCGACAGTCTGCTCCATACTTTTACTCGTCATAACGTGGAGTTTTTTAGTTTGCCATTCCTGAATGTTAGGGGCGTCGTTCTCGTAACGCCAAAATTACCATCCGATACGGAAGCGAAAAAAAGCTGAGGAATGTCAATCATGATGGCCCAAAGAGAACACACGCCTAGGGTGCACATCGTTGATCTTATAACAACGAATAACGATAAGAAGTTTGCCCCTGTGGGCCAGATGGCAACAGCCATTATGGATATCATCTCTGAAAAGGGTGACTGCCTCCCGATAGATATTCGAGTGAAGGGGTTCGCGCCTTCTGAAATCTCCAAATGCTGGCACATGGCTTATTCACTCGCCACCGTTGAGATGAACCTCATGAGTGATAATCAAACAAACATCGCATCTATAATAAGGAGAAAATATAATGTCTAAAACCTCAAAAGCGGAAAGCCCTGTTAAGAAGCCAATCCATTTTTATACAATTCATCCTTGGGCCGTGCAACACCAACCGAAACATTCTGAAATTGAAGCTTATGTTGAAGCCAGTGGTGAGTGGGAAATAGTTTTAAATGTACGTTCAACTTCTGGTGCTACTCACGAAACAATGGCCGAGTATATCCTGTCCATTATTCATGAGCATCAAAAGAAACAAAATGCCCTTCATGATGCTATGATTGCTCTCGAACTTGTTCTTAATGAAGGAATTACCTTTTCCTCCGAACAGGCAATGGGGCATGCTGTTACAAGTATCAAAAAGGTGCTCAAGTGACACTTCATAATATCTTGATAGACAAGCCTCTGCTTTCACCGCGAGAAACGGAAGTTATGCGATGGACCGCTTGCGGGAAAACAAGCGATGAAATTGCTCACTTTCTGCTTTTGTCAAAAGAGACTGTCAGGGCTCAAATCAAAAGTGCATGTAAAAAACTCAATGCAAACAACAAGACGCATGCAACAGCGATTGCTTTGGTGCATGGAATCTTGAGTTATGGACCATCACCCAAACGGGTAATACCCATGACTACCCTTTTTGGGTTATCAAAGCATCCCCTCGAACCGACACGGGTGCAGCCGCACTTCCTTCGCTCCATTCAGAAGAAAGCTTAAGGAAACTCAGGATGTCAAAACTGGATATACAAAAAGTCGTCAACCTGATTGAGGAAGTCGCCAAACAGGAAATCCTGCCACGCTTCGGTAAATTGAGTTCGAAGGATATTACATATAAGCAACCCGATGATCCCGTAACCGCTGCGGATGAAGGGGCCGAAAGAGTTCTCACTGAACGCCTTACGGATATGTTGCCGGGCGCACTTGTTGTTGGTGAAGAAGCATGTTCGCGTGATCCTTCCATTTTAAGCCGTTTCTCTGAAGATAGACCCGTTTTTGTAATAGATCCTGTGGATGGCACACGCCATTTTGCCGAAGGTCGGGCAACATTCTTTACGATGGTTGCTCTTGTTAAAAACAATGAAATCATTGCCGGTTTTGTTCATCACCCATTGTCGGGTGAAACGCTGACCGCCGAAAAAGGCGGCGGTGCGTGGTTAAATGGTAAAAAGCTTCATGCGCTGGCATCCGTACCTTTGCAGGAAGCCAAAGGAACTATCGGACAAAGAGTTTGGCATAAATTACCTGAAGAGCGAGCCCGGCTACAAGCTGCCTTACCTACCATTGCATGTAACCCTATATCTGGATTTGCTGCACCACGTCTTTTAACGTCGGGAAAATATTTTGGTCTCACACAAACTGAGCCGCAAATGCATTTTCGATGCTGCCCCTATTGGAGCACACCTTGGGACGATGCTGCATCCCTCATTGCTTATGCCGAAGGTGGAGGCGTCTTTAGTCATTGGGATGGAAGCCCCTATCAGCTCACCCAACTACACCAAGGGATCATTATGGTTCCTGATCGCGCCATGGTCGATGAAATCCGGCATTTCTTTGCCCCCTATGATTTGCGTAGCCGTATTCTCCAATTACAGCAGCCAAGATTATAATTAAGGAGATTTTTTATGAATTTACCTAAATCATCTGCCAATGCTCCCGCTCCACAGATAATAAGAGATTCCGAGAATACGGAATATGAAATTAAATTAGAATGTCTCGATAAGAATAAAGAGCTTGTGGACTTTCTTCGCGTGGTTGAAGGCGCATTAAAGGCCAATGACCGTTATATCGTTGATCCACTCCAAACAATCACGGAAATGACCAGTCACTTCCTTGTCGATACAGACAATGAGTATTCAGTGTTCCGTTATAACGGCGAAGTCATGCTGAAAATCAAGAAGCATGACATCATCAAAGGTCGTGAGCTGCCTATCTTTAAAAATTCTGAGCATTTTATTTACGATCTGGCCGAAATTACCGCCAAGCTCCAAGATAGTCGTATTGCATACGTCGGCAGTATGCTTAAACGTCGTATCAAGGATTTTATTATTGATAGCGTAGATGGCCGCGTTTATTCACTTGCAATTACAATATGTCAGGCGGCCGATCAGAAACAGCACCAACTTGAAGTCGAATACTACGGCTATATAAATGGGCGTTTGATACCAGATCCAGATGATGAGGAAGCTCTGCTATCCAAGCTTGTGACATTATGCGCCTACATCCAAAAATCATGTCCTGGTGAGTTTATCCCTTCTGTGGAACGCAAATACGAGTTTGTCTTTAAGCATGGGGCCGTCACTCAAGCGGAAGCGGATGAGCAAAAAACACATCTCTTGAAACATCTCGAAAAAATCTAGGAGATAAAAATGAAATCCAGCATTTTTATATCGGGACCCCATGGGTCAGGTAAGACAACCCTGATTAATCGATTGTTAGCTGAACATAGTTTCTTTCAAGAAAATAGCTTTGAAATCGACTTTACACAGGAGTTCCCGAGCATCAAGACAATGAACTATTTTGAGCGCTGCTTGGTCCGCCTCTATCACCGTTTATATGCTGGTAAATATGCCAGCGAATTAGCACGCGATAATCCTGGTAAAGTTATTATGACCTCACGCAGTGTTTATGACTCAGCGGCTTATATTACAAGCTATCGGGCTATGGATTGGCTGACGGATGAGCAAACGGATAAGATGAACTTTATCATCGAACATTCTGGCCATATACCTTTTACGATTATCCTTAATCCGCCATTTGAAGTTATTAAAGCTAGGCTTGATAAACGCCGTGCCCTGGGGAGCCGCAAAACCCGTGACGAAGTCTTCAGTTATGAAGACACGGACGAATTTATCAAAAGTATGTGTGCATCATTTGCCGCGTTCAAAGATCTCAAGAATGTTCTCTATATTGAGGACAATAGCGATAAAGAAATTAAAGCTGTTTTGGATTGGATTAAACATACTTCCATGAAGTCCTATACCCAATCCAAAGAACGCGGGGCTTATTCATGTCTGGCCAGCATTTAACGCCCCTCATTCATGATTGTGATCCGGGACCGGATGACTCATTGGCACTTATGGTAAGCTTTGCCTCCCCCAATTGGGAAGTCGTTGGAATAACAACAGTTGGCGGCAATGCCAATGTCACCCAATGTGCTCGTAATGCTCGAAAAATAGCAGCGCTTTGTGGCCATAGGGTGCCAGTTTATATAGGTATGCAACAACCTATGGAACGGAAGATCACCACTCTCGAAGACATTTTTACCCCCTCTGGCTTACCGGGTGCCGATGATCTTCCTGACCCAGATCAGAATGACCAACCAGCGGAGCATGCCGTTCAATATCTTGTTGATAGGCTAGGTTCATCCTCGGCAAT
>Ga0302274_10005255_pt1 | contig 11005 bp, 7 predicted proteins | sample III_Bog_N2_1_FD_198755 | JGI IMG/M metagenome (GOLD analysis project Ga0302274, IMG submission 198755) | Peat permafrost microbial communities from Stordalen Mire near Abisko, Sweden - III_Bog_N2_1 | ecosystem: Environmental > Terrestrial > Soil > Wetlands > Peat | place: Sweden: Abisko...
ACGCAGATAGGGTGCCCGATTTTTTACGGAGCCGCCTTGCTCATATAGAGCCGCATCATCGGTATCCCCAATGTTTCTTTCGCATCCACCTCTATTTTGTTTCCGTCCGGACTGGTGTATATCCATTCGGTTTGCGTTTCGTTAGGTTTCATTTCCGGGATGTGATATTCCTTGGACAGGCTCTTGGCGAATTCGGCAGGCGATACGTCTTTTGCGTTGAATATATCTTTTACGTCATTGAATTCGATTCTGCTGACTTTGCCGTCCGCGCCGGATTTGGCTGTTAACACACCATCCGAATTGATGCAGGAGGTCGATATTTCCTCATCCACTTTTCCCGGCGCCCTTGCCTCACCATATCTCTCATGCATGCGTGCATCTATCGCCCGCAGGAACGCTTTGGTGTACATCAGGACGCATTGTGATCCATCACTGAGCCTGATCACGTCGGTGAAGCTGAAATCCGACAATTCCCGCTCAGCCAAAATCTCCATCATGGCATTGGGCACACTCTGCATGTCCATTCCTATGTAGAGACCTTTGATTTTCAGTGCGTCAGATTTTTCCGCTTGGGGCGGGCTAGCTGTCGTTTGGAGCGTGTTTGCCTGGGTTACGGCAGGAGCGGGGTTGCTCTGTTCGGTTTTGCCGCACGCCAGCAAGACCACAGAGCAGATTGCACAGAGTAATTTTGTTTTCATACGGGTATCCTCGGCTGCGAGAACATCTAATTGCTTTTCGGATTGATTGGAGGCACCGCCGATACAGCTACCGTCGGATGGTTACCGATTATCTGAAAGAACACTTCGTCACGCTTGACCATGCCAAGCTCGCTGCGTGCGCGTTCCTCAATGGCTTCGGTGCCTTGCTTGAGGTCGCGCACTTCGGCATCCAGTACCGCATTGCGCGTTTGCGTCTGCTGGTTGATTTGCTTTTGTGCCTCGACCTGCTGGTCAAGATCCCATACCTTCAACCAGCCGCCCTTGCCTAGCCACAGAGGGTACTGCAACAGCAACATCAGGGCAACGAGTATCAGCGATATCCAGCGCATCTAGTCAGCGGCGCCTGCCTATGCCAATTGGTAATACGCTTCACGTCCAGGGTAAGACGCGCAGTCGCCGAGGTCTTCTTCGATGCGCAGCAATTGATTGTATTTCGCAATGCGGTCGGAGCGAGACAGGGAACCCGTCTTGATTTGCAGCGCGTTGGTGGCAACGGCGAGGTCGGCGATAGTGGAATCCTCTGTTTCGCCGGAACGGTGCGAGATGACAGCGGTGTAACCCGCGCGCTTGGCCATTTCAATCGCCGCAAAAGTTTCAGTGAGAGTGCCGATCTGGTTCACCTTGATCAAGATGGAGTTGGCGATGCCGCGCTTGATACCTTCGCGCAGGATTTTCGTATTGGTCACGAAGATGTCATCGCCCACGATCTGGATGTTCTTGCCGAGACGGTCGGTCAATAGCTTCCAACCATCCCAGTCGTGCTCGCTCATGCCGTCCTCGATGCTGATGATAGGGTACTTGTCCACCCAAGTGGCGTACAGATCAATAATCTGGGCGGAGGTGAGGGTCAGCCCGTCTGCTTTCAGATGGTATTGGCCTTCCTTGTAAAACTCGGAGGCGGCGGCATCGATGCCTATCGCCACGTCTGCGCCTGGTACATAACCCGCCGCTTCAATGGCTTCGACGATAACTTTCAGCGCGGCTTCGTTGGAACCCAAGGCAGGTGCAAAACCGCCTTCGTCGCCTACCGTGGTGGCAAGGCCGCGATGATGCAGGATTTTTTTCAGATTATGGAATACTTCCGCGCCGCAACGTAGCGCCTCGCGGAAGCTCTGACTGCCCACCGGGATAATCATGAATTCCTGGATGTCCGCGCCGCCGGTGGCATGCGCCCCACCGTTGATGATATTCATCATAGGCACGGGCATTTCCATGCGCGCAGCGCCGCCAAAATAACGATACAGCGGCAGGCCGGCTTCTTCCGCAGCAGCCTTGGCTACGGCGATGGAAACCGCCAGGATGGCGTTCGCGCCGAGGCGAGATTTATTTTCCGTACCGTCCAGATCAATCATGGTCTGGTCAATAAAAGCTTGTTCTGCCGCATCCAGACCGATGATGGCTTCGGCGATTTCGGTGTTCACATTTTCCACCGCTCTCAAAACGCCCTTGCCGAGGTAACGCTGCTTGTCATCATCACGCAGCTCCGCAGCCTCTCTGGTACCAGTGGATGCGCCCGATGGCACGGCGGCACGCCCCATCACACCGGATTCCAACAATACATCTGCCTCAACCGTAGGGTTGCCACGGGAGTCCAGTATTTCACGCGCTATAACATCAACAATTGCACTCATTATTATTTCCCTTAATTCACTTATACAAAAAATGGTAATCAGCCACCGATTTCCGAGGCTAAATTATTCTCTCAAACACTGCGTAAATTTACTTTTTCTTCAATCAGCCCTTGCTGCTTCACCGTGGCATCCAGCACCTTCAATGTTTGCAACAACTCCTTCAAATATCCCAACGGAAAAGCGTTCGGCCCATCCGACAAGGCTTTGGATGGGTCTGGATGCGTCTCCATGAACAGGCCGGAAATACCCGCCGCCACTGCTGCACGCGCCAAAACAGGCACGAATTCGCGCTGCCCGCCACTCACTGTCCCCTGCCCGCCCGGCAACTGCACCGAGTGCGTGGCATCGAAAACTACAGGGCATCCGGTGTTGCGCATCACGGCCAGCGAACGCATGTCCGACACCAGATTGTTATAACCAAACGATGCGCCGCGCTCGCACACCATAATGTTGTCGGAGCTGCTGGCTTCGCGCGCCTTTTCTACCACGTTCTGCATGTCCCATGGCGACAGGAATTGTCCCTTCTTGATGTTTACAGGACGCCCAGCGCTGGCTACTGCATGGATGAAGTCGGTCTGACGGCAAAGAAAAGCGGGCGTTTGCAATACGTCCACCACAGCTGCCACAGGCGCAATTTCCTCAATGCTATGCACATCCGTCAATACCGGCACACCGATCTGTTTTTTGACCTTGTCCAAAATTTTCAGTCCAGCATCCAGACCGAATCCACGAAAGGATTTACCGGAACTGCGGTTCGCCTTATCGTAAGACGATTTGTAAATAAAAGAAATGCCCAATTCCTGACATATTTCTTTCAACTTTCCCGCCGTGTCCAGCGCCATCTGCTCGGACTCGATCACACACGGCCCGGCAATTAAAAACAGTGGGTGATTCAGGCCAACATCAAATCCGCACAGCTTCACACAACCACCTTTTGTACAGCCTGCCGATGCTGCACCGCCGCCTCGACATAAGACTTGAACAAGGGATGCCCTTCGCGCGGAGTGGAGGTAAATTCCGGGTGGAACTGCACGCCTACAAACCACGGGTGCATGGTTTGCGGCAATTCCATAATCTCCGGCAAGGACTCGCTCGGCGTGTGCGCCGCGATTACCAATCCGGCTTTTTCCAAGGTTGGCACGTAATGGTTGTTGACCTCATAACGGTGACGATGGCGCTCGTTCACTTCAGGGCCATAAATGCGTGATGCCAACGTGCCTGCCTTGATCGGACAGCGTTGCGAGCCGAGACGCATGGTGCCGCCCAGATCAGAGTCCGCGCTACGCACCTCCACCTTGCCGTCACGATCCAGCCATTCAGTAATCAGCGCTACCACCGGATGTTCGGTGTCCAGATTGAACTCGGTGCTGTTCGCATCCGTCATTCCCGCCACATCGCGCGCATATTCGATCACCGCGAGCTGCATGCCGAGACAGATGCCAAGGTAGGGTATCTTGTTCTCGCGTGCATAACGTATCGCCGCGATCTTGCCCTCGGTGCCGCGCACGCCAAAACCTCCCGGCACCAATATCGCGTCGAGATGTTTCAGGCCGTCTACACCGCCGCTTTCGATTGTTTCGGAATCGATGTATTCGATATTGACGCGCGTCGAGGTATGAATGCCGGCATGACGCAAGGATTCAATCAGAGATTTATATGACTCGGTCAGGTCAACATACTTCCCAACCATGCCAATGGTAACCTCATGCCGGGGATGCTCCAACGCCTCAACCAGCTTGCCCCATACCGAAAGATCGGCCGGTGGAAGATTGAGTCTCAATTCCTCGCAGATAATTCGATCCAGCCCCTGCTTATTCAACATCTGCGGAACCTTGTAGATGCTATCCACATCCCACATCGAAATCACGGCCTCCTCACGCACGTTGGCAAACAGCGAAATTTTGGCACGCTCGTCATCTGGAATCGGACGATCCGCCCGACACAGTAGCGCCGTCGGGAAAATACCGATCTCGCGCAGCTTCTGCACACTATGTTGGGTCGGCTTGGTTTTTAGTTCTCCCGCACTGGCGATGTACGGCACCAACGTCAAGTGGATATAGGCCGTATCGCCCCGACCACGGCGCAAGCCCATCTGGCGGGCAGCCTCAAGGAATGGTAGAGACTCAATATCACCCACCGTGCCGCCAATTTCGACAATCGCCACATCGGCCTTGCCATCATAAGAAGCTGCCGCGCCGCGCTCGATGAACGCCTGAATTTCGTTGGTGATGTGCGGAATTACCTGTACCGTCTTGCCGAGGTATTCACCGCGCCGCTCCTTGCGGATAACGCTATCGTAAATCTGCCCGGTGGTGAAATTGTTGGCCTTGCGCATTTTGGCCGAGACAAAACGCTCGTAATGCCCGAGATCCAGGTCGGTTTCCGCGCCGTCTTCCGTCACGAATACTTCACCGTGCTGGAACGGGCTCATGGTACCTGGGTCAACGTTAATGTAAGGATCAAGCTTGAGCAATGTTACCTTGAGGCCGCGCGATTCAAGAATTGCTGCGAGGGAGGCGGCGGCGATCCCCTTGCCCAACGAGGATACGACACCACCGGTAATGAAAATATATTTTGTCATGGGGCGTAATGATACCGTAAAACGCCCTTCCCCTCAAAAGGAAGGAATCTTGCCAAATGAATCTCGCTTGAGCAAAAAATTGACCCGCCAGCGCACGATATGATTTAATTCGCGCCCTCAAATGGGCGGTTAGCTCAGCGGTAGAGCACTGCCTTCACACGGCAGGGGTCGTTGGTTCGAAACCAATACCGCCCACCATTTGAATCAATGCCTTGCCCTCCACCGCCTCGCGGCAAGCGCGATGTCGCTGGAAACGTTCGCATCCCGCACTGCATAGTAAATTTAATCAAGGACTGGATATCACTTCAGTGCCTTTTTGTTGCGCAAAAATTTTTCAATCTGTACGGCAGGAACTCCCGGACTAAACAGAAATCCCTGAATCTCATCGCATTTAAGTAAACGTAACAGTTTCACTTGTTCCTTGGTCTCCACGCCCTCCGCAATAACTCGCAAATTCAGGGAATGCGCGAGGGAAATGATGGCAGAGACAATAGTCTGATCGTTGGCATTGCTGGTCATATTAATAATGAATGCCCGGTCAATTTTCAATGCACTGATCGGCAACTTGGCGATATAACTGAGCGAGGAATAGCCTGTGCCGAAATCGTCAATCACCACCTCCACCCCCATCTTCCGAATAACAAGAAGCTTCTGGATGTTGGCCTCGATGTCTTGCATGATCAGACTCTCGGTAATCTCAATATCCAATTCCCCAATTACCCCTTCAAAACGGTTTGCCATTTGCTCTATCGAACTGACGAAATCATTTCTTTGTAACTGAACCTGAGAAACGTTGACGGCAACGCGAGGTGAGGCCAAGCCTTTCTTCTGCCATGAACGGTAATCCATCATTGCCTGCTCCAAAGCCCAAGCACCCACCTCGATAATCATCCCGGTTTCCTCAAGGATGGGGATGAACTTCCCCGGAGGCACTAGACCAACGTCCGGATCGTTCCAACGCATCAGTGCCTCCACCCCCACGATCTGGTTGCTCTTGAGATCGACTTTAGGTTGGTAGTGCAGTACAAATTGCCCCTGTTCCAGTGCCCGGTGCAGCTTATTCTCAAGTGTCAGCTGCTCGGCAACCCGAGCATTGAAGGCGGGGGTATAGAACAAATACCTGTCGCTGGAGAGTTTGGTTTTTTTCAGAGCTGCTTCGGCGTTACGGAGTAATGTATCGGCATCTTTCCCATCTTCCGGAAAAATGGCGATGCCCACTCTGACAGAGACGTGGAGCTCCTGATCTTCTAACTTGAACGGCTTGCTCAGTGATGTCGTGATCTGATTCTCGCAGAAGCGCACCACGTCTGCCTCCTCCTTGATATTGGACAAAACCATTGAAAAGCAGTCGGCACTGATACGGGCCAGATACTCTACTCCTATCCCTGTATCAACCAGACGCTCCGCTACCTGTTTCAGCAGTGAATCACCAGCATGTCGCCCGAACGTCTCATTGATATATCTGAAACGTTCCAGATCGATTGCCAGCACCGCTACCGTTCCACTGCTTTGAATATCATGCAGACGCTGGCCCAAACGCTCGTAAAACAGCGTGCGATTCGCCAAGCCGGTAATCACATCATAGTAGGCGAGATAATTAAGCTTCGCCTCTTTTTTGAGGTTATCTATCGCGAATGAAATATCGCCCGCCATCTCGTTTAGAAGCAGCATCTCTTCATCATCGAACGCACCAGGCTCCGGGGCGTAGAGCACAAACACGCCAACCGGCTTGTCTTCCAGAAAGAGGGGGAGCACTACCACTGAACGATAACCACGGCTCCATGCCTCGCTACTCCAGGTTGCCATGCGCACGTCACTGGCGATGTCGTTGCAGATCACCGGCTTAACCTCGGTCAGTGCTTTGGCAATCAGCGGGCAATTCCCGGCAATATCTTCGCGTGAGGTCAAATTGATTTGCGCCAGATAACCGTCGTCGTGGCCTGTTTGGGCGACCGGTATCACCTGCTGGCTGACTGCATCAAATTTGCCGATCCACGCGAAGACAAAGCCACCAAGCTCCACCGCGATGCGGCAGGCTTCCCTGAACAGCTCATCCTCCTCGCGGACGCGCACGATCGTCGTGTTGATGCCGCTGAGTACGCTGTAAATCCGGTTAAGCCGTTTGATCTTGGCTTCGTATTCCTTGCGCTGGGTGATGTCGTGTGCGATGGTGGAAAAATACGCGAGCGATCCATCTGATCCCTTGTGTGCGATGACCACTTGAAGGATGGGTATCTCGTGGCCATCTTGCCCAAGGATTGCAGCTTCCCCGCTCCACGTCCCGTGCTCGATGGCGTGCGGAATAGCTTCTTCCTGCATCAGCTTTTCCACCCATTTCGGATGGTTCTCCCGGACATGATCCGGCAACCAGTCGCTGCTCTCCGAAAGACCGCACATCCTGCGCCCCGCAAGATTGATATACAGTGGACGACCATCCGCTGTCGCGGTGCCAACGAAATCTGGCGTCGCCTCGATGATTGCCACCAGCCGAGCCTGCTCTTGTTCGATGCGCTTTCTTTCCAATATCTCTGCTTCGAGCTTGGCGGTTCGCTCTCCGACCAATTGCTCGAGATGTTCGTGCAGGCTGGCCCGTTCCAGCGCCACCGCCAGTTGCTGGCCGGTGCCGTTCAGCATCTTCAACCCCGCTTCGTCGAACAGCACCTGCTCAGCTCCGAGCAGGTTCATGATTCCTATGGCCCGGTCACCGGCCCACAACGGTACACTGGCATGGTAGCGCAAGCCGTGCATGTCGCCATTTTCCTTAGAGAGACGCTCGCACTTGAGGATATTGGTAGCACGACCCAGTTCTCCGCTGAGCAACTTGCTTCGGCACTGGCAACTATCTTCCAGCGCACCGGGGGCCATAAGCGCCGGTGGCAGGTTGCGTGTAGCGGCGATTCTAAATCCGGACTCGCCCTCCACTATCGAGATCCATCCGGCCTGAATTCCGGGTAACTCCAAGGACATTTCCAGCGCCGTTTCCGCCACCTCGCGTTCGGTAATCGCATGATTAAGACCCGCCGCGATGTTATATAACCCATTCAGTATTTGGTTGGAATGAGTTAACTCCTGTTCGCGCAGCTTGAGTTCATCGTTGATGTGAACGGCCTGTTCGTAAGTCGAAATCAACAGATCCAGTATCTGGTGCCGCTCGGAAGTAATGAAGTATTTTTGGCCACCCAGCTTGATTTCCACTCCAACTTGCATCCGTTGTTCGTCATGCTGCTCAAGATTCATCAGCAGGTACTCGATGCGTGATAGGAGGTACCGCTCGTCATAGGGTTTGCGTATGAAATTGTTCGCGCCGCACTCCAGCCCACGAATCACGTCCCGCGAATCGGAAAGAGTGGTGACCAGAATGACCGGAATATCCTTCAATTTTTCATCGGATTTGATCGCCTTGCACAGTGCATAGCCGTCCATCTCGGGCATTACGATATCGCTGATGATCAGCGCGGGTTTGTGCGCCTGCGCCGCCTGCAAAGCTAACTTGCCGTTGGCCGCGATGGTGACCTGATAACCGCGCTGTTCAAGCATGAAACTGAGCTGTTCAGCCTGAGTGCGACTGTCCTCGGCGATGAGAATACTGATCTCGTGATTTATGTTCTTTCCGGATTTCATTGTGAACACACCTTATTTGCCTTGTTGTTTACTAAACTCGCCAGCACGCCGGCAATCCTGTCCGGCGCAAGAATATAAGTCGCCGCATCCAACCTGATCGCTTCGCCCGGCATGCCATGCACCACTGAGCTATCCTTATCCTGAGCAAAAGTGATTGCCCCTTTTCCCTTCAACACGCGCAACTCATCCGCGCCATCGCGCCCCATTCCGGTAAGTAAACAGGCAACGGTGTCACCACCGTACACTTGGGCAAGCGAGCGAAACAGGTATGAGACCGATGGGCGCAAGCCGTTTTCCGGCGCGTCCTTGGTAAGGGCGACGATGCCTCCGTACGCAATCTTCATTTGAAACTCATCGGGCGCCACATAAACATGACCGGGAACAAGATGCTCGCCGTGCATGGCGACATGCACCGGCAAGCTTGATGACTGCGCCAGCCACTCGACGAAAGAATGGATGAAGCCGGTCGCCATGTGCTGGACAACCAGCACCGGCACAGGTAAATCCTTGGGTAGCATCGCCAGTATCGTCTGCAGGGCGGGTGGCCCTCCGGTCGATGCGCCTATGGCGATCACTTTAATTTTTGCCGGCTTATCTAAGCGTTCCTTATCTAAGCGTTCCTTAGTTACCTGGGGTAATCCAGGGATCCGCCGGGATTGTGGCCAGCGTCGCACCACCTTCACCTCCGACATCAGTTTCACTGTTTGCACCAGCTCTTTCGCTTCGCTCTCATGGTTCGGATGGCCGATACCTGTAGGACGTACCAGCACAGCCAAAGCTCCCGCTTCCATGGCGCGAAACATTTTTGTATTCTCGTGCGTATCCGCACTTCCGCTTACGATCACAATCGGGGTCGGCACCGTTTCCATGATGCGTCGCGTCGCCTCCAGCCCGTCCATTATCGGCATATGGATGTCCATCGTGATGACATCTGGACAATAGCGCTTCACCGCATCGATCGCTTCCTCGCCATTGTTTGCCGTGCCGACAACCCGGATATCCGAATCGGATCCGAGTATGTAAACAAGAAACTCGCGCGCCACCGGAGAGTCTTCCACAACCAGGACGTTAATCAAAAAAGTCTCCTCCGTTTATGCTTGTAGCTCCCTTCTCCCACAGGCGGGAGAAGGGCTGGGGATGAGGGACTATGCGCTGCAAAAAAAGTTGATTCAACTCAACGCCCCTCACCCTCTCCCGCCTGCGGGAGAGGGTATCTATACAAATCAAATCAACTGCCGGACAACTTCCAGCAGGTTGCTTTGGTCGAAGCTGCTTTTCACAATATAGGCATTGGCACCGACATCGATACCGCGCTCTCGATGTTCGCGCGATTCCAGCGCCGTCACCAGCACCACCGGCAAGTTGGCAAGCTGTTTGTCCGAGCGCACCTTAGCCGTGAGATCAAAACCGTCCATGCGCGGCATTTCCACGTCCGACACGATCAGGTCAAAGGTTCCGGTTTTAAGCGTGGTGTAGGCATCCACCCCATCTACAGCTGTGGTGACCAGATAGCTCGCCGATTCCAGAATGCTCTTTAACAGCGATCTCGATGTGATCGAATCTTCCACTACCAGGATGGATTGCTTTGCCGCCGCTCCCGGTTTCGCGGCTGCAACGAGCGCTGGTGCCGCCCGCTTCACCGCAGATTTCAATAGGTCCTGGACATTCAGCACCGCCACAACTTGGCCGGTTCCCAACACGCTCGCGCCGATAATGTTGCGCACGCGCGCAAGCTGTCGGCCCAGCGACTTGACCAGCACTTCCTGTTCGCCGAGAATTTCCTCCACTTGAAACGCAACACGCTGGCGGCCTGTGCCGAGAGCAACCACCGTGGCTCTCCCCGATGTGTCAGCCGTTGAACTTTGATGCGGCAATTCCAGCACATCGCTGAGACTGACCAGCGCAACGGTCTGTCCGTCCAACAAAATTGTTGGACGGTTTTCCACGGTCAGAATGTCCTTCTGCCCCACCCGTGCCACCCGCTCTACGCTGAGCGCGGGGATAACGAAATAATGATCGCTGGCGCGAACCAGCACGCCGCGAAAGGTAGCCATCATCAGCGGCAGCGTAATGCGGAAGGATGTCCCGCTGTCGCGCCCCGATTCAAGCGCAACCACTCCACCCAGCCGCTCGACTTTTTCCCACACGATGGCAAGCCCGAGGCCGCGTCCAGAAATATCAGTGATGATCTGGCTGGTAGAAATTCCCGACCGGAAAGCGAGTGCCTGCGCCTCTTGCTCGCTCAGCCTCTCCACCTCCTCGGCAGAAACCAGGTTGAGCCTGCATGCTGCCGCTTTTACTTTGGCAGCGTCTATGCCGACCCCATCATCGGCAACCATAATCTCGATTTTCCCGCTGTCATTTTGCGCGATGGCAACGGTTATGGTTCCGTGCGGCGACTTGCCCTTATCCTGCCGGATGGCGGGCTGCTCAATGCCGTGATCCAGACAATT
>Ga0302274_10005260_pt1 | contig 11001 bp, 5 predicted proteins | sample III_Bog_N2_1_FD_198755 | JGI IMG/M metagenome (GOLD analysis project Ga0302274, IMG submission 198755) | Peat permafrost microbial communities from Stordalen Mire near Abisko, Sweden - III_Bog_N2_1 | ecosystem: Environmental > Terrestrial > Soil > Wetlands > Peat | place: Sweden: Abisko...
ACTCGCCGGAATCCGCAAACTAATCAAGAACTCAAGAATTACTGGGGCTATGATTCCGTAGCCTACTTTGCGCCCAAAGCTTCCTACTGCAGTTCGGGAAGCTCGGGTCAGCAGAAGCTGGAGTTCAAGGAAATGGTCCGGGCTTTGCACAGGGCCGGCCTCGAGGTGATTCTGGATGTGGTTTTCAATCACACGGCCGAGGGAAATGAACTGGGGCCGACCCTCTGTTTCCGCGGTTTGGATAACGCGATCTTTTACTCGCTGGCGGACGACAAGCGCTACTACAAGGATTATGCTGGGACCGGCAATACCGTGAATGCCAACCACCCCGTGGTGCGGGACCACATCCTGGCCGCGCTACGGTATTGGACGGTTGAGATGCACGTGGATGGATTCCGTTTCGACGAGGCGCCCGTGCTCGACCGGGACAGCACCGGCAGGCTGCTGCCCGAGGCCCCGGTTCTCGAACGGATCGCCGAAGACCCAATCCTGAGAGACGTGAAAATTATCGCCGAGGCGTGGGACGCCGCGGGCGCCTATGAGGTAGGCAGCTTCTCCGAGCGGCGCTGGGCGGAGTGGAACGGGCGGTATCGGGATGATATCCGGCGCTTCTGGCGCGGCGATGATGGGATGCTTGGATCGTTAGCCAGCAGGATCTGTGGCAGCGCCGACCTCTACACCACGTCTCGGAAAGGCCCCGAGGGCAGCATCAATTTCATCACCTGCCACGACGGCTTCACTCTGAACGACCTGGTCTGCTTCAACGACAAGCACAACGAAGCAAACGGAGAAAACAACCATGACGGGATCAACGCCAACTACAGCAGAAACTATGGTGCTGAAGGCGAAACGAACGACGCCGGGATCGAATCCGTCCGGAAACGGCAGATCAAAAATTTCCTGCTAACCCTTTTTGTTTCGCGCGGAGTGCCGATGCTGTTGGGCGGAGATGAATTTCGCCGCACCCAAAGTGGCAACAGCAACGCCTACTGCCAGGACAATGAAACCAGTTGGATGGATTGGACGCATCTGCAACAACACCAGGAGATTTACCGGTTTGCCAAGGGGATGATCGCTTTTCGTGGTGCGCATCCGGTTTTAAGCAAGGCGCAATTCTATACGGAATCCGAGATTCGATGGTTTGGCCCGCGAGGCGGATTGCCCAACTGGACCGACCCGAAAGAAAAGCACTTCGCCTGTCTGATCACTGAGGATGAGCAGCGCGCCCTCTGCCTCATATTCAATGCCGGCTCCGATGCGGTCGATTTCGTTTTACCTGCCTTGCCGCCTGGAGTTCAATGGCATCTGGGGGTTGATACGTTTTGCGAGACACCGCACGACTTGTTTGCTGCCGGCGAGGAATCGCCTTTACAATATCCACACAGTTACCGCCTGAGCCCCCACTCCAGTGTCATTCTTTTGGCGCGGGAGAGAACATTCTCCACAGAGAGCGGATCCAAATGAAACAACGAGCCTCGGGGATACTCCTCCACCCTACCTCACTTTCCAACGCCTATCCCATCGGCGATCTGGGACCGGCCGCAAATGCCTTTGTAGATTTCATGATAAGAGGCGGACAGAGTTGGTGGCAGGTTCTTCCCATCGGCCCAGCCGGGGCAGAGAATTCCCCTTACCAATCGCCTTCAGCCTTTGCGGGTAATCCGCTCCTGATAAGTCCCGAACGGCTGGTGCAGCAAGGGCTTCTTAACCGTCAGGAAATCAGGCCGCCTACCTCCACGGAACCCGGCAGCGTGAATTACCCCGAAGCGGCGCGCTGGAAACAGGCCTTGTTAAAAAAGGCATTCGAGCATTTCGAAAAGAATCGGGACGGTGGCAGACAAGCCGAACTCGACATCTTTGCAAAAACGGAATCTTATTGGCTTGAGGACTTTTCGCTGTTCTCAGCTCTTCAGGAAGCAGAGGGCACTGCGGATTGGACGCGCTGGGAAATGGAACTGCGAACGCGCCAACCAAGCGCCGTGCTCCGCGCGAAGAAATACTTTGCCGACCAGCTCCGCTATCACGAGTTCGTCCAGTGGCTGTTTTCGGTGCAATGGAAAGAGTTAAGAGCCTATTGCGCGGCTAAAGGAATCCGGCTGATCGGAGATATTCCCCTGTGCGTGGCGCACCAAAGTGCTGATGTCTGGGCGCATCCGGAGCTTTTCAAACTGGACGTTGATGGAAACCCGACGGTAGTGGCAGGAGTCCCTCCCGACTATTTCTCTAAAACCGGGCAGCTATGGGGGCTTCCCGTGTATCGTTGGGAGGCGCTTGAAGCGCAGAACTATCATTGGTGGATCGAACGACTGCGAACGGCTTTTGCTCGCTTCGATGTCAATCGGCTGGATCATTTCATAGGCTTCGTCCGCACCTACGAAGTGTCTGCCCTGGCCAGGACGGCCGTCAAGGGGCAGTATCTGCCGGGGGGGGGTGCGTCCTTCTTCAAAGCCGTCGGCAAAAACCTGGGGTTATTGTCGTTTATCGCCGACGATCTTGGTGACACATCCCCCGAAGTGGTAGCTTTGCTGAATCAGTTTAACATCCCCGGCACCCGGGTGCTCCAATTCGAGTTCGGTTCCGATCTTCAAGGCTATTCTAGCGGGCTGGCCTCGCATCCGCTGGAAACCGTGATTTATACCGGAACCCACGATAACGACACAACAGCAGGCTGGTACGAGAGTTTGCCGATCACCCAACAGGAAACCTTGCGCAAAAAGCTGAAGGTCAGTGACCGCGAAATTGTTTGGGCCATGATCCGTGCAGCGCTGGCATCACCCGCTAACACCGCGATCGTTCTGGCGCAAGATCTCCTGGGGCTTGGGACGGAAGCAAGAATGAATTTCCCCGGAATTGCGAAAGAAAACTGGAAGTGGCGACTGAAGGATGGTGCGCTAAACGAGCAAGTCGTGCAAAGGCTGCGAAGCCTGACGATGGAATATGGGCGACTGACGAACGGGAACCCCGTTCCACCTGCAATGTTTCCGAACGGATCGCGGAAGGCATGGCGTTGCGCACAGATTACCAATCCACGCGCGCACAACTGCCCGCGCTAGGACTGGAAATTAGCGAGCCAGCGAAACTGTGAAACAAATAACCGTACAATTTTATGAATTCCAAAACTGTTTATCCGCGAACCAGCCCAATACCTACGCCAAATCTGTCTCCAATTCTGCCGCCCGAAAACTCCGGGGACAAGGCGGCGGGTCGGGCCAACCAACCCACCAACGGAGCGGTTAAAAACGATGACGTTCGTTTCGCCCCAAACGGTCCGGGCCTACCCGCGCGCTGGACTTCCAGTGCCAAGACTGGACTTGGCACGGCCTTGAGCAACCAAAGCCGGGTTTGGTTCACGTTGAGCCACGGCAATTGCAACGAGATTTATTATCCGCGCATCGACCAGGCTTGCATCCGCGACCTCGGGTTGATCGTCACGGACGGCGCGAAGTTTTTCTCCGAGGAGAAGTGCGACGCCGCCCACGCCGTGGAATGGCTGGCCGACGGCGTGCCGGCTTTCGAGCTGGCCAATACCTGCCGCGATGGCCGTTATCGCATTGAAAAGCAAATTGTGACCGATCCGCACCGGGACACGGTGCTGCAACAGGTTCAGTTTCACGCGCAGAAAGGCGCCTTGGCGGATTATCATCTGTACGTCCTGCTCGCGCCGCATTTGGGGAATCACGGCGGTGGCAACACCGGTTGGGTGGGCGACTTCGATGGAACGCCTATGCTGTTTGCGCAGCGGAATGATTGCGCCCTGGCGTTGGCCTGTTCGGTTCCGTGGAGGAAGCGGTCAGCTGGCTACGTCGGCTCGTCGGATGGCTGGCAGGATTTGAAGGCGCATCACCAGATGACTTGGGAATACACGCGGGCGGAAAACGGCAATGTGGCTTTGACAGCCGGAATTGATCTTTCGAAATCGCAGGGAAAATTTATCCTGGCGCTTGGTTTTGGCAAAGACCCAGATGAAGCGGCCCGAAATGCCATCGCCAGCCTGCGCGACGGTTTTGACAAGGCAAAGCATCACTATGTTAGCGGCTGGCAGGAATGGATGAAGACTCACGCATCTCTGAAGCCAGGGGAAGTTGCTCCGGGCGATCTGACCCAAAAGAGCCTTGCCGTCCTGCGCACGCACGAATCCAAGCAATCGCCCGGCGCCCTCATCGCCAGCCTCGCGATTCCGTGGGGTTCCAGCCAGGGGGACGATGATCAGGGCGGTTATCATCTCGTGTGGTCGCGCGACATGGTGGAAACGGCGGGCGGTTTGCTTGCGGCCGGCGCGCACGAAGACGCCCGCCGAGTTCTCTCGTTTTTGCAAGGAACCCAGCAACTGGACGGTCACTGGTCGCAGAACATGTGGTTGGACGGTTCGCCTTATTGGGACGGCATCCAAATGGACGAGACCGCGTTGCCGATTCTGCTGGTGGATCTGGCTTGTCGTGAGAAAGCATTGGCCGGAGGCGATATTGCCAAGTTCTGGCCGATGGTGAAAAAGGCGGCCGGTTATCTGGCGCGCAACGGCCCGGTCAGCCCGCAGGATCGCTGGGAGGAAGATCCCGGTTACACTCCGTTCACGGTCGCGGCGGAAATCGCAGCGCTGCTGGCGGCGGCGGAACTTGCCGATTTGAATCACGAAGCCCCGCTCGCGAACTATCTCCGCGAGATTGCCGATGTCTGGAACGATTCCATCGAGCGCTGGATGTATATGTCCGCCACGGACTGGTGTCGGAAATTTAAGGTCGGCGGTTATTATGTGCGCATCGCGCCGAAGACAACGGGAACGGACGGGGCGAGTTCGCAGAAAAATATCCGAGTCAAAAATGTGACGGCGTCCGAGGACACCCGCCGGGCCAGTCATCTGATCAGTCCCGACGCGCTGGCACTGGTGCGTTTTGGTTTGCGCAGGGCGGATGACCCGCGCATTTGTGACACCGCGAAAGTCATTGACGCCCTGCTCAAGTTGGAGACGCCGAAGGGCGCCACCTGGCATCGCTACAACGACGACGGTTACGGCGAGCATGAAGATGGCTCGCCCTTTGACGGGACGGGAATCGGTCGTGGCTGGCCGCTGCTCACCGGCGAGCGGGCGCACTACGAACTGGCGGCTGGCCGCGAGGCAATCGCCAAACAACTTTTGTCCGCCATGGAATCATTCGCCAACGAAAGCGGTTTGATTTCCGAGCAAGTCTGGGATTCACCGGACATTGCGGAGCGCGAACTTCATTGTGGCCGCCCTTCCGGTTCGGCCATGCCGCTGGTTTGGGCGCACGCCGAGTATCTCAAGCTGCGCCGCTCGCTCCGCGACGGACGGCTCTTCGACCAGCCGCCGCAAACAGTGCAACGCTATCTAAAGGAAAAAACTGTTTCGCCGCGTCTAGTGTGGCGGTACAACCACAAGCTGCGTTCGCTGCCGCCCGGAAAAATCCTGCGGGTCGAGTTAATGGCTCCGGCGGTTATTCATTGGACTGCCGATGATTGGAGGACTTGCCACGACATAAAGACACGCGATTCCGGACTGAAGATTCATCTGGCTGATCTTTCGACCGAGGCGCTTCCTGAAGGCAAGCAGATTAAATTTACTTTCTACTGGCCAAACGCGGATCGATGGGAAGGCAAGGACTTCATTGTCCGCATTGCCACTTGGCGCAGGGAAGACGCTGTCTCGGCTGAAAGAAAAGAGACCAATGGGAAATAAGGCAAAATCGGAAGTGAACGGATTTGTTTACTTCGCCGTGGGTGTCGCCGCTCTGGGCGGCCTGCTCTTCGGCTATGATACGGGCGTTATTTCCGGGGCTATACTGTTCATTAAAAAACAGTTTTCCCTGTCCGCCACCCTGGAGGAAATTGTCGTCAGTTCCGTTTTAGTGGGTGCAGTTGCTGGCGCAACCATCGGAGGCGCTCTGACCGGCCGCTTTGGTCGTCGCAAAATGATCATTCTGGCAGGAATAATCTTTACCGCCAGCGCCCTCGGCACGGCTCTGGCGCCAACGGTTGGCTGGTTGATTGCGGCCAGAGTGGTGAGCGGCATCGGCATCGGCATCGCTTCATTTATCTCCCCGATGTATATCGCCGAACTCGTGCCAGCAAAAGTCCGCGGTTCATTGGTGGCAGTCAACATGCTGGCGATCACCAGCGGCATTGTCGTTGCCTATATGGTGGACTATGCCTTTTCCTCCAGTGGGGCATGGCGCTATATGTTTGGCCTGGCGGCCATACCATCCATCGGCCTGATCATCGGCATGTGGCGGCTGCCCGACAGCCCGCGCTGGTTGATCAGCAAAGCGAAAGTAGATGAGGCGAAGCAGATTTTAGAGCGCGCGCGGACGGTGTCAGATGTAAGCCCGGAAATCTCAGACATTCAGAAAAGCATGGAAAAACAGGGTGTCGGCGGGATGAAGGGACTGTTCCAGCCCTCACTCCGGATGCCATTGATCGTTGGCTTGGGGCTGGCGGTATTTCAGCAGATAACCGGCATTAACACGGTCATCTATTACGCCCCGACCATTTTCAAGTTCGCCGGAATCAGCGCCACCGGACCCGCGATCTTGGCCGGAGCGGGGTTGACCATGGTGATGTGGCTTTTTCATGTGTTGGCTATTTTCCTGCTGGACCGGGTCGGACGGAGGCCTTTGTTACTCGTCGGAGTGGCCGGTCAGATTATTGGGCTGGCGATCTTGGGCGCGGCCTTCCAGTTTCAGCAGTTGGCGAGTTTCAAAAGTTATGTCGCCATTGGCGGCCTGGTGATTTACGTCGCGTGTTTCGCGTTTGGACTCGGACCGATCTTCTGGCTGCTGATTTCCGAGATCTATCCACTGAAGGTTCGCGGCGCGGCCATGAGTGCCGTGACGGTCACTAACTGGGCATTGAATCTGGTGGTGGCGGTGACCTTCCTGACCTTGGTCGGAGTTCTGGGGCACGCGGGAACGTTCTGGTTATACGGGGTCATCGCGATCGGCGCCTGGGTTTTCTTTTATTTCCAGGTGCCGGAAACCAAAGGAAAAACGCTGGAACAAATTGAAGCGCACTGGCGATCGGGAAAGCCAGCACGGGCGTTATGAAGAAGTCATCTGGCAAGCCAAAGAACGCACACCTCCTGACCGTCAATGGCGGCTCATCGAGCATTAAGTTCGCATTCTACCAAGTTGGCAAACCGCTGAAGCTCGGACTGCGTGGATCGGTGGACCGAATTGGGTTGAGCGGAACGACTCTGACGTTTAATGAACCGGCGAAGACGAGGCCGGAGAGTCACAAACTTCCCGCCGCCGACCACAAATCAGCGGCGAATGCCCTGATAGACTGGCTCGAAAAGCAAAGTGATTTCGCGTCGGTCAAGGCCGTGGGGCACCGCGTGGTTCACGGCATGAAACATACCGCGCCGGAGATTGTCACCGGGGAACTACTGGATGAACTGCATCACATCAGCCCGAACGACCCGGATCACCTGCCGCGCGAGATTGAACTCATTGAGACGTTCCGCCAACGCCATCCAAAACTGCCGCAAGTGGCCTGCTTCGACACCGCGTTTCACCAGACGATGCCGCGTGTGGCCAAGCTGCTTCCGATTCCGCGGCGCTTCGACGCCAAAGGAATTCAACGCTACGGTTTTCACGGATTGTCCTACGCCTTTCTGATGGAAGAACTCGCACGCCTCGGCGACCCGGCGGCAAAAAAAGGCCGCGTAATCCTCGCCCATCTCGGCAACGGTGCAAGCATGGCCGCCGTGCGCGATGGCAAGAGCATTGATACGAGCATGTGCTTCACGCCGACGGCGGGATTGGTGATGAGTACGCGCTCCGGCGATTTGGATCCCGGCCTCGAGCCATATCTGGCGCGCACCGAGCAGATGACCACCAAACAATTTTACAAAATGGTCAATCACGAGTCGGGTCTGCTCGGCGTCTCGGAAACCAGTTCCGATATGCGCGATCTGCTTGAGCATGAAAAAAAGGACGTGCGCGCAGTGGAAGCAGTCGGGCTGTTTTGTTATCAGGCGAAAAAATGGATTGGCGCTTACGCCGCCGCGCTCGGTGGCTTGGACACGCTCGTCTTCGCCGGAGGCATTGGGGAAAATGCGCCAATCGTCCGCGCTCGCATCTGCGACGGGCTCTCCTTTCTCGGGATCGAAGTGGATGAGAAGCAGAACGCGAAGAGCGCGCCGGTCATATCGATGGATGCCGGCCGCGTCGCCGTGCGTGTCATGCACACGAACGAAGAACTGATGATCGCGCGGTCGGCCATTAGCGTTTTAGGCCTTGGCGGACAGAACAAGATCAAGCCATGAAACCAAATGTTCTGCCGCTGCACATGACACACACCATGGATGCCAAATGGAGCGACTCGACTGGATCGGAGCGTGCCTCGGGCAAAATAATCTACACCTGTCCCATGCACCCCGAGGTGCAGCAGGATCATCCCGGCAATTGCCCCAAGTGCGGGATGGCGCTGGAGCCGAAGAGAGTGACCGCGGGCACGGATGACGACGAGAACGTCGAACTGTGCGACATGACGAGGCGCTTCTGGATCGGGGCCGCGTTGACGTTGCCGGTGTTTATTCTCGTGATGTCGCACATGATCCCGGCGCTGGGGCGACAGCCTTGGGTGACTGGCGACATCTCGCGCTGGCTGCAATTTGGACTGACTACGCCCGTAGTCTGGTGGGCGGGTTGGCCGTTCTTTCAACGCGGATGGCGCTCGGTCGTGACGCGCCACTTGAACATGTTCACGCTGATCGCCATCGGCGTCGGAGCGGCCTTTGTCTTCAGCGCAGTGGCGATGCTCATGCCCGGTCTTTTCCCGCCCACGATGTTGCACATGGGCAAGGTCGCGATCTATTTTGAGGCGGCAGGGATGGTCACGGTACTGGTTCTCCTCGGCCAAGTGCTCGAACTTCGTGCGCGCAGCCGCACCGGCAGCGCCATCAAAGCATTGCTTAACCTTGCCCCGCCCACCGCAAGGCGGATATCCGCGGCGGGCGATGAGGAAGTTTCTCTCGATGAGGTTAAAGTCGGTGACTGCTTGCGGGTGGTCCCCGGCGACAAGGTGCCCGTCGATGGCTCGGTGGTCGAAGGCCACTCCAGTGTGGAAGAATCCATGATCACCGGCGAACCGCTTCCGGTGGAAAAAACCGTCGGCGACAAAGTGACGGGCGGCACCGTCAATGGCTCCGGAAGTTTCGTCATGAGCGCCGAGCGGATCGGGAGCGACACGTTACTCGGGCAGATCGTGAACATGGTGGCCGAAGCCCAGCGTAGTCGCGCGCCCATTCAAGGTCTCGCCGACAAGGTTGCGGGCATATTCGTGCCGGTGGTGCTGGCGGTTTCCATAATCACCTTTGCTGTCTGGATGTGGCTTGGGCCGGAGCCAAGGCTCGCGCATGCCATCGTCAACGCCGTCGCGGTTCTCATCATCGCCTGCCCGTGCGCCCTCGGCCTGGCGACGCCCATGTCCATCATGGTCGGTGTCGGACGTGGCGCGCAGGTGGGCGTGCTCGTGAAAAACGCCGAGACCCTCGAACGATTGGAGAAAATCACCACGCTCGTCGTGGACAAGACGGGCACGCTCACGGAGGGCAAACCCAAGCTCATGGATGTCCTGCCTGGCGGCGGTTTCGACGCGAAGGAGTTCCTGCGTCTCGCTGCGTCACTGGAACAGAATAGCGAACATCCACTCGCCGCCGCGATTGTGCGGGGCGCGAAGGATCAGGGGCTCACTCTCGACGAGGTAAAAGATTTTCGCTCGGTGACTGCCGGCGGTGTTATCGGCACCGTCGCAGGCCGTATCGTGATGGTCGGCAAACCCGACTTCCTGCGGAACGAAAAAGTCACTAGCCTAGAGCCGCTCGAAACCTCGGCGGCGAAACTCCAAGAAGACGGCAAGACCGCGATGTTCGTCGCCATCGACGGGAAGCCCGCTGGAATCCTCGCCGTCGCCGACCCGATCAAGGCGACCACCGCCGAAGCCATCAAGGATCTTCACGCGCTCGGCTTAAAGCTCGTGATGCTCACCGGCGACAATCGGCGCACCGCCGCCGCGGTGGCCAAGCAACTCGGCCTTGATGCGGTCGAGGCGGAGATCGAACCAGCCGGAAAAGTCGCGCACGTCAAGAAGCTCCGCACGGAAGGCAAGCACGTTGCGATGGCCGGCGACGGCATCAACGACGCGCCTGCCCTCAGCGAAGCGGAGGTCGGCATCGCCATGGGCACGGGTACCGACGTGGCCATGCAAAGCGCGGGCATCACCCTCGTCAAAGGCGACCTTCGCGGCATCGCCCAAGCCATCCGACTCAGTCGCGCCACGATGTGGAATATCCGCGAAAACTTGTTCTTCGCGTTCGCCTACAACTCGGTGGGCATTCCCGTGGCGGCTGGCGTGCTATACCCGTTCTTTGGCTGGCTGCTCAGCCCGATTATAGCCGGTGCCGCGATGAGCCTAAGTTCCGTCTCCGTCATCAGCAACGCCCTACGACTTCGGAAAATGAAACTGTGAGTTAGAAACACCTATCCTGAACATTATGAAAGCCACCCAAAAGCTGCACGACCTTGGCCAGAGCCTCTGGCTCGACAACATCACGCGCGACCTGCTGAACAGCGGCACGCTCAAACACTACCTTGGCATGCTGTCGGTGACCGGGTTGACGTCAAACCCGACCATCTTTGATCACGCCATCAAAAGTTCTGCCTACGACGTTGCCATCCGCGACGGTCTGGAAAAGGGCAAATCAGGCGAGAGCCTCTTTTTCGATCTGGCACTGGATGATCTCACTCGCGCCGCCGACCTGTTCCGGCCAATTCACGACCGGACGAACGGCGTGGACGGGTGGGTGTCGTTGGAAGTATCGCCATTGCTGGCGCATGATACGACCAACACAATCGCCGCCGCCAAGAAACTTTCCGCGCGGGCGGGACGGTCCAATCTGTTCATTAAGATTCCGGGAACCAAGGAAGGTTTGCCGGCCATCGAGGAAGCGATTTTTGCTGGCGTGCCGGTGAACGTGACGCTCCTATT
>Ga0302274_10005280_pt1 | contig 10967 bp, 3 predicted proteins | sample III_Bog_N2_1_FD_198755 | JGI IMG/M metagenome (GOLD analysis project Ga0302274, IMG submission 198755) | Peat permafrost microbial communities from Stordalen Mire near Abisko, Sweden - III_Bog_N2_1 | ecosystem: Environmental > Terrestrial > Soil > Wetlands > Peat | place: Sweden: Abisko...
GCCCTGTTTTTGCCTCGATAATGCGAGTAACTATAAGCGTATCAATGAGATAATTATTATTTCTGTTAATTTAATGGTAACGGTAAACCCCTGTTTTTCCTCAATTTATAGCCTCAAAACAGTCGTTCTACCCACAAAAAGACCGCTTGCAGGCACGAAAAACTGCCCGATTTGACAGAATATTCGAGAAGGAGAAAGATGAACCGCGTACGTATTTTCTTCGCCCAGCCAACTCGCCAACTCGCGAATCACCGCGCAGCGGTGGCAAGGGCTGCTGTCGCCGCTGCCGCATACTCCGGCCATCATCGCTATGCCAGCAGCAGGGCAGGGAAGAGGCCGCGGCCAGCCTTGTCCCACGCGGACGAAGAGGCTGGCGGGCGGCGGCGATCTTCTGGGGGAGGATCGCAAGAACCTTCAACAGGAGGTCGATCATGGGAACAGCTCAAACAAACAACGCTTACTGGGCAAGGAACGGCGACCGGCAAGCTGCCGGTGGAAGCCGGTAAAATGAAACAAATTCCATCACTCGCAGGAAGCATACAAAGATTTGCGAAATAAGTCTGTCAGGAAAACAGGGAATCTCTTGTCGGCAAAACAGGGAATTTCTTGTAGGACGAACACTGACATGAAGAGTACCGCATTCGGTATAAGCTGCCAACGGCTTCTCATGTTGCTTCGGCAGCCCAGCTACGCGCGCTACGTCGCGGTCATGACTCTGGCTTGGACGCTGCTCGTGCTGTGCCTTGCACTGGAGGTCTATAGCAGTTGGACGCAGGCGGAGTCGCCTGCCTTGGGCGGACAGATTCAAGCTTCGGGCGCCGCGGCGATCGTGACCGGCCTGGATGCGCATGGCGCGCTGGCGCGCTCCGGCATTCGCGTCGGCGACCGGCTGCTGACGATTGCCGGACGCCCGGTGAATGCAGCTGTGGTCACTGATCCGGACAGCTCGTTCAGTTGGAGCGACCGCGACCAGGTGTACGAATGGCAGCGCTTTCTCACGGATGCCAGCCGCGGAGGCACGCTGCCGATGGTCTTTGCGACAAGCTCCGGTGAGCGTGCGTTGCTGTGCTCGCTGCGGCCGCTGGGCTGGCGCGAGGCGGCGCGGCGCAGCTGGGCGATGCGGCTGGTGGGCTGGGGATTCCTGCTGCCGGCGCTGCTGATCTGGATTAAAAAGCAGAGCGAGGCAAGCCTCTCCAACCTGCTGCTGGGGCTTTGCGGCTTTGTTGTTTTCAGCACCATCTCGGGCTATACCGAACGCGATTTGTGGATGCCGGTCGCGGCGCTTCAGACGCTGAGCCTTATTCATTACCTGTTTGCCAACGCGTCGATTCTGCTGTTGCACGCGGCGCTGGTTTTTCCTTCGCCGCTCTCCTGGCTGAAGCGTGTTCCCTGGGTGCGCATCATTCCCTGGTGCCTTTATGCGCTGCAACTTTTTTTGCACTACGGGCGGATCTATTCCTCTCCGGAGCCCAGCGTCTGCCTTCTGGGTATGATCTCGCTACTGGCTTTTGTCGCCAATGTCGTGCTGCGCTTTTATTTCTGCCGCGACTCTCTGGAGCGTGCCCAACTGCGCTGGATCGCATTGGGCTTTCTGGCGGGTTTTCTTCCATGGTTTTTGCTTTCGGGCATTCCGGATGCGCTCCATCAGTCCTCAGTGCCGTTCCGCTATACGCTGTTGCCGCTGGTCGCGGTGCCGATTTCCGTCTCCTTCGCCGTGCTGCGTTACCGGCTGCTGGATGTGGATTGGATCTACGATTGGGTGGTGGCGCACACGGTGATTCTGAGTCTCTTCACCTGCTCCGAGTTGCTCTTCTGGAATTGGCTGAGCGCGCACTATGCCGCCCAGGCCGCGGCCAAGCCGCTGCTGCTGTCTCTGAGCATCTGCGTGGTGCTTTTTCTTTATGCTCCCTTGCGCACGTGGGGGCTGAATCTGCTCAAGAAGCTCCATGGGCGATGGCGTCCGGCGCTGGCCGAGTCGCTGCATAGGCTGCTGGCTCGCACCCAGGCCACCGAGGATCCGCGCGCCGCGCTGGAGGAGACCCTGCAATGGGCGCTGAATCCCAGTGAGATTGCATGGATACTGCCCGGGCAGGAGTACGACGCGCTGCTCTACCAACTGAAGAGCGCGCGCCAGGGACTGCTGGGTTACGAGTTGGGCGAACTCTGCCCGCCGCGGATGCAGGCCGCCGCCTGGGTGCCGATCCAAATTGAAGAGAAGACCGCGGCATTGGTTCTGTATCCCTACGGATCGCGGAGTTGGAATCGCCACGAACTGCGCATTGCCGGCACCCTGGCCAAGGCCGGCGAGCCGCTGCTGGAGATGCAGCGCATGCAACTGGTTCATCGGCAAACCCAGGCCGCCATGCGCGAACAGCGCGACGAATTGTTGCGCGAGATGCACGATGGCCTGGGCAGCGAACTATTTGGAGCATCCCTGCTCAGCGATATCTCCGGCCCCATGAGCGAGGCCGAATTGCGCAAGCGCATGGTGGATGTGCGCGCCGCTCTGGCCAACGCCATGGACTCGCTGCGCGCCGGTCTCACCGTGCTGAGCACGTCTCCGGGTGCCTTCGGACCGGCCGTTCTGGCGCTGCTGCTGCGCGCCGAGCGCGTCTTTGCCGCCGCCGGCATCGCCTTGCAAACTCAGATCGACGACGAAACCCTCAGCCTGCAACTGGACAGCCCGAGCGTCTTCGGTTTATTGCGCGCCCTGCAGGAGGCGCTGACCAATATCGTCCGCCACTCCCACGCCTCCTGCGCCTTGGTGCGGCTCGCCTGGCAAGGCCACGCATTGGCCATCTTGGTGCAGGACGACGGCGTTGGATTTCTGCAGGCCTCATCCCGCGCGGGCCACGGCCTCGCCAATATGCAGCGGCGTCTGCAGATGCTCTCCGGCAGCATAGCCGTTCACTCATCCCTTGGCCATGGATGCAGCATCGAGCTATTACTGCCTTTGCGGAAGGAAAACCGATGAACAACTCTCAGCCGCTACGGGTCTTGCTGGTCGACGATCACGCGGTGGTGCGCGATGGACTGCGCTCCATCCTCGAAGCCACCGGTGAAATTGCCTGCGTTCAGGCGGAAAGCGCCGAACAGGCCCTGGATATGCTGGACCGCAAGATACCCGTGGACGTCGTGCTATTGGATGTGACTCTGCCCGGCATGAGCGGGTTGGATGCGCTGGCCGAAATCCACGCGCGCCTGCCCAATCTGCCGGTGCTGCTGCTCAGCATGCATCCGGAGGAACAGTTTGCGGTACGCGCCCTGCGCATGGGAGCGGTCGGGTATCTGAGCAAAAGCACACCCTCGGCGGAGGTCCTGAAAGCCGTCCGGGACGCGGCCCAGGGTTCCACCTATCTCTCCCGCAGGATTGCTACGCAGATCGCGCAGGGCATCAGTCCGGAGGCGGATCAGCCGCGCCATGATTCTCTCTCCAATCGCGAGTTTGAGATCCTGCGCATGATCGGCGCCGGCAAACCGGTTGCGGAGATCGGACGCGAACTAGGGCTGAGCGTGAAGACTGTCAGCACCTATCGCGAACGCATCCTCGACAAGCTGGGCCTGTGCAGCAACTTCGAGATCATTCGCTACGTTCTGCAGGAGGGACTGCTGCAATAGGATGCCCTCGCACCTGCAATCCTAGGTCTCCAAAAGCGAGAAATCTGCACTCTACAAACGACGACCTGTCCGTGGAGAGAGCGAAGCAGAAGCCCCCCGGCTCAATTTCGCTGGCAGCGCCATCAGCCGGGGTAGTGTAAAAAGGCGCTAATGCCCAATCCACTTCAGCGCCGGTATCTCGTAGACGACAGTATCGTAGGCTGCTACGGAGATCGGAACGGTGGCTGCATTGTTGGCGACTGTCATGTTTGTACTGGGCGTTCCGAGCAGGCCGATCAGATTGAAGCTGCCGTTGCTCACATTGTTGAACACCAGCGCGCCGGCGTTCTGGTCAGTCGCATCTTGATTGGTGACCATGATAATAACGCTGCCGTTCTGGTCAATGAAGGCCAGCATATTGAGGCCGTTTCCGGTTGCGTGCACCGGCCCGGCAGCCAGCGCCTTGTCTGCGCCGCTCCACTTATTCGTGTCGCCTCGTGTGCTGGTGCTGTCCTGCCCGACGTCATAAACCGGAGCCACTGCCTGCAACTTGGCTAACTCGTCAGCGGGCAAATGTTCTACGTGATAGAGCATCCAAGCCGAAGGAATATCGGCAGGTTTCAACGTCGATGGATCAGTGGCATCGCTCATCCAGTAACCGAGGTTCACGCCTTGTATTACTTGAGTTAACCAGGGCTCGGTCGAAGCATTCGGCTGTCCCGCTGGAATGAGCGTAGAAATGCCAATCTGCATATTCGCATAGAACCAGTAACCTACATCCTCTACGTAGTCGGGCAACTCATAATGACGCGCCGTATTGTCTGAGTAGTAAAACGCCGGCCCAAAGGGATGGGTGGGAATGTGTGCCCGCATCACGGCTACTTGATCCGGGCAATCCTGTGCCGCATCCCAGTTGTTGCGCTGGAAGAGTTGAGAGGCTCGACGCACGTTGCCGTTGCGATCGACGATATAAGTCCATCCGGAGCTGAGCCACAGATGCTTGTTATAGAGCATCGCCGTCGGGTTCGAGGTATCGTTGCAAAATCCATCCTGATCGACGCCCATTGTCACATCGGGCACGCGGCTGGCCGAGGCGCCGATGGAATACGATGCCGTCCAGTCCGTGGGAGTGGACCGATCGCCTTGCGACTCATTTTCGACTACAAACATCCAGTCTTTTCCAGGAAGTTGCGTCTCCCAGGCACGCGGGTCACTTCCGGTACCACGAGCGTATTCCGGATCATAACTAAGCTGTCCGCCCGAGACGGGAGAGACTCCATTGGCCAGAAGCGTTTTGCCAATCTCCGCCAGGAAGCTGACCTGACCGGCATTCACAAAATCAATCCACTGAGGACTCAGATTCTGCGTGATGTAGTTCGAACGGTCCTGTACAGTTGTCCCCGGAACGGTGGTTCCGCTCCAAGCTTCAAAGCTGTTGATCAGGCGCGGATGATAATCATCCGGGATATAGACTCCAATGAAGAAATCGGCATCCCAGAATCCGCGTAGATGCATCGTTACTGCCATATTGCCAAGGCTTTTCCCAGCCCATTTCCCAAATGTTTCCGGCTGCGAACCGTTAGACAAATCATCTGCCAGCATCGGCATGCTGAAGGAGACATATCCCTGTCCAGGATACGAGATCGTTCCATCGGGACCGAGAGCAAAGTAGGTCCCCTCGCGCGGATCCATCCAGGCGCCGTATTGCTTATAACCGCCATCCTGGCTGTAATCGGCAAAGTCTGGTTCACCGCCATTGGCGTTGAGAAGGTCGAAGCCCCAGGCAACATTGCCGCCCAATGGCAGCGAGCCACCGCTGGCTATACTGTCTGACGACGCGATCATGTCACCGAGTTGTGAGTTGTTCTGGGGCACATCCTGCCAGAAAAGCTGATCTGGCCACGCCTCGCCACCCGCACCCCATGCCTGATAGAAGACAGTTCCCGGAACATTCGAATTGCCATAAGCCATGCCAACAAACGGCACGCAGATAGGACTCGCCGGTTCCGGCGTGCAATCGGCAATCTGCGTTGGCTGCGGCGTGGGTGCTGTGGACGATGTAATTATTGTTATCTGTGAAGTTGCATTGCCGGTCGCATTGGTTGCCGTCAGCGTGTAGGTGTTCGATCCGAGATTGGCGGGAGTTACGTTTACCGATTGCTTACTTACAGCGCCCACGCCCTGATCGATGCTGAGTGAGGTCGCGCCAGTTACAGACCAGGTCAGCGTAACCGAGCCGCCCTGTGCTATCGCGCTATTGGCCGCTGTGAAGCTGTTGATAACCGGCGCGGTTGGAACTGGTGTCACAGGCCCCACATTGACCGTGACGAACGCGGATGCGGAACCAGCGCCATTGCTGGCCGTCAGCGTGTAGGTATTCAAACCGGCTGTTGTTGGCGTTACGGTTGCCGATGTTCCCGTGACAGGGCCAACACCTTGATCGATGCTGAGTGAGGTGGCCCCAAGCGCGCTAAAGTTGAGTGTGATTGGGGAGCCGACGGTAAAGCCGCTTCCGGCAGCGGAGATGCGAGGATACGGCGGAGTCGCCGTGGGCGCGGCCTGTGCGGCAATCACGTTGACCGTGACCGAAGAGGTCGTGCTGCCGGCGCCATTGGTTGCGGTGATCGTGTAGGTTATCGGCCCAGAGGCGGTGGGTGTTGTATTGACCGAGTTGCTGGTCACTGGCACCGAGCCAACTCTCTGATCGATGCTGAGGCTGGTCGCGCCGGATTCCGTCCAGCTCAACTGGACCGTGCCTTGGAGCGTGATGGTGTCGCTGAGTGCGGACAGGCTGACGACTGGTGGTTGCAGCGTGGACGTAACCGCTACTACCAGCGACGAAGTGGACGAGCCTGATGAGTTGGTCGCAGTCAACGTATAAGTGACAGTTCCGGCAGCCTTCGGCGTAACTGTCGTCGATGTTCCAGTCACTATTCCGATTGCTGGGCTGATGCTGATGGTGTCTGTTAGATTATTTGCATCGGTGACTGACCAGATAAGTGTAACTGGCGCGCCAGCCACGACGGTCGGAGCCGAGGCAGTGAAGCTGTTAATTGTCGGTGCGCTGGAGCTTGTTACGTTAATGGTCAAGGATGCCGTTACAGGGCCCGCGGCGCTGTTGGCGGTAAGCGTAAAGACATTTGCGCCAGTGACCAGCGGCGTTGCATTCACGTTTGTTCCTGTAACCGAGCCAACCTGCTGGTTGATGCTCAATGAGGTTGCGCCTGCGACAACCCAACTAAGCGTAACCTGCGATCCCAAAGCAACGGTATAACTGGAAGCAGTAAAGCTAGTGATCTTGGCCAGGGCATCGACAGAAAAATTCTGTGAAACCATCGCTGCAGCCGTGTAGGCTGCGTCGCCAGGCTGCGTTGCCTGGATGGTGCATATACCGGAAGCGAGGAAGTTGGCAGTCGTTCCGGAAACGGAGCACACAGATGGCGTGGTTGTAGCAAAGCCGACCGCAAGGCCAGAACTCGCTGTGGCCGAAAGCGTCAGCGAAGTTCCCACGATCTGCTGGGGAATTACTGGAAATGTAATGCTTTGCGATTGCGTTTGTGTTACACCGCCCGTTCCTACGGCGAGTAGCCTGAATGTGTTACCAGTACTACCGCTGTCCTCGGTGCTTAACAGGGCGACATGAACCGTATGCTCCCCGCTGGCGAGCCCGTTGGCGACACGCGTCATTCCACGGTATCCTCCCCAGGTTTGATCGAACCAGCTATCCAGCGTGACAGTATTTGCGGACGCACCGTCCACAGTAATATTCGCCTGGCCCATCGGACCGTCGAATATCCAGTAAGATAGTAAAATATCTTTTCCATTCACGGTAAAGTCAAGAGTGCTTCCAGGAGTGGAGCTCTGCAAGCCTGGATCGGGACTGCCCAGCGAACTATCGGCTGTGGAGTCAACAATCCATCCGCTGTTGTTGGTAGGATTCAGGGCGGGACCATCGGCTCCTTCTCCATCCACTAGCGAAGTAAACTCAAAATCGCTAGAGTACAGCGGCACCGGAGTAGCCGGAAGGGAAGCCGCGGTCGATCCCACGGGAAAGTCTGCGATGGAATTTGCAATAAGCTGCTCTAAAAAATGAGCGGTGTAAGCGTGGCCTAGGTTTGTCGGGTGAGTATAATCTGGAGTGATTTGCGCCAGTGGAATCGTCCCGTTCATGATCTCCGGATAAATAGCATCGGCGTAGCTGACCATGGGAAGGTTGTAGTGGGCTCCAATAACAGATTGCCATGGCTCAGCGGTATAGTACTGTTCCAGATTGGATGGATCAGTCGTTGTAGGATAAGTCATCATGAAAAGCAATATCACAGCAGGATGAGAGGGAGCATCCATTAACTGCCGAACAAGCCCTTCATATGTATCGCCTAGAACGCTGACTCCTGGCCCAATATCATTGACAGCAAACTCGACAATCACAAGATCGGGGTTTTGTGAGAGCACATCGCGCTGCACGCGCAGAGCCCCATAATCGGAGTCGGTGGCGCCGATGCCGGCATTCAACAGTGTGCTGCCTCCTGAAAACTGACCGTTCCACCAGGTCTGAAAAAGATTCAAGTAACGATCGGCGGGCGCGGTCGCCGCAACTCCTTCCGTAATTGAACCTCCGATGGCAGCAATAGTAACTTTCTGTCCACTGCGGGCCTTAAGAATAAGATTCTGCAAGCGCGCCTGGTTGCCTGCTTCTAATTGCGCACTGGAGGCGAGCGCACTCGCATTCGGAACAATGGGCAGTGAAATCGACGCCGTGCCACCGCCGGGAGCCGGATTGGTGAGTTGAATGATGACGCTGCCCGCCGACACTTGGTCGCCTGCGGACAGAGTCAACTGAAGCGAGACAGATGTCTGAGCAGAGATTGAGTGAGAGGTGCCTGCGATCATCGCAGTCGTCGTCGACAAAAAACTCGTTCCAGTAACTTCAATGACCTGGGAAGCAGATCCAGCAACCACAAAGCTTGGCGAGACACCGGTTATGGTCGGTGCTGGATTATTCACCGGTGGAGTCACGGCGGAATGCTGGTACGCGCCCTCATCCGGCGAGGTTGCCGGCAAAGCTGTTCCGAGGACATCGACCAACTCATTGTCAAGATCAGTCACGCCAGTGGCAAGAGTTACGCCGGCGCCGATGGCGGGACTCGCAGACTGCAATTGCAGGTTTAGATTTGGGTAATCCACAAACTGCGGATTGGCTTCCCGCTCAGTTGAAGCGAGCTGGAAGTTCGTGGGGTCACCGGTAAGTATTCCGGAATTCAAGAGCCAGAAAGTATTGTGATCGTGGACCAGGTTGGCGCCGATCGGATTGTCGCCAACGATTCTGAAGTTTGTCGCGAAGATGTTGTTGCGCACAGTGATCGATTGCGGACCGGTCGGAGGCGTTGAGCCATCAACCAACTCTCCGACGATCCCCCATCCGCCGGGACTGGGTTCCATGCGAGGAACAAATGTATTGTTTTCGATACTGACGTTTTGGAAGGATCCGTAGGGGTTGTCCATATGGAATTCCAAGGCTTCATTCACGCTGTCGACGTAAATGTTATAGGCAACCACGATGCCATTCACAGCGCCGGTTGATTCCATGAAACCATCGGTGTAATCCGCTAGGTTATGGTGGATGCGGATATTACTCGAAACGTAAGACCAGCCAGACGGATCTGCAGTTGTGGGCTCATTGCCGAAGAACTCAACAGCGCCGCCATCATTGCCGAAGGCAAGACTGAGCGCCGAGCAGTTGACAAAGCGATTCCACGCGATCTCAATATCCTGGCCTACGACTCCAACGCCATTCGCGCCCCACGAATCGTCGCCATTGCCATCGTTGATGACCTCAACTCCGTCATGTATGTAGTTGGCAATCACTTTTTGATGTTGACCGTGAATGCCAACGCCCATGCCAGTACGGGCAATTTCATTTCCGGCGATAACGATGTCATAGTTCGTGACATCCAGCGAAATAGCCGTACCAGCATAGTCAGTGATGAGCAGGTCAAGAATAGTTAGATCGTGCGTGGGTGTGGTGGAGCCGTGACCAAATGAAATGGCAGGATTGGGTGTGCTGCTGCTCCAAACTGCGGCCGGAAAGGAGATGGTTGGTGCGGCACCTGTGCCATAAGCCTCGATAACGATTGGCTTCGCAGTGCTACCCGCCGATCCATTATCAAAGAAAAGACTTTGATTTGTCCAAACAGAATTTCGCGCCAGATACACCACGTCGCCGGGAACAAGCACTACGCCATGAATCTTGGTCAGCGTCTTCCATGCAGTGGATGAGCTTGTGCCGTTATTATTATCGTTGCCGAGATTGGCGTCGATGTAATAGGCATGTGTTAGCGCCCACGTCGGGCGATAAACATCGACGCTTGGAGCATCCAATACAGGCGAGGCGGCAAATACATAAAACGGTGTCGAAACACTGCCACCTCCCGGAACTGGATTGGTCAGAACGATGTTATAGGTGTCGATAGCGGCGATGTCGGAAGTGCTCAGCGCAATCGTGACCGTTGTGGAGTTAACGTAGTTGATTGCGTGTGATGCTCCACCATAAGTCGCGGTTGTCGTTGGAAGGAAATTGGTTCCGGTCACCGTCACGGTCTGCGGCGAATTGCCGATGCGGAGTGCAGCGGGCATGATGGCCAGAATCGTAGGCACCGGGTTAGACGCCGCCGTGCTGATAACGATACCCTGTGAGGCTGCGCTCGCTGCCATGTAGCCGTTGCCCGCAGCCTGATTGGCGGTCACCGTAACGGTGCCTGTGCCGGTGATGGTGAGATTGCCGCTCGCAAGCGTTGCAGGGCCGCTGACCGTAAAGGTTACAGGGTTGCCTGAGCCTCCGCCGGTGGCGCTGATCGAGTAGCTCAACCCAGAGCTATAGACCGCCGTCGCGGGAAGGCCGTCGGTGAAGGTAATCGTCTGCGCCTTCAAGGCTGCGTCGACGGTGAAGCTCTGCGGAACCATTGTTGCAGCGGCGTAGGTCGTATTGCCGGCTTGCTTCGCATCGATAGTGCAGGTGCCGGTCGCGAGGAATGTGGCCGTTGTGCCGCTGATCGTGCAGACGCCGGTGGTCTGCGAGGTGAATGCGACGGTCAGGCCGGAGGTAGACGAGCCGACAAGATTCAGCGGCGTGCCGACATTCTGTGTTCCAGGATTAACGAAGGTAATCGTCTGCGCCTTCAAGGCTGCGTCGACGGTGAAGCTCTGCGGAACCATTGTTGCAGCGGCGTAGGTCGTATTGCCGGCCTGCTTCGCATCGATAGTGCAGGTGCCGGTCGCGAGGAATGTGGCCGTTGTGCCGCTGATCGTGCAGACGCCGGTGGTCTGCGAGGTGAATGCGACGGTCAGGCCGGAGGTAGACGAGCCGACAAGAT
>Ga0302274_10005315_pt1 | contig 10934 bp, 8 predicted proteins | sample III_Bog_N2_1_FD_198755 | JGI IMG/M metagenome (GOLD analysis project Ga0302274, IMG submission 198755) | Peat permafrost microbial communities from Stordalen Mire near Abisko, Sweden - III_Bog_N2_1 | ecosystem: Environmental > Terrestrial > Soil > Wetlands > Peat | place: Sweden: Abisko...
TTTTATCATGCAATGTATCAGACCATGATGGCGGCCATGAATCTTGCCCTTGTCTCAAATGATCTGGGCTTGCTTTGGGTGGGGGTCGAAATGGCGACACTTGTAACGGTTATGATGGTAGGTATCTATCGTACGCCAGCCGCGATCGAAGCTGCTTGGAAATATTTTATTCTGGGCAGCGTCGGCATTTCGTTGGCATTTTTCGGTACTATTCTCATTTATCTTGCGGCGCAGGGAACGTTAGGAGAAGGACTACCAGCTCTTGCTTGGACACGTCTGCAAGCATCAGCTTCTGATTTTGATCCAGCCCTTTTGAGCCTTGCCTTTGTCTTCTTCCTCGTGGGCTATGGCACCAAAATTGGCCTTGCTCCCTTGCATGCATGGCTGCCGGATGCTCATGCCGAGGGGCCGACTCCCATTTCAGCGGTTCTTTCTGGCCTTTTGCTCAATGTTGCTCTTTACGCATTACTACGCATAAAAATGGTCTTATCTGCCAATACAGAACCCAGGACCCATTATGGTTGTCATGGGATTAACCTCGCTTCTGTTTGCGACTTTTATGCTCTATAAGCAGCGTGATATAAAAAGATTTTTTGCCTATTCGTCGATCGAACATATGGGTATCATTACCTTTGCCTTTGGTATTGGCGGCATTTTAGCTAATCTTGCCGGCCTGCTGCATATGACGATGCATAGTCTCATCAAATCGGGGATCTTTTTTACCGTTGGTCATGTGTCACAAGCTAAAAGTACACAGCAGTTTTCTGAGATCAAAGGGTTAAGTGTTAGCCATCCTGTACTCGCTTGGGGGCTCGCTTTGGGGGTCTTTGCTATCGCAGGGTTGCCACCGTTTGGAGCTTTTATGAGCGAATTTCTTATTGTTTCATCGGTGTTTGTCCAATCACCATGGTTGACGATTCTTGTCGCTGTTGCTCTTGTGATTGCTTTTGGGGCCATGTTGATGAGGTTGCAAGACATTCTTTTTGGTGAGCCCACGGGCGCATCTCATCCCGTTGAAGCATCTTATGTGCCTCTTTTTGCGCATCTGACGATCGTTCTTATTGCGGGTGTCTATTTGCCCGTTCCACTCGTTCATTGGTTTGAGCAAGTAGCGGCTCAGCTGAAATAGGAGTTTGATGTGACGAACCCAAAATCTCTCTCCTCCGATCCAGTAACAAAAGCGCCCTGGCCACGTTATGTCGTGGATACAATTGTGTGGCATATTATGATTGATCAACTGGTTGAAGGAAGTCTGAGTTTGTGTGGATTGTGGGCTGAGTCCGATAAGATTCACATGAGTGTTTATGATGAGTCCGCTTCCGACATAAAAATCATATCATTGCCCTTAGAAGATGGAAAGTATCCATCTGTGTCAAGTCGACATCCACCAGCTTTAAGGCTTGAACGCGCTCTATACGATATGTCGGGCATTATTGCGGTGGGATGTCCTGATACACGACCTTGGCTTGATCATGGCCAATGGGCCTTATCGTTTCCTCTTGCTGATGGATCTTTCATCAAAAAGACTCCGTCTGAATATGTGTTTCTTCCCGTCGAGGGTGACGGTATTCATCAAATTCCTGTAGGCCCAATTCATGCAGGAATTATTGAGCCTGGTCATTTTCGTTTTTCAGCTAACGGGGAAACCGTCATTCGTCTCGAAGAACGCTTGGGCTATGTCCACAAAGGCGTCGAAAAGCTTTTTCAGGGAAAAGATGTTATCAGTGCCGCAAAAATCGCTGGGCGTATCTCCGGTGATAGCACCGTTGCTTATGCATTAGCTTATGCGCTGGCTGTTGAAACAGCTCTTGAGATCAAGGCGCCTGAACGAGCACAATGGCTGCGTGCATTGATGGCTGAGCTTGAACGCTTAGCTAATCATTGCGGGGATATCGGGGCTGTGTGTAATGATGCTGCCTTTTCATTACTCCATGCTCATTTTGGAGTTTTGAGAGAAGAAGTTTTGCAATTGACCGAGTTATGTTTTGGTCATCGCCTTTCTATGGATGTCATTTGTCCGGGAGGCGTATCGACTGACCTCACACCGGATGCTGCAAAAAGACTTGAAGAGTGGTTAGAACCAGCCGAGAAGAGATTTAATAAATTAGTTCAAGTTTATGATGATTGCGCATCGCTTAAAAATAGAACTCAAAACACTGGATTTGTAAGAGAAGATCTGGTCAGAACCTATGGTGTTGGCGGCTTTGTTGGCCGTGCTTCGGGAAGAAATTTTGATGCGCGAAAGAACTTATCATATTCTCCCTATGATCAACTGACTTTTGATGTAACGGTTCTTAACGCGGGGGATGTCAATGCGCGCGTTTGGGTAAGAATATGTGAAGTAACACAAGTATTTTCTCTTCTTAGACAGCTTCTTATGAAATTACCTTCGGGCGCAATTGTTTATCAACTTCCTGAATCCCTAGTGGGGGATCGTGAAGGCATGGCCATCGTTGAGGGCTTCCGCGGCGATATATTTATGTGGTTGCATATATGTGATGGACGGCTCGTGCGATGTTATGCGCGTGATCCTTCTTGGTTTCAGTGGCCGCTCCTCGAAAATTGCATTAAAGGCAATATTGTCGCTGATTTTCCTCTTTGTAATAAATCATTTAATTGTTCCTACTCTGGGCACGATGGTTAAGGTGTTGTCATGAATTCGCTCTTTCTACAATCCTTTCTCAAGACTCCCTTAACGATTAAGGCGCCTGATCCTGATGAAGCCGCCCTTAGAGAACTTGCGGAAGCGTTAGATCTGCGCGCACGTGAGGTATTATCACATTCGATTTCTATACGTGAAATAGATGCGGGCTCATGTAATGGATGTGAATTGGAGATTCACGCTCTGCAAAATTCATTTTATGATTTAGATCGTTTTGGCATTAAATTTGTTGCATCACCTAAGCATGCGGATGTTCTTCTTGTGACGGGGCCCGTTACCCATAATATGAAATTTGCTTTGCAAAGAGCCTACGACGTTACTCCGGATCCAAAGTGGGTTGTCGCGGTGGGCGATTGCGCATGGAATGGAGGTGTTTTTCGTGAGAGTTACGCATGTGTGGGGGCTGTATCATCCGTTATTCCAGTGGATTTGCATATCCGAGGCTGTCCGCCCAAACCTATCGATTTGCTTAAAGGCTTGTTGGCTTTGCTTGAGGTAGCGTCACGACCCAAAATTAAGTAATCGTCGTTGTTAAATTCACAATATGTTCGTTTAAACCAAGATTTTCTATAACGTGAGATTTAGATTTAAGCTTTTGACTCAAGAGCTTTGACAACAGGCAAAAGCCAATCTTTGGGTGTATCCTGTCCAGCATAAAGAACAGCCGCTACATTACCTTGTTGCATAACGGCGAGTTGGTCCCATCCAGCATCAGCAAAAGGTTTTCTGATATCTTCAGGTTTCCACTTCTGGGATTGACCGATCTTAAATTCCATATCTTTTTCCAAAGTATAAGATTTATTGCCTATTCTGATAACGGTATCCCTTACCACAACATGGCGGTGAATGACGGCTTTGTAATGGTTTCTAGAAGAGTCGTCGTTGATAGCTTCCGTATAATAAGGGTGATATCGTATCGCTGTTTCATCAAAGTTCTCATCTTCAGTCATGTGTTTCGCAAAAGTCCAATAATTGTTTTGGAAACTTGTGTAGGGTGAACTTTGATAACCAGCCACAGCGGCCTCATGGCTTGAGCTATCAATGGTCAACCAGAAAAATCCTTTGCGGTTTAGAACCTTCGCAAAATTTTGTGGGACATGTTCAAGGTTGATGTCATTGCCGAGAGTGCAGCCAAACATTGTCACAAAAACGGGTGAGGATCCTGCTAACTCCAGTAACTGTATTAAAGGTTCTGAGAAATCTTTGACAAGAGGGACGGATTTAATACGCAGTTTTTCACGAATAAGGTCGGTCGCATCATAAGCCATTTGCGAACTCAAATCCCAATCTGCGGCCCCACAGGCGTTAATAGCTTTAAGAGTTGGTATTTCTTTATTAAGAACAGCCCAACGCGTTCCCGCCCCTGCCATAATACCAAAGGGCTTCATAGATGAAAAAGCACGATTTAAGAAAGGTAAGTAATTTTGAATGAGATCTCTCTCAAGGCTTGGCAGTAAATATTGATGAATATGGCCAAACTCCACTACGTTCGCCCATAAATCATAGCCACTTGGCCCCTCGGGCGTAGGGTAGGGTTGGTGTAACCACTTATAGACATTCCATTCCTTTGTCACGAGGAGCTGTTCGAGATCCTGCATAAAAGATTTATAGAATGTAGGGTCAACGACATCTCGTAATATTTGTTTTTCCCAAATCTTTACTTCATTTTGAGCAGAAATCTTCATGGGGATCTTTCCGTATCTCTAGCGTTTATTTTTGAGAGGTTGAGGAGGAATTTTGGAATTTTGCCAAAGAATACTAAATTGTTCTCGGTATACTTTGGCAACGGATCGCGATGAAATGACAATAATTTGTAATTCCTGAGCTTCATCAAAAATGAGGATCGCTAGTTTGTCGCCATAGACATAAAAAGGAACGTTGCCTGCTTCCTGCTTAGGACACCATCGATACTCTAAATATTTGCCGCCAGGAATTGTGAAGTAATCTTGTTCACGAACCAACACATGCACTTTTACTTTTTTCAAATCATCCATGCGCTTGGCATGAAAAAGCATATAGTCACCTAAATGCTTCATGAAAAGACGATCATCAACGTTACTAACACAAAGGGGTTTTTTTCCATCAGCTGCGGAAGGATCGCAAGCGGCCATATAGATTTCATCCATTAGTTTTTTGAATCCTTCAGAACCGCGAAGTTCGTAAACGGACCCTTGTCGAATCTGCACACCTGTGTTGCCAATAAACTCAATCCCGTGATTGTAAAAAGCATCGGCAATATCGGCTAACGTTCCTTCGCGGGCTTGGACGAGATCATTTTCAATGTTACTGACGGTTTCCCGACTTAATTGAGCCACCTTTGCAAGATCAGCTGCATCCCAGCCTAAGAGGGCGCGCGCGGCCTTAATTTGACGTCCTGTAATCATTTATGTCTCATCAGATCGGATTTAGATTCTTTATCATGAGTTATGGTTAATAAACAGCCTAATTTTATTAAGAAAGGGGGCAATGCAGCATGGATAGAGAGTAAAAGAAGGGCAAACAAGGTGGGGTATTTACTTTCATGTAAAAATAAATCCGTCATAATGACGGATTCTAATTGTTTTCGCGGCACTCAGCGGCTATATTTTTCATAGAGAAATGGTTTATTGAGATTCATTTGAGGCAATTAAAATGCTCGATTTTAATAAATACATATTGCGTTATGGCGAATGTGGCGTTCAGGACATCATTGAACGCCTTGAACGAGCGGAGGGGATTAAGCCACTCCTGGGGAGTTCGTTAGAACACCGTTGGGATACGCTCATGCAAATTGATTATTCTCTGCAACGCAAAGAGGCTGCTTAACTTTTGACGTTTATGTGATTTTTGAATGAACGCCTTATCATAAGTAAAAAAGCAGAATAATAAACAACTTAAATTATCCATAAAGACTCAAGAACAGCAAAAGAATGTTGCCTTGTATTGTTGGCGATTCAAATTATATCGATTAGAAAAGATCCTCTCAGCTAGATTATGAACAAATAATGGCGCCTTGTTTTATAAACAAGTAATATGCGGCTTTGTCTTATGTCAGAGGCGACTTAGCTCATTTCTTAAAAGCAAGGTTGCCAAATATCATGCAGCTACCCTTGTGATGGCTATCCTGTGCGATTTTATGTCGTTTAGAATTGACAGAAATCTTACGATTTTTCGAGAGAGAAAATTTATTTGAAGAAAGTAAAATCGACATGTACAATTTTACATAATTCATCGTATGAGTTATCCATATTATTCACCTTAACCAATATAAAGAGTTAAAATGAAAGCGTGCTGTCGACACTCATAAAGGATTGATGAATATAATTTTTTACGTGACCCATTTTCATAAAATAAAGATATCTCGATTGGCTATAGGATGCGTGACCTCAAGACCCTCATAGATCTTGCAAGTGATGGAGATGTGAATGCTTCTTTTGAAGTAGGATCTCGTTACTTGCTGGGAACAAATGTTCCCCAAGATGACAGACAAGCCTTTCGATGGATCCATGCAGCGGCGATTAAAGGCCATGCTGGAGCCCAATTAAGACTCGGCAATATTTTTCTCAATGGTTGGGGGCTGAGTGAGAATGAAGAGCAAGCGTTCGCATGGTATCAATTGGCGGCGGATCAAGAAAATTCCCATGCGCAGACCAATCTTGCGAACTGTTATATGGAAGGAATAGGGACAAAAAAAGATGCGCAACTTGGTTTTGCGTATTACGAAAAAGCAGCTATGCAAGGCTTCGCTCTTGCTCAAGGCTATGTGGCGCTTTGTTATCATGATGGTCACGGCGTTGAGAAAAATTTCTATGAGGCGGCCTTTTGGTTTCATAAGGCTGCAGAAAATGGGGACATGTTTGCTCAATATAATATTGCGCAATACTTTAAAGTAGGATTGGGTGTAAAACAAGATGAAGAACGTATGGCTTTCTGGTTTAAGCATTCTGCCGAGCAAGGCTACGCCGCTGCCGAGTATAACATAGCGGATTGTTATCAAAACGGTATGGGTGTTGAAAAAAATCAATCACTTGCCTTTGAATGGTATAAGAAAAGCGCCAGCCATGGGGATGACTTAGCTCAGTATAATCTTGCGCTTTGCTATCAGGAGGGGCGCGGGATCACCCCTGATCTTTCTGAAGCTTTTAAATGGTATCAAGCAGCCGCTAATCAAGGAAATCTGTATGCCAAACATGCTGTGGCAATGTGCTATTTTAACGGCCATGGTGTGACTACCAATTATGATGCGTCAAAGAAATTATTTGAAGCTTTGGCTGAGTTAGAAGTGGCAGAAGCCGAATATATGATGGCTCAACACTATGATCGCGGTTTAGGCGTTGTGCAGAACAAAGCGATTGCTTTTAAGTGGTACGAATTAGCAGCAGAGCATGGGAGTGCTTTAGCGCAGAATAATTTGGCTATGAGATATTTAGATGGAATGGGTGTAATTCAAAGCGATGTCCTTGCTTTTAAGTGGTACCAAGCTGCCGCCAAACAAAAATTAGATATTGCCGAATATAATGTTGGCATCTGTTATTATATGGGGATAGGGGTAGCTCCTGATTATCATGAAGCCATGAAGTTTTTTTCTTTATCGGCCATGCAAAAAAACGCTGACGCTCAGTTAATGGCGGGTTATTGCTATTTAAATGGTCACGGCGTTCCTAAAAATGAAGAGCAGGGTGTGGCATTCCTGCGAGACGCAGCATTACGAGGTTCTTCACAGGCCCAATATTATATGGGTTTGTGTTGCGCCAAGGGGGAAGGTGTCTATGAAGACCATAACGAAGCCATCATGTGGTATAAACAAGCAGCTTTGCAAGATGACGCCTTAGCAAAATATAATCTTGGCTCTCATTATTTCTCTGGTCTTGGCGTAAAGCAAGATTACGCGGAAGGAATCCGTTGGTATACAGAAGCCGCGACGCAAGGATATGCTCCAGCACAATATGTTTTGGCGACGCAATACTATACAGGAGAGTTGATTGAACAAAATTATTTTAATGCTTTTAAATGGTTTTATAAAGCCGCACATAAGAACCATGATATGTCTCAAAACTTTTTGGGACACTGCTATGAGTATGGTCTTGGTATTGAGAAAAACCTCCACGAAGCTGTCAAATGGTATCGTACATCAGCAGCTAATGGAAATGCTCTCGCTCAATTAACAATGGGTAACTGTTATTATTCTGGAAAGGGTGTCCCACGCGATTATGACCAGGCAGCTGTATGGTACTTATTGGCTGCTAAGCAGGGAAATGCCAGGGCTCAAGAGCACTTGGCTATTTGTTATCGAGAAGGCCATGGGGTTGCTGCTAATCCTGAAGAAGCGAAGAAATGGGAGGCGGCTGTAAAGAAACAATTGTCTGAGCCACAAGAACCGCATCGACCTTCTCCGTACATCAGATTAAGTAAATCTCCATCAAATCGGCCCAATTCATAATTTCTAGTCAACCGTTTGTTCTATATTTGCTTCGTGTATCATGAGTAAATATATTTGCGCATCACTGCCTAATATCGAATTTCTAAAAGACGTCTTTATTGGATACTTTGTTCTCAGATCCCTACGCTGCAAACGCAAAGCATTGATCAACATTAATAGGGTTGTTTAAGGGAAGAAGAGATGTTGATCGGTTTCCAGATGTTAAGCTCTTTTTAGAAACGCTTGACCGTAATCCTAACGACTGGATTAAGCTCTCTATAAGTAGGAGAAAACATGAGGACCATCCGTCGTCTCCAGTCATAGCTCGTTTTATCGAAAGACAAACAATTACTTATTCTGAGCAGCGTTACTTTTCTTTCAAATAATGGGCACATTCCTAATGAATACGGCAGGAGGCCGTGATTTTCGCTCACCCTTTATAAATTTATCTTGAATGAGTGTATAAAAAAGAAGGGTTTATTTCCTAGTGACAGGTAAGGGTGACAGTGCTCACCTTTTAAAGGTTGACAGGTCTAAATGTTCGGGGTTAAGGAGAGCTTGTTCATTGAAGATTATTCAATGGATATTTTTTAACAACAGAGATGAAGATGGACGACCACCCGCGTAAGGCCAATTTTGTAACCATGAACATGGTTCTAAAAGGGGCCTCTACAAAAAGATATACGCCTTACCGCATGTGCGGTGAATGGATCCAGGACTAGCTTCTGCTTGTTCTTCCTCGTTCACCTCTGTCGTGTGCTGGCGGCAGTTGTTTAAGGTGAACGATTTGAAATCACTTTAATTCAAACTGAATAATCGGTTCTACATGGGTTAGTTGCCTATGCTTAGGACAATATGCGGGATATGAGCGCTCATGTCATAAAGACACGTGAAGGAAATGCCATGACGTCTGGGGATCAATCACAAAAAGACTTGCCTTCGAGTGCAGCGGTTCTCGATAAAGCCCATACGGGCAATATTCGTGGAGCCATGGGAACTATTTTGCAGGATGATATTGCCCCTCGTATCGGTTGGCGTGCGCGATTAAAAACACTCTTGGCTATATTGGGGCCTGGGCTTATTGTTATGGTCGGAGACAATGACGCGGGCGCCTTCAGCACCTATACGCAGGCAGGTCAGAATTATGGGACCGCGTTGCTTTGGACTCTGCTTCTTCTGATTCCGGTACTCTATGTCAATCAGGAAATGGTGTTGCGTTTAGGGGCCGTGGCACGTGTGGGGCATGCTCGTTTGATATTAGAGCGCTTTGGAAAGTTTTGGGGAGCTTTTAGTGTTATTGACCTGTTTCTTTTAAATGCTTTAACGATCGTAACGGAATTTATCGGAATAAGTCTTGCACTTGATTACTTAGGAGTCTCGAAGCTATGGGGTGTTCTTACGGCGGCCATTTTCACAATGGTTGCGGCTGGAACCGGGGACTTTCGTCGATTTGAGCGGTTCTCATTGATGTTGGTGATTGGTAGCTTCCTTCTGATACCTGTTGTTGTGACGATTCATCCACCTTTTAGTGTTATGGCCCATGATTTTTTAGTGCCTCAAATACCTCCAAATGGAAAATTGAGCGATATTATGCTGCTTATTATAGCAATTGTTGGAACAACAGTTGCTCCTTGGCAATTATTTTTTCAGCAAAGTTATGTTATTGATAAGCGTATCACGCCTCGCTTCATTGCTTATGAGCGCGTCGATCTATGTATCGGGATCGTTCTTGTAATTGTAGGTGGAATAGCGATGATTGCTTTCTCGGCGGCCACTTTTTCCGGTCACCCAGAATTTGGTAACTTTACAGATGCTGAAGCTGTTTCAAAAGCACTTGGCAAGTATGTAGGGCATGTTCCAGCCGTTCTTTTTGCATTAGCTCTTATTGATGCCTGTATTATTGGGACGTCGGCTGTATCCTTATCAACGGCTTATGCTCTTGGCGATGTGTTGTCTCTCAAACATTCACTTCATCGTAAACCAACGGAAGCAAAAGGATTTTATGCCATTTATTGTGGTATTATTGCTATTTCTGCAGCTCTTGTTCTTATTCCTGGTGTACCACTCGGCCTCTTGACAAATGCTGTGCAGACATTAGCAGGAATATTGTTGCCGAGTGCAACCGTATTTCTTCTTCTGCTTTGTAATGACCGAGCTGTCCTGGGGCCATGGGTTAATAAAAAAAGCCTCAATGTATTTACGGGACTCGTTATCGCCATCCTTGTTATTATGTCAATTATTCTAACAGCGTCAGTTTTATTCCCAGATATTACGGAAAGACAAATTATTGAAGTTTTTGTTGTGGGGGGAGGGGTTATTCTTTTCTTTTGTCTTCTTATTCATTTTTTGGATCGTCCTCAACGAGAGGTGATCCCCGCCCCAGACATTAGCCAACGCGAAGTTTGGCAAATGCCACCACTAAATGAATTAGTACCACTGCGCTTGACCTCTCTTAGCCGCTTTTGGCTTATTCTTTTACGCGGGTATCTTTTCGTCGCGGCAGGACTTGTTCTTATACGTATCGGCCAATTGGCATTACAAACGCATGGTTGATTACTGATTAAAGAAAATGAGAAGAATATCTTGCTGTTTGGGGAGTAGTAATTGCAATTATCTATTTGTTTTTTATAGATAAATTGGGATAAAAAAAATCATGAAATGCTTTCATCTTTATCTTCTATAGACAAAGTTAGAAAGCTTCTAAAGCCCTCGTGATTTTATTTTGATTTTATAGATTTGGAATAGTGAGATGCATTTATTTGAATACAAAGATATAGACGAATACCTTGAGCTTGAATTCCCTAAGCTTCTCGAACTCGCAAGCGAGCATAATGATGCAACGGCGCAACATCTTGTGGGACATATCTACTATTC